>Ga0181585_10005442_pt1 | contig 11026 bp, 11 predicted proteins | sample 071ome_29_FD_132469 | JGI IMG/M metagenome (GOLD analysis project Ga0181585, IMG submission 132469) | Coastal salt marsh microbial communities from the Groves Creek Marsh, Skidaway Island, Georgia - 071407BT metaG (megahit assembly) | ecosystem: Environmental > Aquatic > Marine > Intertidal... | reverse complement strand
TCCCGACACTATTACTGAAGTTAGGGGAAAGGGACTACTTTTAGGTATAAAAATAAAGAAAGATTATATGAAGCTAGTTGAGATCATTCGTGATAATGGCGTGCTTACTATACCTGCAAGTAATGACGTAATTCGAATTATCCCTCCTTTGATTATTAAGAAAAAGGAGATTAAACTTGCTCTTTCAATTTTAGATAAATCATTAGAAGAATTTATAAATAATGACTAAAAGAGATTTTCTATCACTAGCTGATTTCGCGAAAGCAGAGCTAGATACCATGATAGATATGGCAGATAAATTAAAACAAAATCCTTTGCAAGATGTGAGCATGGGTAAGCAGCTTGCGATGATTTTTGAGAAAAGTTCAACTCGTACCCGTGTATCTTTTGAAGCTGGTATTAACCAATTGGGCGGCCAGGCAATTGTTTTAAATGCTGATGATATGCAATTAGGTCGCGGTGAATCTATAGAAGATACTGCTAAAGTATTGTCACGCTTTGTAGATATTGTGATGATTCGTGCTAATAAGCATGATGATGTAGTGGCTTTTGCAAAGAACGCAACTGTGCCAGTGATAAATGGCTTAACAGATTATAACCACCCTTGTCAGGTTTTGACGGATATTTTTACTTTTATAGAACATAAAGGCGATATTGAAGGCAAAGTAATCTGCTGGGTTGGTGACGGAAATAATATGTGCAATTCTTGGTTACATGCAGCTCTAAAATTCAAATTTAAATTACATTTGGCACTTAAAGAGGGGTACTACCCAGACCAAGCTTTAATTGATGAAGGTAAAGCGCAAGGTTTTGTCGAAGTTTTTGATAATGCTTGTGATGCTGCAAAAGATGCTGACCTAGTTACCACCGATACGTGGGTATCAATGGGAGACAAAGATGCAGCAAAAAGATTAAAAGATTTTGCTTATTTAAAAGTTACAGAAAAAGTGATGTCTAAAGCAAAAAATGATGCAATCTTCATGCATTGTTTACCAGCTCATCGCGGTGAAGAAGTGGAAGCTAGCGTAATTGACGGTGATAAATCGGTAGTGTTTGATGAAGCGGAGAATCGCTTGCACATTCAAAAAGCCATCATGGTATTTTTGTTGGCCACCAACAATTAATTCCTAGTCTATATTAAAGCCAGTATATATTCTTGCTAGTGAGCAGTCGATATCATCATCTAAGCTACCATAATTTTGGCATGCTCCATCACCATTAAAACCACTACCATCAGCTTCCGACCCGCCGACTCCTCGTATTTTTCCAGACGCAGCTGTACCATCGTCAAACTTGGTATCGATAATTTGCACTTCTTTGGTGGAGAAGGCTGGTAAGAAAATTTGATCTTGGCTTTTAGGGTCCCAAGATACTTTCTTAGCATGCCAGGTAAAATTCTTACCTCCTTTGTTCCAGCCAATAGTTCCTTCGTTGCTCTGACCCCAGAAATCATAAGCTAAGCCATTGCCATACGCGCTTTCTGGCACTTGAGTTCCTACTGTAATTGCTCCACTCGATCCTTCGTCTCCACTGTAGTTCCCAGGTAATAAGTCGGCTTTACTAGATAGCTGCTGCCATGCTCTGATTGATTCTCTGGTTGTACCACTTCCGTAATGATCGATACTGCCATCTCCATTGCCATTTACAGTGCCGGTAGGGTTACTACTTGCATTGTAGGTTCCCCATAGATCCTCGGCATTTGGCATGTCACCAGGAAGAGCATCATAAGTTAAGTTAAAAGTCTTTAGAGCCATTTCAACATTATCCATTTCCTGAGCAATTCTCTTGTATTTAGCCATCTTAATTAATTTTTGCCCTGAGGATACACCAGCAACTAGAAGACCGATAATAATCAATACAATGGAGAGCTCTACTAGGCTAAAAGCTTTTGTTTTTTTCATTAGATCTCTAAGCGTTGGTTGAAATTTAAGCATTTAGATTATAAAATAGCAACACCAAAGATTTAATATGTCTAGATATACAATAAGTAACATAAAGCAGAAATTTACTAAGCAGGAGAAGTTGGTGGTGGTTGCCGCTTATACTAAGTCTATGGCGGAATTAGCTGATCAATATTCTGATATGATTTTAGTCGGAGATTCGCTAGGCATGGTGCTTTATGGCATGGAGTCTACTTTGCCGGTTGATATGAATTTGATGATTAATCATGGTAAGGCGGTAGTAAATTTTACAAGTAAGTCTTTAATAATTGTAGATATGCCTTTTGGTTCATATCAGGTGAGTAAAGAAGAAACTTTTAAAAACGCTGCAAAGATTATGAAAAGAACAGGCGCTAACGCAGTTAAGTTAGAAGGCGGTGTTGAATTTCAAGAATCTATCGAATTTTTAACCAAGCGCGGCATTGCCGTGATGGGTCATGTTGGTTTATTGCCGCAATCTGTTAATCAATTAGGTGGTTATAAATTTCAAGGTAAAGACAAAAAATCAGAGGCTCAAATTATTAAAGATGCTGTGGCCATTGAAGCAGCCGGTGCTTTTGCAATAGTTGTAGAGGGTGTGAAAAAAGAAGTAGTAGCTAAGCTTAAAAAGAAAATTAATATTCCTCTAATTGGTATTGGGGCGGCTAAGGAATGCGATGGCCAGGTCTTGGTTGCTAATGACCTACTTGGCATGTCAGAGAATGTTGCAAAATTTGTAAAGAAATATGCAAATCTTAGAGAAGATATAGATTCTGCTTTTAAGCAATATGCCAGCGAAGTGAGAGCCAAGAAATTTCCTGAATCAAAACATACTTATTAGATGGAAAAATCTCATATTGAAAAAATAGTTAAAGAAGCGCTAGCAGAAGATATAGGGTCTGGTGATATAACCTCGAAATTTTCAGTTCCAGAAAACACCAAAGCAAGTTTTGAGTTGATCTCTAAGCAAGATATGGTGCTTTGTGGTAGAGAATTTTTTGAAATAGCATTTAAAGAATTAGACCAAGAAATTAGCTTGGAGTTTTTCTTTAAGGATGGTGATAAGATTTCCAGTAATCAAATTATCGTTAAAGGTTCTGGTGATGCCAGGGCAATTTTAGCTGCTGAGCGAGTTGCGCTTAATTTAATGCAATATATGTCTGGAATTGCGACTAAAACTAGCAAATTTGTTGAGTTAATAAAAGATAGTAAAGCTAAAATTCTAGATACTAGAAAGATCTTACCTTTTTACCGAGAAGCTGCCAAATATGCAGTGACGGTTGGAGGCGGTACAAATCATCGCATGCGTTTGGATGATCAGATTCTAATTAAGGATAACCATATTGCGGCAGCAGGTTCTGTGGCAAAAGCAATTGAGCAATGCAAAGATAGCTTTGTAAGAGTTGAAATCGAATGTGAGTCATTAAAGCAAGTAGAGGAAGCATTACCCCATAAACCAGATATTATTATGCTGGATAATATGAGTTTGGAACAGCTAAAAGAATCAGTAGAATTAATTGCTGGTCAGGTTAAAACTGAAGCCTCTGGTAATGTTAGTTTGGCCAATGTAGAAGAAATAGCGCAAACCGGCATAGACTATATATCTGTAGGTGCATTAACCCACTCAGTGGATGCCTGTGATATATCTTTAAAACTGAATATTTCTGAATAACCAGTTGAGATAAAATAAAAAATAGTTATTATGTCTCGAACAATCATTTAAAGAAGGCATATGGTTATTAGATATTTTCAAGACGCATTATTAAAGTTCATGAGCTACCAAGCTTCAGGTGGTATTTTACTTCTAGTGATGGCGGTACTTGCAATTATTTTTGCAAACTCAAATTTGTACGATTTTTACCATCATTTATTAGAGACTCCAGTTGGTTTTATGGCTGGACACTTCTCTATTGAGCTTAGTTTTGAGCATTTTGTGAATGACGGGCTGATGGCTGTCTTCTTTTTATTAGTAACTCTTGAAATAAAACGAGAAGTGATAGAAGGGCAGCTTTCTACGCGTGATCAACAAGTTCTTCCAGTAATTGGAGCTATAGGTGGTGTGGCTATACCTGCACTAATTTATGTGTTTTTTAATATGGGCTATGAAGTAAATGGTGAGTCAGCCGTTAGAGGTTGGGCAATTCCTAGTGCTACCGATATTGCCTTTGCACTTGGTATTATCTCTTTACTAGGAAGCAAAGCTCCAGTTTCATTGAAAGCCTTTTTAACAGCTCTTGCTATTATCGATGACTTGATCGCGATTTTGATTATTGCTTTCTTTTATAGCAGTGATCTAAATGTAAATAATTTGCTTTGGGCGTTTATCATCTTTGTGGGAATGTTTTGGATGAATAAAAGCCATATTACTAGAAGAGGCCCTTATATCGCTTTGGGTATTATCCTGTGGGTATTAATTTTAGAGTCTGGAGTACACGCAACTATAGCAGGTGTGTTAATTGGTGTTACAATTCCATTACGTGCTAAAGATGTTAATCATGACAGTCCGCTTAAATCTTTAGAACATGCTTTAGAGCCATGGACTGCATTTTTAATCTTGCCAATTTTTGCATTTTGTAATGCTGGTATCTCTTTTGAAAGCTTAACTTTAGCTAGTATTTTTGAGAACCCTATCTCTCTTGGTATTTTAGCTGGTTTATTTATCGGTAAGCAGCTGGGTGTATTCTCTATCATATACTTACTGATCAAGTCTGGTGTGGCGAGTATGCCTGACCGTTCAAACTGGATGCAGATTTACGGTGTATCTGTACTGACGGGTATTGGTTTTACTATGAGTATCTTTATCGGAAATTTAGCGTTTCCTCCAGAATTCCAAATTACTGACGAAGTAAGAGCCGGAATTCTAGCTGGTTCGGTGCTATCTTCGGTGCTTGGTTACATTATTCTTTATATGGCTTGTAAAGATGCCCCTAAAAAAGCTAAGCGCAGAAGAAAACATAGTTAAAGCAGAGGAGCGCCTCCTGAAACATTTAGCAGGAATGCGCTCTGACTTCTTACATCCTTATATTGGGATAAAGTTACGCGCTTACCAAAACACTTTAGATTTTATAGAGCAAGAAATGCCTGATGCGATTGTGTGTAATAATCGCAAAGAGGTTTTTAACTATGCGTTAAAGCATTTGACTTTAGATGGTATTGTTGCTGAATTTGGTGTTAAATCTGGAACTACTCTTAAAGAGCTAGCCAATAAACCGGCTTTACGAAAAAAGCAGCTTTATGGGTTTGATTCCTTTACGGGAATTCCTGATGATTGGTGTGGTACCAAGACTTTAAAAGGGCAATTATCTAATAGTGGCAAGATTCCTAAAATGCCTAAAAATATTAAGTTAATTCCTGGCTGGTTTGCTGATAGTCTACCAATCTTTGTGAAAGAGTATAAAGAGCCGGCAAGCCTACTACATATTGATTGTGATATTTATAAATCTACTCAAGATATCTTTAGGGCATTTGCCAAGAAGATAGTGCCAGGCACAGTAATAATATTTGATGAATTTTTCAATTATCCTAATTGGCAGCAGCATGAATATAAAGCTTGGCAAGAATTTGTTGCGAAGCATAAAATTAAATTTAAATATCTATGCTATGCGCACACCCAAGTAGCTGTAAAGGTTATTTAAAAGCGAGGTTCTTTCCACTGGCTGTAACACACTATATCAGTTGCAGCAGCGCTACACCCTGAGGTTTCTATTCCCGATGTGGTAATAAATTCTCCAGTAGCAAAAGCCCCATCATCAATTTTTATGTCTAAAGAATAAGCGGTTGCTCCGGTGAATACTGATTCAAAAGGTTTACCTTGATTAGCATCTACTGTAGTTCTTACTTTACCGAAATATAAGCGATATTCTAAATCTGTAGTGCCGTGTTCCCAGAATGCAATATGACCTTTGATTCCATCAAGGTTAAAACTATCACTATTAGCATCAGCAATAGAATTGTCATAAGGAGGGTTATAAGTATTAGGGCTAAATTTATCGTGAATTAATTTAGCTAAAGCTAAGTGTTTAAAGGCATAAGTATTTTCACCATCTTCTAAGTAATGGTCTCCGTCACCATCGCAACTAACGCTAGAAAAGGAATTATCTGGGCAGCTTGAAGAGGTAAAAAAACTTTGCGCATCGGAAAAATCTCCTGGCAGGGCTTTGTATTTTTCCTTAAAAACTTTAGTAGCTGTTTGAATCTCATTAAATTTAGCAATCAGGTTATTAATTTTACTATTATCTAGTAATTTTCCTCCTACCACGACAGTGGAAATTAGGGCGCCAATAATTACTAATACGATAGAAAGTTCAACTAGGCTAAAAGCGGTTTTTTTCATCTAACTTTTCAAATGTTTTAATGAAGCTCTGAAATATGCAACACCAGTGATTACGGTCAAGAGAGCAGCTATAATAAGGCCAGCCCTACCAATTTCATTTGTAAATTCTATACCAGTTCCTTTATCACCAAGAATCATTAGAGATAAAGCGGTCATTTGTACTCCTGTTTTCCATTTAGCTAATTGACTAACTGGTACACTAACATTGATTTCAGCTAAAAACTCACGTAGCCCCGAAACAAAAATCTCACGGAATAAAATAATGATTCCAGGAATGGTAATAAGTAAATCATGATCACCAAAATGAACCAGCATGATTATGGCAGTAGCAACCAGCAACTTATCAGCAATAGGATCTAAAACTCGCCCTAACTTAGATTGCGCTTCTAGAAGGCGCGCTAAATAACCATCAACAAAGTCAGTAACCGAAGCAAAAATAAATAGAGTAGCAGCTATCCAATTCGATAAAACGCCCTCTAGAAAGAAAGAGGAAATAAGAATTGGAATTACTAGAATTCTAATAAATGTTAAAATGTTAGGTATATTTTTCATGACTATATCGAATTAGCTCTAGATTTACTTAAACTACTGCAAAAGATCAAGTAGCATTTCCGCCAATTTCAAATTTATACCAGGAACTTTAGCTAAGTCTTCTACACTTGCGGCTTTGATCTTGGCGACTGAGCCGAAATATTTTAAGAGCTCTTGTTTCTTTCTAGGTCCGATACCGGGAATGTTGTCTAATTCAGATTTTGTTACAGTTTTGGCACGTTTTTTACGGTGAGTTTCTATTACGAAGCGATGAGCCTCATCGCGAATACGTTGTAGATAGTAGAGCACATCTTGTTCTTCTACTTTGAAATAATCAGTAAAATTATTACAGAAACGCTCTTGCCCTTTGTTTCTGAATTCACCCTTAGCTATACAAAAAAATGGAATTGTTAGTTTTAGTTCGGAAAAGATCTCTGCCGCAATAGTTGCTTGTCCCTTACCACCATCGATTAAAATTAAATCAGGCCAGCTTTTATTTTGATTATCCGGATCTTCGTTTATAAGTCGCGAGTAGCGCCTAAAAAGTACCTCGCGCAACATATCGTAATCATCACCAGAATTTGCAGATTTAATATTAAATTTGCGATAATTGTTTTTATCAAAGCCATGTAAATCACTTGCAATCATCGCTCCGACTGCACTAGTTCCTGAGATATGGCTATTATCGAACACTTCAATTTTTTGAGGAATATCTGGAAGAGCCAGAATCTTTTGTAATTTGGTGTGATATTTTAAGTTACGATTTTTACTATTTAGTTTTTGTTCGAGGTGATATTTAGCATTTTGCAATACAAAATCTAGAATCTTATTTTTACGCCCTGTTTTAGGTGTAATAAATTTGGTCTTTTTACCATATTGTTTAGCGAATGCCTCTGCTAGCTTGGTATGATTCTCGATCTTACAATTACAAATAATCTCTTTAACCAAGTTATGAGGGCCATAATATTGTTTGATAAATTCTGTTAATATTTCGCTATCGCTTAATCCATCAGTATTTTTAGGAAAGAAATGTTGGTTTCCATGGTTAAAACCATTTCTAAAAATAAATTGTTCGATTATAACGGTAGAATCCTCGCTTAAGACCACATATATGTCGCTGTCATTTAGGCTATGATCGGAAATATCTTGCTTTGCAGTTATAGTGCTAATTGCTTTTATTCGATCTCTAAGCTCGGCTGCTCGTTCATAGTCCATTCTAGTACTAGCTTGTTCCATTTTCTTAGAAAGCTGCTCTCTAACTTCAGCTGTTTTGCCGTTTAAAAAGTCATAGCTCTCGGCTAATAATTTAGCATAATCTGACTTATCTATATAATTTACGCATGGTGCACTACAGCGTTTAATTTGATATTCTAAACATGGTTTATCACGGTTATTAAAATCATGATTACTGCAACTTCTAAGTAAAAAAGATTTTTTAAGCAGGTCTATTGTCTTATTAACATCATATCCCCCTACATAAGGGCCAAAATATGTACCCTTCTTGGTTCTTTCTCCACGATATTTGTAAATGCCTGGATAATCATGTTCTGCATTAAAATAGATATAAGGATAAGTTTTATCATCCTTTAACATGATATTGTAAGCGGGCTTTAAGGTCTTAATGAAATTTAATTCTAAGATTAAAGCTTCTATTTCTGAGTCGGTCTTTACTATTTCGACCTTTTTAATCTCTGAAACCATCTGTTTGAGGCGGTTAGGAAGCTTGTTAAATTTGGTATAGCTAGTAACTCTTTTTTTTATATTTTTTGCCTTACCGACATACAAGATTTTGTTATTTTGCCCTATCATGCGATAAACACCCGCTGAAGTTGGCAAATTTGTTAATGAGTTTTTGAGATTTTCTAGGCCTGTAATTTTCTTCATATTGAAGTCCTGCATTACCAATGCTTAGATAGATAATCTAAAAGAAGTTAAAGGCCTACAAAATATTGGAATAACTTACTCTTTTTTAAAAACAAAATGCGCGTAACATTCTATATCAGAGCTATCAAGGTCAAATAATTGATCTGAATCATTCCAGCAACTATCTGAACCTGAGCCACTCTCTCTGGCTGCCACAATAAATCCCGTTCTAGCACCGTTATCATCGAATTTCTTATCGATAATGTATAATTCTTTAGTATATAGAAAGGCGCTATGTAAGGTTCTAGTAGTATCTGGAGTTAAGGTGCCCCCTACATTAATTACATTGATTTGGGTGCCACTCCAATAATGTAAGGTGTATCCAGCTGCTTTTGCTTTACTAGAAGGGTAATCATTATCAACTACTGCGCTATTATTAACTGAGCTCACTCCATCCCAGCTTCCGGATAGAATCTCAGATAGCTGTAAATGTTGCCAGCCTCTCAGTGACTCATTATCATCCGTTCCTCCTGTCCAAATTATTCTGCCATCTCCATTACCGTTGCATTTGGATGCGGTTGAGTCACAGCTACTCCCAAAATAATTATGTGCATTAGGGTCATCACCTGGAAGATATTCATAAGTTAGAATATATTCATTTAAATTGATCTTGTATTTTTCAGCTTCATTTACAATTGTTCTCAATTTTGCTTGATTAATTAAAGAAGATCCTGCCGATACACCAGTCACTAGTAGCCCTATTATTATCAGCACTATAGAAAGCTCGACCAAGGAAAAGGCTAGGAATTTTTGGGAGGTGTTTTTTTTCATCACAAATTGCGGTTACTTAATTATTGCAGAGGATACAACTATCAGTTGAAAAATAATAGTCCATAATAGCGGTAATAAAAAAAATCATTTAGCACTTGATATGTTATAAAAAGTATACTATAATATATTTATATCTTAGATATCCAGTATATCTAAGACTCATTTTACACCACACACACGAGAAATAGCGCCTTATGGCGCTTTTTCTTTTTTTTAACATAATTTATTTTGAGATTATTATTGACTAAAGGGAAGAGTTTCCCTATAAATCTGTGCAATTTGCCTAAAATTAAAGAATTAAGAAAAGATATATGCAAAATTTACCAGTTGTAACAGCAACTAAAGAGTTAAACGCGGCATTAGTACTGGCATCAGGCCAGTTTTTTTTTGGCTGTGGAGTAGGAGCGCTAGGCACAACCAAAGGTGAATTATGTTTTAATACCAGTATCACTGGTTACCAAGAGATCTTAACTGACCCATCTTATACTGATCAGATTATCACTTTTACAGCCCCTCATATTGGTAATGTGGGTGCTAATACAGATGATAACGAATCAACTGAAAAATTTGCTAAAGGTTTAGTGCTTAGAGATAAAATTACCATTGACTCAAACTTTCGCTCAGAGCAAAATTTTAATGATTGGTTAAAAGCTAAAAATTTAACTGGAATATCTGGTGTAGATACAAGAGCAATCACTACGCTACTTAGAACTAACGGGGCAACTAATGTAGCAATAAAATATGTAGAGATAGGTGAAGAGTTAAATATCGCAGAAATCCTAGAAGAAGCTAAAAGCGTTCCTAGTTTTAAAGGTTTGGAGCTATCTTCAAAAGTATCAGTGCAAACTGACACTTCTTGGGCCCAAGTTTCTTATAAATATTTAGCACCAGCGGTTCAAAATGAAGATATTCATGTTGCTGTAATTGATTACGGAGTGAAAAACAATATTCTTAATTATTTATTAAGCAGTGGTTGCCGAGTAACTGTAGTAAATTGCAAGACTCCTGCCGCCGAGATTCTGGCTCTTAATCCTGATGGAGTATTCTTATCAAACGGACCAGGAGATCCAGATGCTAATGCGGAATATGCGGTTGCAATTATTAGAGAGCTATTAGAGAAAAAAATACCAATTTTTGGTATTTGTATGGGGCATCAACTTTTATCTCTAGCAGCCGGTCTTAAAACTTATAAAATGCATCAAGGTCACCGTGGGGTGAATCATCCGGTACAAAATTTACTGACTCGTAAAGTAGAAATCACTGCACAAAATCATGGTTTCTGTGTAAGTGATGAAGATTTACCAGACAATGTTGAAGTTACACATCGTTCATTATTTGATAAAACTGTAGAAGGAATTAGATTCAATGATCGCCCAGCATTCTCAGTGCAATATCACCCAGAAAGCTCAGGTGGACCGCATGATAGTAGTTATCTATTTACAGAATTTGTAGAGCTAATCAAAGAAACAAATAAGAAGGTAGCTTGTGGCTAAAAGAACTGACATCAAAACTATTTTGGTAATCGGAGCAGGGCCAATCGTAATTGGGC
>Ga0181585_10005440_pt1 | contig 11030 bp, 6 predicted proteins | sample 071ome_29_FD_132469 | JGI IMG/M metagenome (GOLD analysis project Ga0181585, IMG submission 132469) | Coastal salt marsh microbial communities from the Groves Creek Marsh, Skidaway Island, Georgia - 071407BT metaG (megahit assembly) | ecosystem: Environmental > Aquatic > Marine > Intertidal zone... | reverse complement strand
GTGCATTTCCTGATGGAAGTGGATATGGATGCGGCGCTGGAGCGCCGCATGGAAGACAATCTCGGTAACGTGCGAACCATTCTGCGTGAAGAGAGGATTCGGACCCGCGGCGTCAATTTGCTGGACGACGCTCATATTGAGATTCGTTTTGCCAGTTCCGAAGATCGCTCGCGAGCCCGCTCCGCATTAGTAGAAAATTTTCCTGAATTACTATTCCAGAATAGACAGACAAACGACACATTTATTCTGGATATGCGCCTGACTGAAGCTCTTATTCTGCAAATTCAGCGCGACACACTACAAGCCAATCGCACCACATTATTGAATCGTGTCGATGCACTGGGTGTTTCTGAGCCCACCGTGCAGCAGCAGGGTTCGGATCGTATTATTGTCGAGTTGCCTGGTGTGCAGGATCCTGCACAGGCCATTCGTATATTGCAGCGCATCGCCACGTTGCAGTTCCATCTCGAAGCAGAATTTGGTGCGCCCAGCCTTACTTATGAAACTTTTGAATACCAAGGTCAACTGATCAATGTAGACAACGGTGTGATTCTGCAGGGCGACCGAATCAGCAGTGTACGTGCCAATCTCGACCAGAATGGACTGCCCCAGGTGCAGCTTAGCCTCGACGCTCAGGGGGGCAACCAGATCAACCGGGTGACTCGCGACAATGTCGGTAACATGATGGACATCCTGCTGATCGAAACCAAGTCGCGCACCAATTCCTTTATTAATGTAGATGGCGAAGAAGTCGAGGAAACCGAATTCTATGAAGAGAAGCGCCTGATCAGCCATGCCCGCATTAATCAGGCGTTGGGCCGGCAATTCGTCATCACTGGACTAACCCAGCGCGAAGCAGGTGACCTGGCCTTGCTTATCAGTTCTGGCTCACTGGCGGCGCCGATGACGATTGTTGAGCAGTCAGTTATTGGACCAACCATGGGACAGGAAAACCTTAATGCCGGATTGCGCGGTATTACAGTGGCGGCAGTTCTGGTTGTGCTCTTCATGCTGGCTTACTACCGGGTTTTTGGCCTGGCTGCCAATGCGGCCCTGATCATGAATATATTGCTGATTTTCGCAATAATGTCCTCAATCCTGCCCGCAACACTAACTCTGCCTGGCATCGTTGGTATCGTTTTGACGGTGGGTATGGCGGTGGATGCCAATGTACTCATTTTTACGCGTATCCGCGAGGAGCTCAGTAACGGGGCGCCGCCGCAGCAGGCCATCGATGCCGGCTATGATCGCGCCTTTTCAACAATTCTCGACGCTAACCTGACCACATTCCTGGTGGCGCTGGTGCTATTCTCGATTGGTAGCGGTCCGGTCAAGGGCTTCTCGGTGACGTTGATGATCGGCATTATCACTTCCATGTTTACCGCTATCGTTGGTACGCGTGCGCTGGTAAATCTGATCTACGGTGGCCGCCGGGTGCAGAAACTGTCGATAGGCAAGTACGATCCACCAGCGAAGACCAAAGCAGCATAAACAATTTGATGTAGATAGATTGACTGAGAAAAGCTGATGTTTAAGAAAGAAATCAATTTTATGGCAACCCGCAAATTGTGGTCGATTATTTCGGCTACTCTTGTTGTGGTCTCTATAATTTCCCTGGCGGTGAATTCATTGAACTTCGGTCTAGATTTCACAAGCGGTACAGCGGTGCGCCTCAGTTACTCTGAATCTGCCAACATCAACGGAATTAATGACACCCTGACTAACAACGGCTACACCGATGCGGTGGTTGTAAACTTTGGATCAGATCGCGAGGTGAGGATCATACTGCCAATTGATGAAGCAGTGTCGGAAGCCAATCAAGCGAGCCAGGCCGCAGTAGCCGGGGAAGCAATAGCAGCCTTGCTGCAAGCCAATACCGATAATACGGTGACCCTGCTAGGGTCTGATTATGTCAGCGCCAAAGTGGGAGAAGAATTGGCGGAGCAGGGCGGACTGGGGATGCTTGTCGCCCTCGGTATTATCATGGTGTACATCTCCGTGCGTTTCCAATTCAAATTTTCCATCGGTGCCGTAACAGCTCTGGCTCATGACCTGATTATTACGCTCGGTATTTTTTCCATTACGGGGATGGAATTCAATCTCAATACATTGGCGGCCATGCTGGCAATTATTGGTTATTCATTGAATGACACGATCGTGGTAGCTGATCGCATCAGGGAGAACTTTCGTCGTATGCGTAAAGGTACTCCAGAGGAGATGGTTAACGTTTCGCTTAACCAGACACTGAGTCGAACCATAATCACTTCATTCACCACACTACTCGTGCTGTTCTCTATACTGTTCATCGGTGGCGAGTCCACACAGGGCTTCGCTATTGCCCTGATAATTGGCGTTGTCATTGGTACGTATTCTTCTATCTACGTGGCTTCAAGCGTAATTCTGTACATGAAAGTTACACGCGAAGATCTCATGTTGCCTGTGAAAGAAGATCCGGAACTGGAAGCCATTCCCTGATTTGCTTCGCCAGCCTAAAGCTTGCGCCGCTTCGTGGCGACAACCTCTATACGGTCTGCAATTAACTCCGAGCACTTACGCGCCTGCCAGAAAAATACGCTTGGCGAGTTCAGGCTTTATTGTTATGTTTTAGCAGCTTTTGATTGCTCTCAGGAACGCAAATAAGCGTAAACAATGAATTCGAGACTGCGTCACCCCTACATCAAGCGATTCTATTCAGCACTGCTACTCCTGTTGGCAGTTGCGAGCGGTCCTGCAACATTTGCGCAATCCAGTGACCTGTTTCCCCGTCCACCCGAGCTGGAGCCTGCCATCCAGTTCTGGGTGCGCGTGTATACCGAAGTCAATACCCGCAATGGTTTCTTGCATGACTCGCAGAATTTATCTGTGGTCTATACCACTGTGCCTTATCAGCGCAGCCAGATCGAACCCGCACGCACAGCAATCCAGGAGGACTTGCGAGTTCTCGCAAGCGGACGTCGCACAGGACTGACTGCCAGCCAGCAACGCATACTTGACTTGTGGCCTGAAGGTGTAAGCAATCAGATCCTACAGACCGCAGTATCCAATGTACGATTCCAGCTTGGGCAGTCAGACCGCTTTCTCGGTGGTCTGCAGCGCTCCGGTGCCTATCGCTCACACATCACCCAGGTAATCCGGGAAAAAGGGCTACCTCTCGAGCTTGGCGTATTGCCACACGTTGAGTCCTCATTCAATCCCGGTGCTTTTTCGAGTGCCTCTGCTGCTGGCATGTGGCAATTCGGACGTGCCACCGGACAACGCTTTATGCGAATTGATCACATCGTTGATGAGCGCATGGATCCGTATATAGCTACCAACGCGGCCATGAGCCTGCTGGAATACAACTACAGCGTATTGGGAACCTGGCCGCTGGCGCTGACGGCCTATAACCACGGTGCTGGTGGTATTGCTCGCGCGGTGCGCCAGACCGGCACTACAGATATCGAAAAAATTATAGCCAATTATCGCGGCAGGGCTTTCGGGTTCGCCTCGCGTAATTTTTATCCGCAGTTTCTTGCTGTGATCGAAGTGGAAAACAATGCCAGACAATATTTTGGTGATGTGCGTTTAAATCCTGCACCTGATTTTATCGAAGTCCGCACCGACGCCTTTATCGATGCTGAAGTATTTGCCCGTTCTGTGGGGATCAGCCTGGAGCAATTAAGTGCAGATAATCCAGCGCTACGGCCGGTGGTCTGGGAGGGTGGCAAGCGCATACCGCGCGGTTTTCCTGTGAAGGTGCGCGCTGAAGCGGTTAGCGATACAAATTTACTGGCGATGATTCCCAATGCCTACAAGTTCGCAGTGCAAACGCCGGACATTGAGTATGTGGTCGAGCGGGGTGACAGCCTGTCTGTGATTGCGAGTCGCTTCAATACTTCAGTTTCCCAGCTTGTTTCGCTTAACGGTCTGGCCAGTCGTCATCGTATTCAGATTGGCCAGCGCCTGTTGCTGCCTCAGGATAATGTCAGTGCGCAACAACTGGTCGCTGCGGCGGATGCGGTGGCTGAAGATGGTACTTATACGGTGCGGCGGGGTGATACGATTTCTTTAATTGCAGCACGATACGGTGTGACCGGCCAGGCGCTGCTCAATGTAAACGGTATTCAGGATCCCCATCGAATTTATCCAGGGCAATCTATAACTTTGCCTGGTTTCGAAGGTGAGACACAACTTGCTGTTGTAGAGGAAGCAGAGCCAGTGGCGGAACCAGCTATTGTGGTGACATTGGCAGATGATGTGGCAGAGGTGCCTGAGCCGGTAGAAGAGCCTGTTGCGGCTGAGGAGAATGTGCAACTGGCGCTGAATGAAACACCATTACCGCCTGCTGCCGTATTACCGGATAATCAGGAGTTGGACGCGCCCGTTACGCTGGAAGAAGAGCAGGCCGTGGCTCTGGACCCGGAACTGGATGTGGCGCAGAGTAATGAGCAGTTGACCGACCTGTTAGCCGCTGACCCATCGGATTATTCTGTTGCCAGCAATAATTCCATTGAGATACAGGCCTCGGAAACACTTGGCCACTATGCCGACTGGCTGGGTGTCAGGGCGTGGGACCTGCGCAGGCTGAACAATATGGCGTTCACCGACCCGGTGATTATCGGTGATCGCCTGCGACTGGATTTTTCCCGCGTGAACATCGTTGAGTTTGAGCGCACCAGGCGAGAGTTTCATTCCTCACTGCAGGCTGAATTCTTCGCCAATTACCGTATTCAGGATGTAGAGCGCTACCGGATTAATCGTGGCGACAATATCGGCAATATCGCTCGAACTCGCTATTCCACCCCAATCTGGCTGCTGCGTCAGTACAACCCCGAGCTTGATTTCAATCGTATCCAGATCGGTCAGGAAGTCGTCTTTCCACTGTTGGAGTTAGCCAGCGACTAGTTCGGCGCTGCACAATTTCCTTTAATCAGTTCAGTAATCATCGACCTGTAACCACACTGCAGATTGCTCATGCTATACGCAGCAACTGAAGCTTGCGGAAGGTCTTGTCCTGCGCTAAAAATTTGCAGCCACGCTTGCAAGCGTTCCACGATGTGATCAGCACTTTCTTCCATCGTCCGCTCGATTGGATAGAGGAATTGCGCATCCAGATATTCCGGATATGCCAGTGCCGCAGGGCACAGGGGAGTGCACCCGGCCTGTATGGCTTCCATGATAGCCAGACCCTGGAAGTCATGCAGTGCGGTAGACAATACGACGTGGCAGCCTTGCAATAGCGCCTGATATTCCGCGTCGTCTTCCACGAAACCGAATCTGCCACTCGTGATGTCTTGTCTGGCATGGTGTGCATCCAGTACATTTTTCAGCTCGAGGAATTCAGCTGGTTGTTGCTTAAACTGCTGTCCGACCACTTGTATTCTGCAGGGTAGCCCAAGTGCAGCAATCTTTTGCGCCACTAGCAGCAGCAAGGCAGGATTTTTATCGTATTCCCACCGGTGGTTCCAGAGTAATTCCAGATGCGTGCGCTTTGTTACGGCATTGCTGCTGATGTTCGACAAGGGCACTGGTGCAATGTTGACGGTTGGCAATCGCTCAAGGATGGAGTCGGCAAGATTGTCTGGTAATTGCTGGAACAGATGCTTGAGGCCTGCCAGGAAAGTATCGCGGTTATAGTTGCTATTGAATACCAGCAAGTCTGCGCATAACGCGCTGTAAACAGGCACCAGCATGGGCTCTATGTTGGCGCGCTGCCTGGAATTAGCAGGATAAGCGAACTCATTTTCATGGAAGTATAGAAGTGTTGGCAGTTTGGCGAGTTCGGGTACCAATCCCCGCAAGGCAGCCAGATCAACCATTGAGGTCGCTATCAGGGCTGAATAAGGTTGCTTGAGCGTTGTTTCCTTTTCGACAAACCACTGCAGGCTATTGCCCCGTATGCGCCAGTCATGATGTCGGGGCGGTAGTGCGATCCGGGTCCAGTTATACTCGGGCAACATCCGGGCCAACCGTTCTCGCCATTGTTTATGACTCATGGCATCGTAAGCGGAGAGAAGAAGCAGATCGCTGGACATACGTGCATCCGGAATAGCAGACTCGTATGACCCGATAAACGGGTGCGTGCAATCTGCAGCTTTACTTGTGGTTACAGAAGAACTAGTTTGCAGGGCATCCTAGCACAAGCACAGAACACAGGAGCGGGCATGAGTATCAAATTGTATGGCATGACTTACAGTAATTATTACAACATCGTCAAAGCCATTATGTTGGAGAAAGGTATCGGGTTCGAAGAGATTGATGTGCGGCCCAGTCAGGAACCTGATTACCTTGGCAGAAGCCCAATGGGTAAAGTGCCGTGCATAGAAACCGGGGAGGGATTTTTAACCGAGACCAGTGTAATCATCGATTATCTGGAAGATCTGGAACAAGGTCAGTCATTCTATCCCGTTGGGGCTTTTGAGCGCGCCAAAGTGCGTGAGTTGATGCGCTACCTGGAGTTGTATATCGAATTGCCAGCACGGCGACTCTATGGCGATGTATTTTTTGGCCGTCCGGCCAGTGCTGAGCTGAAAGCCGAAGTGCGTGAATCGCTGCAAAAAGGCTTTGCGGCTCTGCAGCGCATTGCTGTTTTTGATCCCTACCTGGCCGGGGGTGAAATCTCCTATGCAGATTTCTACTACCGCTTTACAGTAGGGCTGGCAACCATCGTGTGCCGCAAAGCGCTGGATTGGGATGCCTATAGTGAGATCCCCAACCTGCGCGCTCTGCTTGACCTCATGGATGAACGCCCATCGATCAAGCAGGTGCTGGCAGACCAGGCAAAGGCCGCGTGATATGCGGCTACCGGTGGTGGGTGCGCTCCAGAATTCCCTTGTTCTCACTCATGTCGAGGATGGTGTCAATATTCTCTGCGATGTCTTCCACTGAAGCATTGGCACCGATCTCTACGCCAACATTTTCACGTACATCTGCTGAGTAAAACCTGCCACCCATGGCCTGAATAATTCGACCGTTGGGAGCTTTATCGCTGCATAGAAAAACCACAGCAGGCGTCACTAGTTCTGGCGCCAACCGTTCGGCGCTATCTTCAAAACCCGGCAAGTCGACAGTCATGCGTGTCGCTGCTATTGGGGCAATGGCATTGGTATAAATATTATACTTGGCGCCTTCCAGTCTGAGAGTATTCATGAATCCAACCAGCCCCAGTTTAGCGGCGCCATAATTACTTTGGCCAAAATTACCAAAGAGGCCGGAAGTGGAAGTGGTCATGACAATGCGGCCGTAGTTTTGCTCAGTCATAATTGGCCAGACTGTTTTTGTGCAGTTCAGGCTGCCGGTCAAATGTACATCTATTACCGCATGCCAGTTTTCCAGTTCCAGTTTGGCAAATGTCTTGTCTCGCAAGATGCCCGCATTGTTCACCAGAATGTCAATACGGCCCCACTTTGTCATGGTGTCGTCCACCATCTGCTGGACAGAATCCAGGTCAGTCACTGAAGCACCATTGGCAATGGCTGAACCACCGTTGGCATTGATCTCTTCAGCCACCTGTTCTGCTGCTGTTTGTGAACCGCCACTGCCATCCACGGAACCACCGAGATCATTAACCACCACCCTGGAGCCGCGACAACCCAGTTCCAGTGCGTGTTGCTTGCCCAGACCACCGCCGGCACCAGTGACAATTGCAACCCGGTCTTCAAAACTGATTTTCATACCTGCTCCTGCTATTTTGCTTGCTTAACTGATTGAACTGGCGGGATTCTATGCTGCTGCTACGTGCTCTGCAACGTCGCGGCTGGACGGCTTTCCCGGTAATTGCTGTAATGGCAGTGCTATTTGGCCGAGGTATTTTATGCAGGATGATAAACCGGTCCCGGCTGCTACTGTGGTAGTGATGCGGGAAAGCAGCGCGTCGGGACAGATCGAAGTCCTGCTGCTGCGGCGTAATTCCAAGCTTGTTTTTCATGGAGGGCATTGGGTATTTCCCGGTGGACGTCTCGATGAAGCTGATTTCCTGGCGGCGGGAACTGATCTGGAATATCCGGCTGCGCTGAAGGCGGCAGTGCGAGAAACCAAAGAGGAGGCAGGCATTGAACTCGCCGAATCAGATCTGTTGCATACGGCGCATTGGACTACTCCGCCGCGACTGCCGCGGCGCTTCTGCACCTGGTTTTTTATTTACCCTCTAACCATCGACGTCGAGGTGCAAGTAGACAACGATGAGATCCTCGATTATCGCTGGGTAAATCCCCGGGATGCGCTGACAGAAGCGCAGGAGGGGGCCATTGTGCTGCCACGGCCGACCAAAGTGACCCTGCAGGATATGTTGCCATTTACAGACATGGATTCTGCCCTGGCGCACTTCAACCAGGCCCCGGTGCGCGTGTTTCCCGTCGAATCCCGGTATTACCGTCCAGAGGAAATGGGCTGCCCTCCCTGAGAGTCACAATCTGGTCGCGAAAAACGGTCTTTCTGCTGCCAAATTCGGGCAATTTTCTGACTATCTTACCGGTCTGGTTGTTTGTCTCCAATGCAGCGCTGGGGCGCTTGTTTTCACGCTTGGTTAGTGGGATAGTTAAGCCGATTCTGCGGTATTTGAGAGCAGAGCCCGGCGGTCTTGTTGGGCTGGCGCAGGTCCCGGACAGGGAGATTTCCAGTGACTGTGTTGGCGTAATCCACAATCCCGCTTTGCGCGTTTCTATAAGCGTTAATCAATCGAGGATGCAAAAAATCAATCGAGCCCACTCAAGCCCCCTGAAGAGATTCTATGTCGTCTCCCACATTCGATAGTCTGCGCGAAACTCTGAAGCAGCTGCGCCGCAGACGCAGCTTTCTGTTCATACTGAAACAAGGCAGCTACTTCGTTATTGCGAGCGCAATCGTGGTATTGCTGGCAAGCAGCATTACTGTGTGGCTGGAGCCAAACAAGCTGGGCAGTATTATTATTTTCGCCGTGACAGCAACAGCAGTAATCGGGTTGCTGGCCTGGCTGGTCTGGATAATGCGACTGCGGCATACAGATGACCGCCGTCTGGCACATTATGTGGAAGACCAGATTCCCGACCTCGAACAGCGCCTGCTGACTTCGCTTGAATTTGGCGACACTTCAAGTACGCAGGATCGCAAGGGTGTATCGCAGCAGTTTATCCGCCAGCTCTGGCAAGATGCACAGGAGCATGTAAAGCAACAGGAAATTCGTGTCGCCCAAGTCACTCCAGCGCGAGCGTCCTATGCGTCGTTTGCTTCTGCCACTGCGGTGGTTCTGGCTGTTGCTGTATTATTTATCAACTCAGAAGGACTACTGAACGCCGGTAGCAGAATTGCCTGGCCTTTTGCTATTTCTGAGCCTCGTCCCGTAATCGAAGTGCTGCCCGACATCGAATTGAGCGTTGAACCTGGAGACCTGGAACTGCAACGGGGCGACAGCGTCACCATTCTCGCGCGCGTAAATAACGCGATTCCTGGATCCGTTAACCTGCGTTTGCAGGATGACAACGTCAACTGGCGTGATGTTTCCATGTCACGCGATGGCAGTGGTAGCGATGGTGCTACATTTAGCTACTACATCCCGGCACTGCAAGATGACACGACTTACTATGTCACATTCAACGAGCGTGGAGAGCAGAGTTCACCGCAATATCAAATAACACTGTTTGATTTGCCCCAGGTGGAAAAAATAGATTTGGCATTTGATTATCCTGCCTATACCGGTTTTGAAGATCTGGTAGAGGAAGACAGTGGCGATATGGTGGTGCCCGAGGGTACCGAAGTTGAGATGGTGATTACATTCAACAAGGCGGTGGCCAACGCCACGATTGAATTTGAAGAACGCTATATCGATGATGAGGAAGAACTTGCCAGCTTGCCACCGGCTTATGCCAACCTACCGCTCACTCTCGATGGCAATATCGGCACGGCCACGTTTACTGTAAATCAGGATGGTGTGTATCGAGTTCAGGCGACCGATTTCGATGATCTCGAAAGCAGTAACCCACTGGATTATTTCATACGGGCAATTGAAGACACGCCGCCCGAGCTGGCGCTCAGGCGTCCCGGCCGGGATCAGGAAGTAATGCCCCTCGAAGAAGTGGTGCTCGAGGTAGATGCAACAGATGACTATGGGCTCAGTGAATTTAAACTGAACTATAGCGTCGTGGGGGCTGATGAAGTTGCGGTGGATTTCCTGCGCGAACCCAATGTGCGTGAAATTTCCGGCAACGAACTGATCTATCTGGAAGATTTGCAGGTAGAACCGGGTGATTTTGTCAGCTACTACCTGACGTTGTCAGATAATAACGGCCTGGAAGGACCGAATCAGGTTATTTCCGACATCTATTTCCTGCAGGTGATCCCCACCGACCAGGAGTTCCGTCGCAGCGGTATGCAGGGCGGGCAGGGTGCCGGTGGTGGTCAGGGTGGCAATGCCGACAGTAGTGCGCTGGTTAGCATTCAAAAAGATATTATTGCTGCAACCTGGAAATTGAAGAACAGACAGAGCCAGGTGTCACCAGAAGATTTTGCCGCTGATGCGGAAATTATCGCCGAGTCACAAATGGAAGCCACTGGTCGGGCGCGCATGTCGATAGACCGGCTGGCTGAACGTCTTAATTTTTCCGATGATACTTATGATGCGGCTGTAGAAAATCTGTCTCTTGCTATTGAGCAGATGAATATCGCCGCCAATGAGTTAGGCCTTCAGCAAGTCAACAGTGCACTGAAGCCCGAGCAACAGGCACTGCAATATATTCTCAAAGCCGAAGCCAGTATCAATCGCACACAGGTCAGCATGCAACAAGGCGGCGGTGGTGGCGGTGGTGGCGGTGCACAACAGGAGCGCGAAGATTTGCGCGAACTGTTTGAGATGGAATTAGGGCAATTGGAGAATCGTTACGAGACACCCAATAGCCCAGGTGGTGGCGGAGGCGCAGAAAACAGCGAGGAAGCCAACGCACTGGAGGAGCTTGCACGCAGACAGGAGGGTTTAACACGGGCACAGCGCAATCTGGCTCGGCGTGAAGATCAGATGACCGAGGAACAACGGCGTCGGGAACTGGAGCGCTTGATGCGCCAGCAAGAGCAACTGAGTCGTG
>Ga0181585_10005437_pt1 | contig 11031 bp, 6 predicted proteins | sample 071ome_29_FD_132469 | JGI IMG/M metagenome (GOLD analysis project Ga0181585, IMG submission 132469) | Coastal salt marsh microbial communities from the Groves Creek Marsh, Skidaway Island, Georgia - 071407BT metaG (megahit assembly) | ecosystem: Environmental > Aquatic > Marine > Intertidal zone... | reverse complement strand
CTTTCTTTAGTTTTTCTATTTCATCTTTAAGAACCTTAAGATCATTGGGATTAACATTGGAAGGAGCAGGAGCAGGAGCTTTCTTTAATTTTTCTATTTCATCTTTAAGAACTTTAAGATCATTGGGATTAACACCATCAGAAGTTTTCTTTAGTTGTTCGATTTCATCTTTAAGAACCTTAAGTTCATTAGGATTGACACCACTAACAGAAGCTAAAGAAACATTAGGATTTGCAGATTGAAATAGTGATTCAAGTTGTTTAATTCTGTTATCAAGGGTTAATAATTGTCTAATAGTTTGTTGGTTGCTCATTATTTAAATTATATATACATAAAAAATGATTATTTTATAATACAATAATAAAATGTTAATTCCTATTCGTTGTTTTTCGTGTAATAAAGTAGTTGGTGATAAATATGAAACTTATATTGAAGAAATTAAAAAACCAAATAAAGATAACAAAGAAGTGCTAGATGATCTAGGATTAAATCGCTATTGTTGTAGAAGGCATATGATTACAACTGTAGATTTAATGGAGATAATATAATAAATGGAACAAGAATATTTAAAGTTTATGGAATATGTTATAAAATTAATTGATGAAATAGGAGATACACTAACTAATAACAAAATGGATGAGAATCTAATAAAAAAATTAAGTGTTATTATATTAAATCCAAAGTATAGAATACAACTTGGTGTATTGATAATCTTAATATCATTTATAATATATATAGTAAGTGTATTATAAATGATATTAATAATTTTTATTATATGTATATGTATTTTTTTATATTTAAGGTATAAAGAACCAAATGATTATGATAAGATATTATTTATAAATAAAATAGATAAAGAGAGATATATAATTTTAACAAATCATATAAAAGAATTTAAAAAAATATTAAATAAAAAACATCCTGATAAATATTATGATTATCTTCACGATATTTATACAAATATATTAGAATTATGTTATTCATTATATATTGAAAACTTAAAACCTAAAAATGTTAAAAGATTAGATAAACTTATAAATTATTTCAAAATAAAATATTACAATGATATTTTAAGTGTTAAAAGACATAGTGATAATAAAATATTATTAACTGATTATGAAATAGTTCCAGCTAACTATAGAATAACAAAATATATGTTACCTTAAAATAAAATATGAGTACTTACAACTCTATTATTGATGCAGGCGCTAAAATGGAAATAAATCCATATAAATCAAATGTAGCAACAAGTCAATGTGCTTTAAATTACACTGGTTCTAGTTTTGCTGGTGGCAAAGCTAAAGCATCTAAAGCCAAGGCATCTAAAGCTAAAGCACCTAAAAAACCTAAAAAACCTAAAAAGTAAATAAAAGATTATTTTTACATATTTCTTAAATATAAGAAATGTCTAGTATTATTTTTCAAGATGTAAATACTATTGAATATACTTCAATTAAGTTCGATTATCTAGCAATCAATACAGATGATATATTAGATCAGCAAGAAAATGAAAGATTATTAGTGCATCAAAATGGTTCAAGGTTTAGTATGATTGTTTTAGATGATGGATTATTTTTAAATACAACTAGAGAAGATGCACAAGATCAACAAGCTAAAAATTATGCTTTATATGCGGATGGTAATGCATATTTTACAGGAACTTTAACAGCGAGTAAAATAAATATATTAGACACAGATATAAGTGATTCTAATATAACTTTATTAATCGATACTATTAATTCTAATACAGGACCATTTGAATCATATAAAGATCCATTATATACAGCACATTTAAATTATTTTACACATTATAATATTAACATTTTGGATAACTCACATTCAGAAAATGCTCGTTGTAATTTGCATCCGCTTACTATTAATCGCAGTGCCTTATATTCTGCGTATAATGCACAATTAGCAATAGGTAATAATGCAGATGACAATAAAAATAACCAATCTGAATTATTAATCGGTATTTTAGGTAGTGATTATAAATCACCAGCGACAATAATAACTAATCCAGGAAAATCTTTAGAGTTTTATATTTCAACACAAAATTGTAATATAGATAATTTATATTATAATGCTGTTGATTTTCCTAATTATACCACTATTCCTACATTACAAATAGATACTAGTAATTCTGTTAATATAAATAGTTCAAATGCAAAGATCTTAACATACCAACATAACGAAGAAATAACTAAATTAAATGTAGAAGGTTATGGATATATAAAAGAATTATTTGTATATGATCATACTACAGATAAACCAAGTCATCTAGATGATATATATTTTAAAAAAACTACACAAAATTTCTATACATCTAATATAAATCCAGGAATATTTGAAGGTAATTTTGGTTTTAATTCAAATTTGATAGTTAATTGTAATATTGATACTAGCAATTTAAGTTCTAAAATAGCTACTATTAATAAAATAATAACAGATGAGATAGATACTAAAAATATTAAAATAGGTATAACTGATCATTTTTATAAAAACAACGAACAATTAGATATTAAGAGAATAGAAGTAAAAACTATATTGTATTCTAACCATACAATAAGATCTAATTTGTTAGAAGAATCTTTTTATACTGAAATAGAGATAAAAAGTAATATTGAATATAATTTAAGTAATAATGGTTTAATAACACATATTACAGGTATTAGTGATTTAACACGTATTGAACTTATTAATGATACTTCTAATGCTTTATATACTATAGATACTATAGAGTATTATAACAATGTAGAAGTTGAAAGTAATCTTTATTATAAATTTATAAACACAGGTTCTGATATAGATTTAACACACTCTGTAATAAATAAATATGATCAAAAAGTTTTTACTAATCTATCAAATAATTTTATTGATACTAATCATCTTTGTAATATTACTGAAATAACTTCAAATATATATGATATTTTATATTATGAAGGTTCTAATGATACTTTACAGTATTATATTAAAGATAGTTCAAATCTTAAAATAGAGTATGAAGATCTTTCAAATCTTTTGTATAATATAGCAACATTAGATGAAGATTGTAATATAACCAGTAATATAATAAATAATATAAATATATCAGGTTTTTGTAATTTATATATTGGAACTAATTATAGTAATGATACAGAAGATTTAACTAATACATATACAATAATTAGTAATAATGAAATAGAAATTAATAATAAATATAGAATACATTTATCAAACATTGTTATTGGTAATGAATATACAGCAGAAGAAATAATTAATAGTATATATGAAAATGGATTAAATCCTTATCAATATACGTATGATCTTGAAAGTAATTTTAAATATAATTTACAATTAGAAATATATGATAGTAATGATATATTAGATAAATATAGCAATACTTTAATAACAGAAGGGTTTAATAATATTATTGAAAATTATATTATTAAAAACTTTGACAATTTTAAACACGTTTTAAATGATAAATTAATAACTCTAAAAGATAATATTCCATCAAGTAATTTATTATCATTTGATACTTGTGTAAGTAAAATAGAAGATCATATTAATATAAATAAACATTCTAAATTAACAAGTAATTTAGTTTATATTCTAGATCAATTTGAATATAAAAACATACTAAAAGATCAAGCAGTAAATCGTCAATTACTTAATTTTGTAACTAACTATGATACAAGTAATATAGAGAATGATAGACAAATATTAATTTACAGTGTAAATGATGGTTTAGTAAATACAGACAACAATGATGTTTCAATTCCAAATGGCGCATTAAGTATTGGAACTGATAATACAAATGGTTCAATGCTATCAATTAACAATTGTAATAATAATCCTGAAATATTTATTAATACAGAAGATTACGAAGTTGAAATTGGACATAATATAACTAATAAAGAAACTTTTACAATAAAAACAAATAATATAAAAGATCATAATATAGAATTAAATGCAGGTGCATATGGTCCTAATTTATTTTTAAAAGCAAATACTACCAATGTAGGTATTAATACTAGAAATCCTATAAAAGCTTTAGATGTAAATGGTGATATAATATCAACCAATTATTATAAGAGATATTTAGGGGAATCTAAATTAATAGCAAACTTTTTAGATTATAAGGATCATATAGGATTGGAAAAAAATAAAAGATTATTAATTGAATCTCCTGTAAAGATTACAAATAAATTAACAATTAATAAAATATTTAAAGGTGAGGATGAATTATTTAATTTTAATAAAAAATCATATAACAATCAGCATTATTTACATTCTGAAGTAGGGTGTATATTTATGGGTGAAGATGTAAATAAAAATATTGATAATACCGCAATGTTATTACAAAATACTTTAAATATTGAAAAAAATAATACAATCATAAGATTATTAAAAGCAAATAAATGGTCTCAAGGTGATAATCCAGATCCTTATACAGGTATAGAATTTACAAAATATCCAGATGATCCTTATACAGGTTGGTATATACATAATAAACATAATCCTGATAATTTCGAAATAGGTTATCGTAATAATAAAAATAATGCTTTTAATTTGATAAAAACTAGTTATAGCTTTGGAACAGATGGTATAAATGATATTGAAATAGGTGATGGTAAAGGAGATAATACAATAATATTAAAAAATAATGTATTTATTGAAGGTGATATTGATATAACAGGAAAATATAAATTAAATGGTGCTGTATTTTCATCAAATAACATTGATTTAAGTACAATACTTGGAAATGCAAGTGTATTAAATGATCGTTATTTTCCAAATGTAGTGCAAGAAAATGATATATCAATGTCATCTGCAAGTAGAATAATTAATTTAATAGCACGTAAATCTTCAATGTTTATAGGAACTTATGATACTACTAATTATCTTAAAAATGATGCTGAAAATAACCCTGGATTTACAGACTATTTAGCAAATTACTCTATACAACATAAACAAAAAGTTAGTGAGGTAACTAAGCAATTTGATGCAAATGTTAATATTGTTATGCCGGTAGATAATTCAAGTGTAAATGATAAACAACCACCTTTATTAGCATTAAAAGCAACTCATAATTTAAGCAACATTGATTACAATAAAAATGTAAAATCAAGTATTCGTTTAGCTATTTTAAATAGTGGGACTACTAGTGGGACTATACCTGATTATTGGGATAATAAAAACTATGTTGATTTATATTATAAATATTTTAATAATAAAGGTGAATTTGGTATTGATTTTAAATATAAAAATGGTGATAAAAATACACCTTTAAAAATAACAGAAAAAGATACTGAAATATATACTACATTATCATCTGTAAATAATAATGATAATAGTAATGCATTTTTTCATATTTTAGATAATAATAAAGATTCTTTATTGTTATTGGAAACAAAAAATAAAGAATTAATTAATATTAAATTAAAAACGCAAAATAACGAATGGGATATTGATACTGACGCAAACTTTAAGATAACACATAATGATAAACATCTTACATTTAATGATAATGGGCTTGGTATTAATGTTGAAGATCCTTCAGCATCTTTAGCTATTAGTAATAGTAATATTTATGGTATTACTATTGAAAATAATATTACAACTAATGATAATACTAAAAAATATTATATTGATACTGATCAAATTATAGATCAAGAACCAATAACCGATACTAACTCAATAACATTTAATTTAGATAAAACTACAACAAATTACAAACCATCGAATATTAAAACCAGTTCTAATATATTGATAGAACAAACATTTTATAATTGTAATTTTACAGGTAATAGTGATATAAATGGTGATAGAGAATATTCAAATATTTACAATGTATTTATTACTAACCATACTAACGAATCAAATTTTACATTAAATATTAATATTAATTTAACAGATTTAAATGAATATTTAAGTAATACATATTCAATATTAACAAATGTTAATTTAGAGTCAAATATTTATGAAGCATCTAATGAGGATCATCCTAGTGCAATAATTAAAGTAGCAACTATATATGATTTAAATAATTTAATAATTTCTAATATTAACGAATCAAATTATGAAATATATTTAAATGGTATTGATGAATCATCTAAACTATTAAGTAATTATAACATATGTAATATAGATTTTACCGTGTATCATCCTGAAAATTGTAATTATGATTTTACAGCAGATGTTAATTTAGTTACAAATTATACTATTAATACGAATATTATATCAGGAATACATTCAACACTAGAAATAAATCCACAAGGCAATGATATATATGAAATTAATTTCTTAAATGAAAAGTATAGATCAAATGTAGAAAGTATTACAATAAGTAATATAAATAAAACTGATACTATAGATGGTATTGAACATACATATAATTTTAATCCAATAACATTACAATATTATACAATTGATAAAACTTGTAATGTGTCTATAGATATAATAGAACCGCAATCTCATATAAAATTAACAACGTATCAAGATACTAAGAGTTATTATATAACCGGACATAATAGTAATTTTAATATAAATTATCAAGATGATACAACATTAAAAGAAATATTAAATATAACTAATGAAAGTAAATTAACAATAGATACATTATTTGTTAAGAATATAGAATGTACAGGTAAATTACAAGATTATGAATCATTAATATTTTGTAATGAAAATTTTAATTCAATAAATATTAAAAGTGACCATTTGTATATTAATACAGAAAGCGCCTACAGTATTCTTATAAATACAGATGCTTTTGATGATAAAAATACATATACAAGTGTGATCTTTGGTAATAAAGCAAACCCGAATTATTCGAATATTATCGCATTACAAAGTAGTTCAACTAATTCTTATTTAAATATAACAACGAATGGTCAAAGTGATAATTATAAAATAGGTAAAACTGATAATAATTTTAATATAATTCATACCGATAGTAATATATTAAGTATAAAACCAGAATATGATGAATTTAAATATTCTAATTATGATTTTGATGATGACTCTGATAATGATGGGGATGGAACACTGACACTAAATGAAATAGAACAAACACCTGATATTAAAACAATAACAACTCAATATGATTATGTATTCACTGAAGGAAGATTGAAAGGTATTAAGAATATAAATTATACAAGTAATGTAATATTTACCGAACAAACTACACCAATAATGTCACTAAATCAAGATGATATAACGATGCATCAAAGATTAATATGTGCTTTAGGAACAACAACAGGTTCTGATCGAAGAATTAAAGATAATATAAATAGAATTGAAAATGCTTTAGATAAAATAGATAGATTAAATGGTGTATCATATTTTAATAAATTATCAAAATCAAATGAAATAGGTTTAATAGCTCAAGATGTTAGAGAAGTAATACCTGAAGTTGTAGTAGATAATAATATACTGGGAATACAATATGGTAATATGATAGGATTATTGATAGAAGGTATAAAAGAATTACGCAAAGAAATAAGAAATGGATCTAATTCAAAATGCTAAAACCGATTATGTAATAATAAGTAAAAAAGATTGTGTATTTTGTGATATGGTAAATGAATTATTAGATGATTATTTTATAGATTATACTGTTATAAAGATCGAAACATTAACGAAAGAACAATTAGAAGAAATAAAACCGAAAGAAGCAACAAAATATCCTTTTGTGTTTAAAGATAAAATATATATAGGTAGTTATAATAAACTAAATAAAGCGTTAAATAATGGAGGATTATAGTATATTTGGATCTAATACAGACAGTGAATATTTACTGAAATTGCAAAATAATGAAAGTAATATCAAAATAGATATACATAATAGAGATCATAATTTTACAATTGATTATGTAAGTTCTAATGAAATAATAACTGAATATAATACATTAGGATTGAAAGATATAACTAGGATTGATGAGAATAATTACATTCATAAAAGTATTTTAAATAGTTCTAATGTAATAATTCAAGGTGAATATGATGGAAATCAAAATGATATAAATAATATATATTTTCCAACTGTTGCAAATTTTCCTATTTCTGAAACCTTATCAGTTACAGCATATTCTAGAGATTATTTTGATTCAAATATTCGTAGAGTAGCTTCTGATTATAATGAATATATTGCAACAAATACATATAATAGATTAACATCTGAGCAAAAAAAAATATTAGATCAATATAAATTTTATAATACTGATCTGATAATAATTGAAAAAACAAATTTAAATGGTGCATTATTACATATTAATTTTACTAATAAAAATAATGTATCAGGATATCAGTTTTATGGTTATAATACTGCTAATAAAGGTGTTTTTCCGCATAAAATAAAGTTTTATCAAGTTTTTAATAAAAATGCATATTTTTTTTATGAAAACATTTTTGATACTTATGATGAATTTATAGCCGAACATAGTATAAATAATAACTCTTTTGTATCAGACGAATTAATAATACAAGTAGAATCTGTATTAATAGATAATACTTATTTTGAAGATGAAAAAAATGAGATGACTGCCACAGAGTCACCAAATACAGATGAAGTTTTTGTATTTAGTGATGATTATAGATTAGCAATGAGATTTAATGGGATAAAATTATTTACAACAAATGAAAGATTAATAAATGAGTATGATATTGATATGTATAATAATAGTATTCAAAATGTAAATACATTAACAGTTGATAAATTAATTCTTAATAATGTTGTATATACCGATGTTGTATCAAGCAATAGAGTATTAGAAACAGTAAATGAAGTTATTAGCACTGATCCTACTATAAAATATAGTATTGTGGAAGGTTATTTTGATGAATATGATTATACAATGCTAAATAGTCTTGATCAAACTTTTAATCCTGCAAGAATACAGAATATAGAATCAAATATAAGATCAAATTTGGATACTAAATATATACCATATGTTTATACAAAATATGATGATGATTCAGTAATTCAAGTAGAATATGATTCTAATGTGAATATTAAATATTTATTAAACCTATCCGACCTTGATAATACTGATAAATTAATGAAACATTCAAATGGTATTATATACAAAGAGAATAAAGTAGATAATTTGGAAATAACATCAAATCTAACAATACTAAGTAATTTAGAAGTAAAAGGAGATATAAATATTAATTCAAATATATTAAGATGGAATAATGATATAGATAAATTTACACATTTAGATGGTAAAATAATACAAGATGATGTAATTGATATGTTATCATATGAACCAAAGATTAATAAAGAATATACTATTAGTTTTAATACAGATTATGATGCTTTTACATTAACATATAGTAATAATAATAAACCGTATTATATAAGACATCCGTTTAATTTTGTGCCTGTTAAAGATACCTCTGCACCAGATAGTTCTATTCAATTAATATATAGTAATAGTAAGTATTCAATACAGGGCAATGGAGAGAGTTTTGATTGTAATTTAAAAATACAATTTCTTGATTTAAATGCAAAACTTAATTTATATATAAGTTCTAGATTTGGTAATTTTTATAATGAAACCCAAAAAAAAAGTCAAACACTAAAATTTGCGACGCCTACATCAGATCCAAACGATATTGAAGCTGATAGAACAATTAAATTAATTTATAGTAATAATGAATATTCAAGTAATTATTTAGATTATTATGAATATGAAGTTCCTGAAAAAGTATTATTAAAACAAATTTCTTTTTATGATATAGAATTTGAAGATTATGATAATTTATTGAAAAATTATTATCAAGATATTATTAATAGTTTTAATATAGATGGAATAACTGACATTGATGCTATACCAACTTTATATACATATAATGCTAAAAATTATTTAAATAATTTTGCCATAATTGGATATGATAATGGATGGGAATTAATACAACATATAACATTTAAAGATCAAAAAACAGTAAATCAATATAAGATACAAAATATAAATAGCACTAAAAAATATTCAAGATATCGTATTGCTCTTAAAGAATCTCAACAACAAAACAAACCATTTATAATTAAAGATTTGAAGTTTCATATAGAATATACGAAAAACAATAAAAATATATTATATGATGGTGATAATATTAATTTTAATATTGTAAATACTTTATCAATAAATAATAGTATAAGATGGAATGATTATTTTAATGAGGATGATAAAATTCGCACAAAACTGATAATAAATGAAGATCAACCAAGTATTAAAGATTATTATAAATTATCAGCAACAAGAGATACCATACCATATGCTGTATGTCATATAAATGAGAATGTAGATGATTCTAATTTACTTGAAAATCATATGTTAAAGTTTGGATTATTTAATAATGACGTTCCATTACCTTCTGTTGATTATACAACTTATAGTTTATCAAAGAATACACCTTCTGTATATCATTCATTACATTTAATGAATAGTAATTTATATTATACGCAATCTGTAATAAATAATTTTCAAGATGTTAAAAATAGTCCTTATCATAATGAGTTTCTAATACTTGTTGAAAATAAACTACAAACTAATACACATACAGGTGTAGTAGGTATTAACATTGATAAAACTAGTTTATCAAATATTATAAATCATACTGATAGTAAAATATCAGATATAAATGGTTTAGTTGTAAATCCTATGGTGCGTTTGTGTGCGTTTAATCAAGGAGGATATACTTTATCATCGTATATGGATATAGAATTAAGTGAAAATTTAACATTAGAAAATTCGTATAAAATAATATTACCAGATAATTCTAGTAATATTATTGATACATCTGCGTATTATTTAAAACCTATTGCGGATCATACTAATAGAACTATAACAACTGAATGGGCAACATTAGGTAATGAAGTATTTTCAAAACCAGATATTTTTATAGGGAATCCTGATAATAGTAATATAAAGGATAAAGGATTTAAACATTATTCAAATATAAATAAAGATACAGGCACAGCTACTGAAGAATATCTAACACATATACGTAAATTATTAGTAGGGTATCCTGATGATTTACCTT
>Ga0181585_10005423_pt1 | contig 11046 bp, 10 predicted proteins | sample 071ome_29_FD_132469 | JGI IMG/M metagenome (GOLD analysis project Ga0181585, IMG submission 132469) | Coastal salt marsh microbial communities from the Groves Creek Marsh, Skidaway Island, Georgia - 071407BT metaG (megahit assembly) | ecosystem: Environmental > Aquatic > Marine > Intertidal... | reverse complement strand
ATCAGTAAACTCTGGAGATGCAAAAAGAGAAGCGAGCCCAATTGTTTGCTTTTCCTTGTTTGGTACTTCAATACCGACAAGGGATTTGCCTGGAATTGGTGCCTCGATACGGATTGGACTTGATGCGAGTGCGTATTCAAGGTTAGTTTGAAGACCCACAATCTTCTCCAGTTTTACACCTTCTGCTGGCTTAATAGCATAGCGGGTAACAGAAGAGCCGATGGTGACTGCATCCATTTCGACATCGATACCAAATTTTTTAAGTGTACGCTTGATAGTAATTGAACTTGCCTTTACGTCACCAACGTCAGGCTTTCCTTTATCCTTACTGAGGAGCGATAGTGGCGGCGGAGCGTAGGTCCCTCGAAAGCTCGATACTTGAAATTCAGCACCGGCAACCTTGCCAAGCAATTTGTCTTTAACACTCTTTTTCTGTGGCTTTTCCTCATCTTCTTCCGATTCTCCATCTTCGTCCTCTTCGTCATCCACCGGACTGCTTACCACAGGTTCAACAAGATCATCTTCTTCCTCATCTTCTTCCAATTCTTTCTTTCTAAAGAGGTCCTTAAAGCTGGTGTTAAAGGTAAGAAAGATTCCAATAACAGTAAGTGCAAACAATAATATGCCAGTAATCCATGCACCAAAAAGGGAATTAAGAGGATACGAAACACCCAGACCAACAAAACCACCACCTTCAAGAGTAAGGTCAAAAAGGCCAAGAATAGCCAAGAAGAGCAAAATCGCTCCAATGAGCTTTGAAGGGCTTATATGGTCATCATCTTTTGGTTTTAAAAAGATGTAAACAAAGAGAAAACACAGTATAGGTGCAAGCACAAAACCAACAACGCCAAAGAGTGACTCAAGTACTTTTTGGGTAATATCACCCGCAATACCAGCAAAACCGAGAGAAGAAAAAATAAAAAATAAAGCTAATACCGTGAATGAAATTGCTGCAATTCCTTGCTTTGCATGAGGAGACAAATCTTCAAATAAAGGAGCTGATTGCTGTTTGGATTTAGTTCTACGATTCTTTTTCTTTGCCATGTTGTGGATTCTGTAATGTATGCATTTTAGCACAGTGAAAGACAAATTTACTGTGCAAAACCTAGATTTATTAGTAAACAAATATATAAATGTACAAGTGTTCAAAAAGACACAATTAGATACAATATAAGGCATAAGAGACTACGCTAATAAGACACCGTAATGGACACTGAATGGACAAATAGCGATGCTATAAAGACAAATAAAATGCTCAATAATGATGAGTATTTTAAATATATTTTTAAAAAGACAGAAAAAATAGCCTGCACAGTCTTTTATATACTGCATAATGACCTAGAAAATGATAAAAAAGACACAGTAATCATTGACCTAGAAAATTCTGCAAAGGACATACTGGACAAGGCACTCGTTTCACTGAGCGTAAAAGAGGAGAAATTACAAACTCAACTCGATGGGTTAACCTTTGCATTGCTTGCACTTGAATCACGTCTAAGGGTGGTTGTTGCACCTGGATACATGCACCCCGATGTACTTTCTGTTTTTCTGCATGAAATTAACTCTCTTCATAGAACAATTCGTAAATTTGGTAATCTTACAAATGACGTCATAGACTTTAGTACCAATCAGCTAGCTCCAGCTTCAAAGCAGGTACCTAAAAATACAAAGAGGACAGAAAGAACGCCTATGGCATCACATGGACAGAACAGACGTGAGACTATCACGCAGTTTCTTAGAGACAATCCGAATGCTTCTATTAAAGACATTTCAATGGTGATAACGGACTGTAGTGAAAAGACAATACAACGTGAACTTATTTCTATGATTAAAGACAATGTTGTGTCTAGAGAAGGAGAAAGACGTTGGTCAAAATATAGTCTGGTTGACTCTTAAGATGACCTATAGTGATTGACTTTAAGTCTGAGTCTTATAGACTGTAAGTGTTCTTTAAATAGTCACAGAATAATTGCATAATTACTTTTGATTTATCACCCACTAAATTGCAGTTTTTTTGTAAGAAACTGTTATCTAGTGCGTCATTACAAGTAATTGCCAGAAACTGTAAATGTTGACTTTGTGGTTCAAACCCGTATGCTCTGGTGATGTTGCGAGGTCTTACTTTTGTACTTATACACAGAGTAGGAAAATCGTAGCGTATGCAAAATGTTTTATTTTGTATACTATATCCATTGCGCTGTTGCGCACTTTTTTCTAGAGAAGAAGAAAGTAATGTTTTTTGACAATTGAATAGATGTACAGATGTACAAATTGTGCTTTGCAGATATGCAAAGTGTATTTCCGAATTCTTTGTTCCGTTTTGGTTAGTTAATGCATGAAATGAAAATTTAAATTGTAGCTAACCTGTATATATGGAGTGTCGACTCAAAGGGATGTGACAAGAGCCACTATTATTAATGGAGGCTTTTGTCACATCCTATACATATGTATGGGATGGTGATATTGGTGAGCGACACTTAGTCGTTCGCGAATAAGAATTAATTCTTATTACAAGTTAATAGTTATAAGTAATTCTATTACTTACTAGTAATAATTCAGTTATGAATATTATTGCAAACAATGTTGTAGCAAAGCTCGCAGTAGCTTTTGTTGCAGCTGCAATGCTTTTCTCTTTTGCAACGCCTGCTAAGGCTGCAACAGTAGAAGAGCTTCAAGCACAGATTGCTGCGCTTATGGCACAGATTTCTGCGCTCTCAGGAGGTGACTCAATGTCATCTGCTGCGTGTACGTTCACACGTTCACTTACTATTGGTTCAGAAGGAGCAGATGTAACTTGTCTTCAAGATTACCTCACTCCTACATACTTCAACTTCGCTGGAGGTTCAACAGGATACTTTGGTCCTGTGACAGCATCAGCAGTTGCAGCATGGCAATCAGCTAATGGTGTAGCACCAGCAGTTGGATACTTCGGTCCTATTTCACAGGCTAAGTACAACGAGCTTGCTGCTATGTCAGGCGACCATGATCATGGTGATGACTCATCAGATGATTCAGATGACTCATCTGATGATTCAGATGACTCATCAGATGGTTCACTCTCAGGTGAAGCTTCACTCGATACTCTCGAGATTGATGACGCTGAGGATGATGAGCTCGAAGAAGGAGCTGAAGATGCAGAAATCGGTACTGTAACAATTGAGTTTACAGACGGTGATGCAGAAATCTCTCGAATGGACATTACTCTCGATAACGGTCCTACAGATGTAGACCCTTGGGATGTGTTCGAATCAATCTCATTCTGGGTTGACGGCGACAAAATCGCTGAAGAAAACGCAGATGATGAAGATGATTACCTTGATGAAGACACTGGTGAACTTCGATTCTCAGGTCTTGATATCATCGGAGAAGAAGATGAAGAAGTTGAAATCGTTATCGCAGCTACACTTGCTGGTAACGTAGACACTGGTGATCTCGGAGAATGGGATCTCACTGTTACATCTATCCGTTTCTTTGACGCTGATGGTGTAGCAACTACTGAGACTAGCGGATTCGACATCGGAACTGCTGTAACATTCGAAGTAGTTGAAGAAGGAGTTGATGACGAACTTATCGTTAAGACTTCTTCATCAGACCCTGACGGAACTACGCTTCAACTCGAAGATGATTCTGACTCAGATTGGTTCATGGTGTTCGCATTCGATCTTGACACTGATGACTCAGTGAACGACATCGAAATCAACACTATCCCAGTAACATTTGCTGTTAGTTCAGGAACTGTTTCTGCGATTGTTGACGACTTCGAACTTGTTATCGACGGTGTTACTATCGATGACTGGACATACGGAGGTGCTGATACAGCAACACGTACTGTAGAATTCGATGTTGACGGTGACGTTGTTATCGACGCGGGAGACCGAGTAACAGCTGAACTTATGGTTAAGTTCAACTCACTTGATCTTGGAAACGAAGGTATGACTGCTTCAGGTACTCTCACTTCAGCGCAAGCTGATATGATTGACGCTGAAGGCGCAGATGACCTCGATGATACACAAACATCAGGTGCTGCTTCAGGAGATGATCATACACTCCGAACAGCAGGTATCGACGCTTCACTTGAAGACACAGCAGCGTCTGTGACAACAGGTGATACTGACGACGATGACTACGCTACATTCACTATTGAGATAGAAGTAACTGCATTCGAACAGGATGTATATATCTCAACAGATCCATCAGTTTCAATTTCTTACGAAATTGAAGACGGAGCAAGCGTTGCTACAACTTCTGGTGACCGAACCGTAACCCTTACTTCAACAGGTGACGAGGAAGGTTCAGCATTCGAAATTACCGAAGGCTCAACCGAAACTCTTACACTTGAAGTAACTTACGATCCTTCAGTTACTACAAGTACGTCAGCACGTCTTGACCTCAACTCAATCACATTTGGTTCAAGCTCAGGTTCTCCAACAGGACAATCATGGGCAGCTTCGCCAAATGAAACTTATCGAACTGCTGTTGTAACTATCGTTAACTAACGTTAACTACTAGTTCAACACTAGAGACATAAGCTACGTTGAAACAAAAGCCCCTTCGGGGGCTTTTGTAATGCAAAAAACCACACGCTATGCGTGTGGTTTTTTGCTATACTTACAGCATGTTCAACAAAACATTTTATAAGTTTCTCTTCGGGTTTTTGGCGGTTATAGCCGGAACACTTGTACTAACATTAGTTGTTGGCGCTACTGGAAGTACATAACATACAAACATTAATTTATTACATTCATGCGAATCACCGATCAATATTTTTGGAATATCGTATTTCTTATCTTTTTTCTTGTGGTGGTGTTTATGGGAGTTGTTATTTTAGATAGTGAAGCATACAAGACCTATGAAGAACTAGCGCTTGTTGATTTTGTGCTTGTGACGCTTGCTTCTTTCAGGCTTATTCGGCTTTTTACGTACGATAAGATATTTGCCTTTTTAAGAGAGCAGTTCTACAACACAGTCGAGAAGGGAGGAGAAGTGTATTTGCTTAAGCCAGAGAAAGGGCCACGTCGGACACTCGCTGACCTTCTCTCATGCCCATGGTGTTTTGGTGTGTGGGCAACGGCAACAGTACTCTTTTTCTATCTTCTTACACCGTACGCACTCTTTCCAGTACTCCTTCTCGCACTTTCGGGCGTTGCGTCAATGCTTCAAATCACCGCAAACCTCATTGGCCACAAAGCTGAAGGAGCAAAAAAAGATAATGAAGGAAGATTGTAATTCCTCATTGTATCTGCTATAGTCCTATGCACATAGGCTCATGACAGTTGGCCATCTCTCGAAAAGGGGAGACGATAATGAACCGTTTGGTTCGCCAGCCGAGGTCCAACACTATTTTTTAGTTTGGAAGGTCGAGCCCATTTTGGGCTTTTTTGTTTACAAAAAAGCACGTGGGCCTATATATTTAGCCATTCACAAATTATTGTGAAAAGAAACAATACATGGCAATTACAAAAGCAAAAAAGAAAGACATTCTCGAGCGATTAGAAGGTATCAAAAATGATGCTGAAACAATCGTATTCGTAAACTTCAACGGTCTTACGGTAAAGGATTCTACTGCTATGCGAAACGCAATGCGTGAAGCTGGCGTGGAATACTTTGTTGCAAAGAAAACGCTCATGAAGCGTGCGTTTGGAGATGCATACGAAGGCGAAATGCCAGAGCTTGAAGGTGAAGTTGCAATTGCATACAGCACCGATCAAATTGCACCAGCACAACAGGTGAAGGAGTTCGGAAAGAAATTCAAAGACAACATTGCTATCGCAGGAGGAGTTTTTGAAGGAGTATGGAAGAACAAGGAAGAGATGACAGAAATTGCATCTATCCCATCACTTGATGTACTTCGAGGAATGTTTGTAAACGTTATCAACTCTCCAATTCAAGGAATGGTGATTGCACTTGATGCAATTGCACAGAAAAAGGAGGCTTAATTAAATTATTATGGCAGACGAAAAAGAAACTAAAGACGCTGTAGTTGAGGAAGCGACGACTGAAGAAGCTACTCCTGCTGCAGAAGCAACTGAAGAAGTTGAAGTGCCTAAGGAATTCAAGAAGATTGTTGAAGAAATTGAAGGCATGACCGTACTTCAACTTAATGAACTCGTTAAGGTGTTTGAAAAGAAGTTTGGTGTATCAGCTGCAGCGGTTGCTGTTGCAGGTGGTCCTGCTGCTGGTGGCGATGCTGAAGGCGGAGAGAAGTCAGACTTCACCGTTGAGCTAACTGATGCTGGAGCGCAAAAGATTGCAGTCATTAAGGTTGTAAAGGAAGCGCTTGGACTTGGTCTTAAGGAAGCAAAGGAAATGGTAGACGGAGCACCTGCGGTTATAAAGGAAGGTGTGAAGAAGGAAGATGCCGAAGAAATGAAGGCGAAGTTTGAAGAAGCTGGAGCTACTGTAACTCTTAAATAAATTTTTAAGAGTTACAGAGCTCCAGAGGCGGAGCGTTGTGAGTCGCTATTCCTAATGCGACGAACCGCGAGCCGTGTCGACAAGTACTTAGGGTTTTTATAGCGAAGCTATTAAAACACTTAGTAACTTGCGAGGAGCTACTACAAAAGAACATGCACTCAATGTGCATGTTCTTTTGTTTTGCCCCAGAGCCGGAGACACGCCTGTGGGGCAGGAGTAAGTGTCGAGGCCGGGTCGGAGCACTTAGTATAATTCGAGTGGAGCGAAGAATTATACTTAGGTAAAATTATTTGGGAGATAATTTTACGGTGACGGGGCTACTGTGGCACCTAGACACTTAGTAACTTGTGAGGGAGCTGAAGTGATACAATTACTACATGTATTACCTTATTCTATTATTTTTACTTCCTGTTATGGTTCGTGGTTGTGTAGATACAGACCCTTGGTATGTAAACATGGCAGAAGCTCTTTATGAAACAGTGGTGGCTTCTGCAATCCCATTTTTAATAGTGACAGCGGTGTTGTGTGTAATTCTTAAAATAATTCCTCAGTCTAAAGGAAGGGGCTCGAAATGGATTCTAAACAGAGCTGTAATTATAAGTGTTATAGCAGTACTGCCGTTTGTGTTTGTTTACACACAATTGCTCGTCACAACTTTTGGTTGCTAGATCTCCAACACCCATCCTAAATCCTGTCCAGACCTGTGGATATTCTAGATATGATATATTGTCTCTACAATATTCAGTATGACAGATCCACTTGCAATACTTTTCGGCAATCAGGCACGCGTCAAACTACTGCGCTTTTTCCTATTTAATCCTACTCGTGAGTTTAGCTTTGATGAGATTTCACGTCGAGCAAAGCTCGTGCGAAGAACAGCACGCACCGAAATGAATGCGCTTGAACGTGCAGGTATTATTAAGAAGAAAATGATTTACGTGCCACATAAGACACTCGACAAGAAGGTGCGCGCTCAGGGTTTTGCGCTTAACGCAAAGTTCCCACAACTTGATTCACTTCAAACGTTTTTCTTTGAAACTGCTCCAATAGATGGAAAGACAGTCATGAAGCACTTGCGGAAAGCAGGTCCGCTCGACTTTGTTGCTGTGACTGGTATTTTCATGCGTGAATACGATAGACGCATTGATGTCCTCGTTGCAATGAAAAAACTCAGTGAACAAAAAGTAGAAGTTGCTATTCGTTCACTTGAAGCAGAGATAGGTGTAGAGATACGGTATGCCGCGTTTAGTTCGGAAGACTTAATGTATCGTGTTGGCATGCATGACAAACTCACACGTGATGTTTTTGATTATCCGTATCACATCCTTAAAGACAGAATTGGTATACGTGATGAACTCGTTCGCCCCTAAGTAGGGGAGGTGCGTGCTATACTTTTTTTATGAAGAAGAAAAAGAAGTATGTGTTGACCGCAAAAGAAAAAGCGGTTGATACGTGGTTTGAAATACCAATGTTGGTAGTGACGATAGTGCTTATCGTTACGCTTGCGATACCACTTCTATTTGATTTACCACCTGCCTGGAGAACATTTTTTGCAACTGCGAACCTTTTTATTTGGATGACTTTTTATATTGAGTTATTTGTTAAGTTGTTCACTGCTGATAACAAAAAAGAAATTATCAAGCGCAACTGGCTACTGTGTGTTATTGCACTTGCGCCAATCTTTACACCGTTTAGGTTTGTGCGAATCAGTAACATCATTCGAGTATTTAGGCTTCAGATGCATGTGCCAAAACTCAAAAAAAATGTCACAGAGTTTATTTACAATATTGAATATATCTTAATTGCACTCGCTGCGTTTGTAGGAGCTTCTGGTTTTATGATTTGGCAGGTTGAAACACGATATGACGGAAGTATTCTTTCGCTCTCTGACGGGCTGTGGTGGGCAGTGATTACTATTACTACCATCGGTTATGGGGACATTATTCCATCTTCACCACAAGGAAGAGTTGTAGGCGCTGTAATAGGGCTCATTGGAGCCGTATTGTTTATGACATTTGTGGCGCGTATTACGACACTTTTGATTCAAAATAAGAGAAAGTCATAAACATATAATTTCACCCAAAAACGCTTGACTATAAAATTGAGTAGTGTAGAATAGCGCTCACATGTTTGGAGATATTAAGACCTAAAAACTTCGTCGCGGGAAAGCGCTTTAAAGTGTCCGAACCGCATACGCGGTTTTTTTAGTCAAAATATTTCATTGGAACATGCGATTCTTTGATAATTGCATATTCTAGAGGACAGATTGATAAGGTCTGTCTTCGAAAAATCCTATGTGCTCGACACACATAGGTACTTACATGTGTTCGTAAGAATACATGTGAGCAGGTAAGTGTATCGAATGATTAAGACAATTGTGCATTATGCACGGGTCTTTTCGTCCATTCGATACAAACGTTGTAAGTTTTTTAATTTACAACAATCACAATAGTCTACGCAGGTATGCGTAGACGACACTCAAAATTGTACAAGCGGTATGTCTTTCGAAGCGGGTATTCTTCACTTCGAATAAAAGAGATATACACGCAAGCGGTGTACAGCATTCCCTATGGGAATGTAAGGGTGTATGGTGGATGCCTAGGCTTCAAGAAGCGATGAAGGACGTGGTATGGCTGCGATAAGTGTGGGGAAGGTGCCAAACAACCGTTATATCCCACAATGTCCGAATGGGGAAACCCTCCTATTTACGATAGGAACCCTTGTATGAGGGAGCGCACCCGGGGAAGTGAAACATCTCAGTACCCGGAGGAATAGAAAGCAATACACGGAAATTTCTTTCTGGACGGATGCTCTTGCATCGCGTTCAGGATTTATTCTGAACGTTGGTGCGAAAGCGCCATTACGTTCAGGAAGAAGTTTCTTGCGATTCTCTGAGTAGCGGCGAGCGAAACGGGAACAGCCCAAACCATACGTGTTTACATGTATGGGGTTGTAGGGCGATAACGTTGATTTAGTTCAAGAAGAGTTACAAAATGTTGGGGTAGTAGAACACGTTGGGAAGCGTGACCCAAGGAGGTAATAGTCCTGTATACGAAATTTCAACATCTCTTTTGTTATCGTTCCTGAGTAGTTCGGGACATGAATAGCCCGAATGAATCTGCCAGAACTAACTGGTAAGGCTAAATATTCTTGGAGACCGATAGTGAACTAGTACCGTGAGGGAAAGGTGAAAAGAACCCCGGAGAGGGGAGTGAAATAGATCTGAAACCATACACTTACAAGGAGTCACGGCCCTGCGGGGTTGTGGCGTGCCTATTGAAGAATGAGCCGGCGAGTGTATCTTTGTTCTTTGTCTAAGGGGCAACCCCCCGGAGGCATAGTGAAAGCGAGCGTGAATAGCGCGAATATAGAGCAAGGATACGACCCGAAGCGGGATGAGCTTGCCATGAGCAGGGTGAAGCGAACGTAAAAGTTCGTGGAGGCCCGAACCGGTTGGTCGTTCAAAGCCATCGGATGACTTGTGGTAGGGAGTGAAAAGCTAATCGAATTCCGTAATAGCTGGTTCTCTCCGAAACAGCTTTAGGGTTGGCGTCGAGTGGTCCCAACGGGGGTAGAGCACTGGAAGGTTAAAATAGGGGGAAACCTCGTTTAACCTATCAAACTCCGAATACCGTTGATTATAGCTCGGCAGTTAGACTATGGGCGAGAAGGTCCATTGGTCAAAAGGGAAACAGCCCAGATCGCCAGTTAAGGTCCCTAAATTCATACTCAGTGCAAAATGAGGAGGTGAGGATTCATAGACAGTGAGGAGGTTGGCTTAGAAGCAGCCACCCTTTAAAGATAGCGTAACAGCTCACTCATCGAGAGTCCTTGCGCCGAAGATGATCGGGGCTCAAGTATGATACCGAAACTGCGGATTCGTACACTTCACAGAGAAAAAGAGAAGAGAACATGTCGTTTGAAAAGATTTTAAAGGGTCGGTTGCACCTATACAGGTGGCGGCACTCCAAGCGCCGTACCGAGCTTGCTCGGTTGGGGGTGAAAATCCCTCCCGGCCCGCCTAATCTTTTCAGGCATCATGTGTTCTTTTCCAAACATTAGAGAGTCTAATGTTTGGATTCTCTGTGAAGTGTGCGAGTGGTAGGAGAGCATCCTGTTCTGCGATGAAGCCAAGGCGGAAGCCACGGTGGAGCGTACAGGAGAGAGAATGCCGGCACAAGTAACCGCAACGCGGGTGAGAACCCCGCGCGCCGAAATACCAAGGTTTCCTTCGCGATGCTGATCAGCGAAGGGTTAGTCGGTCCTAAGCCGATCCCGAACGGGGGAGGCGATGGAGAGCAGGTTAATATTCCTGCACACACTATTCGTTCCGATGGAGGGACGGAGCGTTGTACTCAAAGCTTCTTATTGGATTGGAGCTGGAGCGCTGAGGATGTCATGTAGGTAAATCCGCATGATAAGTCCAAGGTGAGTCTGAATGTGATCCTTCGGGTGAGCAAATATGGGGAGCACGCTTCCGAGAAAAACTTCTAAGGTTGTACGCGTAGTGTTCCGTACCGCAAACCGACACAGGTGGTAGGGTCGAGAAGACCAAGGCGAACGAGTGAGAGGTCCTTAAGGAACTCGGCAAAAAAGCGGCCGTAACTTCGGGATAAGGCCTGCCCAAACCCT
>Ga0181585_10005420_pt1 | contig 11050 bp, 8 predicted proteins | sample 071ome_29_FD_132469 | JGI IMG/M metagenome (GOLD analysis project Ga0181585, IMG submission 132469) | Coastal salt marsh microbial communities from the Groves Creek Marsh, Skidaway Island, Georgia - 071407BT metaG (megahit assembly) | ecosystem: Environmental > Aquatic > Marine > Intertidal zone... | reverse complement strand
CTGGCCCAACGACAGACCCGGCATCGGCGCCAGTTTCCATGAGGACCAGGTGAACCTGATCAGTGTGATCGATGAGGCGAGGACTGAGGGGCTGTACCAGGGGGAGCCGTATGTGAGGCCGGATGGGTCATACATCTATCTATAACTATTTAAAACCTCCTGAACCCGTAGGGCGGAAGAAGCGCCAAAGGCGCGATATCCGCCGCGACGTCCACCTGAACTCGTAGGCCGGATAAGGTCCGCCAGCACCGCCATCCGGCACAGAGATCGATTCCCAGGGAATTAACCAGGCGCCCTACGGTCGCCATGCCGGATGGCGGTGCTGGCGGACCTTATCCGGCCTACAGGAGTCCAGGTCAACACCCTTGTATCCTGTATCTTGCATCCTGTATCCCGTTACGGGGTGTACCAGATCGGGCTGGAATAGGCGCGTTCCTGGATGGTGGCCGGCCACCCGGTCTGGTCCACCGGAATCTCCAGCGCCAGGGCGTCATACAGCGTGTGCCGGGGCGTTGGTATCTCGATCGCGCGTACGTAATAAAAGGCATCAAGGGCCGGGTCGAAATCGGGATCCTCCCACACCACGGCCAGCTGCGGCGCGCCGATGGCGTTGGTGTAGGACCCGGTGGTGACGTCCACGGTATTGCCGACCGGCGGCAACCTGCCGTTTGCATCCCTTTGCCGGTCGTCCGACCAGGCGACGTCATAAACCATTTCTTGCGGATTGCCATCGGCATCGATCCAGCCCTTGATCACCTGCACGCGATCGAGATTGGCGCCAATCTCGTCCTTGGCGGCATGAATCAACAACGACGGCGCACGGTTGCGGGGCGCGGCGGTCAGGTCCGAACCCATGGGCACGCCCTTGCGGTAGCCCACCGCGGCGATGTCGTTGGCGCGGGCGTCGCGGGCATTGAAATTGAAGCCGCCGAACACGCGCAGGGAAATACGCGGGCCGGTGGTGCCGTACACTTCGCGGCGCTTGAAGGCGGCGAAGATGGCTTCGCGGGTGTTCTCATCCGCCCACACGCCGGTGAGGCCGGAGGCGCTCATGTCCCAGGCCGGGAACACCAGGTTCTGCTCCTGCGACGCGGCGCGCTGGCTCAGTCTGGAATCGCTGCCGATCTTGCCGAAGAAGTTGTCTTCCTCGACCGCCGACATGCCGATGTGGCCGTCGGAGGCGCCGACGAAACCGAACTTGAACGGGTTCTCGCCGATCCTGTCCTCGATCTGCATGCCGGACAGCAGGCCGCCGCGGGCGTAGTCGGCCGGTGTCGGCTCCATCAGCTGGCCGGTGAGCAGCTTGTTGCGGATCTCGTAGTTGGCGAACTCGTCATTGGGCGACAGCACCGGATGGGTTTCGGAGGTGCCCTTCATCTGCGTGATTTCCATCAGCAGTTCCCAGCGCATGCGCTCGCGGGCGTAGATGGCGTCGATGGGCCGCCCTTGCGAATCCTGGTCGGCGAACATCAGGCCGCCGGAGATATTGGAGTTGTGGGGAATGGCGACGAAATCGAGGCCGGTTCGCTCCGACGTGTTGTCCAGGAAGGCAAACAGCGCTTCGGGGTCGAGGCTGTCCTGGTTGCTGAAGGGCACGAACTGCATCGCCGCATCCGTGCTGTCGGCGTTGCTGATCACGTTGCGGTGCAGGTTCTTCAGGCCCGCCTGCGAGGGGATCAGCGAAGTCCATTCCCAGGCATAAAACGTGGTGAACTCGCCGGGCACGTTGTGGCGGGTGGCGGCGTCCACCTGCATCTGCCAGCCGGCGGCGCGCATGGCCGGGGAAAAAATCTGCTCGGCCAGTTCCGCCCGGTTGCCGTCCTCGGGCTGGTAGCGCATGAAGCCGCTGCGGGCGTCGCCCTGCATGGCCTGGAGTTTCTCGATCACGTCGCGACCGCGCGGGGTGGCCTGGAGCAGCGGGTGGCCTTCCAGCGCCATGACATCGATGCCGAGGTTGGTGGCGTGGTCGGTGATGGCGAGGAAATCGAGCGGGCGGCCGATGCGCACCCAGTCGTCTAGGTTGGGGTGCAGGATGGGAATGCCCTTGGCGAAGCGGTAGGCCATGTCGGGCGTCACGCCCTTGTTGTTGGTGGCGAAGGCGTCCGTGGACAGGTTGGTGTGCAGGTGCAGGTCGCCCCACAGCAGCTGGGTCTGGGCGCTGGCCAGCGTGGCGCCGGCCAGGCCGATGGCGGCGGCGAGTAACCGGACGGGTTTTTTCATGGAAAACGGTGTGGTGTGCATGCCCTGCCCCCTTGGTTGCAGACGGTCGTGATTCATTATTCTTACAGGGTTTTCGGCTGGCGCCGAAGACAAGAAAACTAGAGAAATTTACCGGTAAAAGCAAATGCCGGTTCGGTGTTGCGGATAGGGGTCAAAGCAACCGGATACGACGGGCACAGATTGAGCCTGGACGTTCAATCATGTCGGATGCGGTGCTGCGCACCTTATCCGACCTGCCGGGATTTATCCGGCCTGCCGGGAATTATCCGACCTACAGGGATGTCCCCGACCTGCCCTCAGGGCAGCGGCGTGGCCGGGCCCAGCTCGAAGGTCAGGGTGATGCCGGGGATCTTGTTCAGGATCAGGCTGACCGGCCCGTTCTCCGATTGCACGCCGGGGATGAGGATCTCCTGGCTCTGGTAGAAGGCATCGCACACCCCTTCCGGCGCGATCGGCTCCAGGGGCTGGTAGGCGGTCACCGTGTACCAGCCGCGGGAGTTGCGGCGGAAGTCGGCCTGGAAGCGCTCGCCGGAATACGCGATGGTGCTCAAGGACAGGCTGCCCTCGCTGTCGCGCCAGACATTGCCGTCCGGTACCTGGTTTTCGCAGATCTCGCCGAGTTTGTATTCCAGGCCGTCGCTCCTGTAGTCACGGGCCTGCCTGAGCAGGCCTTTGCAATCGGCATTGATGGTAAAGCCGTCGGCGAAAGACAGGTCCGCCGCCAGCAGTTCGAAGCCGTCACGGATATTGCCGAACAGCACACCCAGGCCGTTGTAGTCGGGCAGGTCCGGATAAATGCGCCGAATGCCGGCGGCCGGGGTGAGTATAAAGAAGCTGTTGTCGCGGAACTGGAACAGCTCATATTCCAGGTGTGAGAGATTCACCGGGAAGCTTAGGCCCACCTTGCCCTCGGTGCTCACCAGGGTGAACAGGGCATGCGATTCGCCGATCCGTTCCATGGACATCGGCCGGCCGCGCTGGGTCAGGTTCACTTCCTTGCCGGCGACGCGCAGCTGCGAATCCTGCACGTGGCTATAGAGCGGGTTCGCCTCGCACAGCGGCGTTTCGATCTGCGACAGCAGGTTGGTGTTGATGTAGCGGATGGCGGCGAAGCGCTCGGAGAATTCGCGTTCGGTGAAATTGAACTTGCCGCCCGGCTCCAGCAGCGTGCTGCCCGCGAGGAAGGCCTGCTGGTGGCTGACGCCCATCAGGGTCAGCAGGGTCGGCGCCAGGTCCATGTGCGTGCCCTGCTTGTCGATCTTGCCGGTGACACCCGCGTTGAGGATGTTGACGAAGATCTTGCGCTCGTAATTTTCCGGGTAGTACTCCTGCCCGATATTGCGCATGTGCAGGTGGTCGCTCATGAGGAAGATAACGGTATCGTCCCATGCCGGACTCTGCTTCAGGTGATTGACGAATTTTTCCACCATCTGGTCGGTGCAGTGCACGGCGTGGAAGATCATGTTGTCGATGCGGTCGTAGGGTTTGCACACTTCCGACGGGGTGCCGTCGGGCGGATGCGCGTCCACGGTGAGCACGGTGAAGTTGAATGGCTTCTGCGTGTTGGCGGCGAGCTCGTCGAACTTGTCCTCGGCGAGATCCAGCAGCGTTTCGTCGTACAGGCCCCAGCGATTGAGGTAGTCGGGGTCGTCCATGAGGGGGCGCAGCTCTTCCAGGCCCAGCACTTCCTGGTAGCCGTGCGCGGCGAGGAACATGCCCTTGCCGGCAAAACGCGTGGAGGCGCCGCCCATGAACACCTGACGGTAACCGGCGCGGGACAGGATGTCGCCGAAGCACACCGCTTCCTGCAGGAAGCCGTTGCGCAGGATGTCGTTGCCGCCGGGGCCCGGCGGAATCAGCAGCGGCGTGCCGCACTGCGAAGAGACGATGCCGGCCACGGTGAAGTTGGTGCCCTGCGTCTGGTAGATGTTCTCGAAGGACAGCGCCTCGTCGGCCAGGGAATTGAGGAAAGGCGTGAGGCCGGGATATACCGATTCGTCGGTGTACATCTTCTCCATGCTTTCCATGTAGATCATGACCACGTTCTTGCCGGCGGTGATGTCCTCGGCGATGCGGTACAGGGATGCCTCGTTGAGTCCGGTGGCCTCCCAGTAGATGTCGGCGAGCGCCATATCGTTCTGGATGTTGGCGTTGCGCATGAGGAAGGACGCCCCGCTGGTGATATCCGGGTCGACGGCCAGCGACAGCAGCAGGCCCGGCACGATGAGCAGGGTCTTGTCCTGCAGTTCCACCTTGTGCGCCTCGGCGGTAAAGAAATAGGCCAGCAAACCGACGACGACCAGGTAGCCGACGGCTAGCGCCACCATGCCGGGAAAGGCATTGAGACCGAACTCGAAGGTCTGCATGTTGGCGTGGAAGAAAAACTCCTCGTTGAAGCTTTCTCCCTGCAGGTAGAACGACATGACGCGCGCGGCGGTGAAGATCACCAGCCCCTCCACGGCGACGAAGGCGACGAGGAAGCGCAGCCAGTGATTCTGGATATGCACGCTCAGGCGCCAGACCAGCGCGAGGGACACCACCAGGAACACCGTTGAGCGCACGAACCACCACCCGCCATGCGACAGATTGTAGTGCCAGCTCGCCACGACCGACGCCAACAGCAGCAGCAGGATACCGGTACCGGCTGCGGCCATGATGCGTGTTGAGCGGAAAAAGTCCTTCAGGTTGGGCATAGTGTGAAAATAACGGTTAACTGTCCCTGGGCAATCGGCGAAGTATAACAGCACCGCCATGTTTTCCTTTAATTCCGGCCGGCGAAACACCCACATCGAGCCCCATTGACCCAGGCTCTACCCTTTGTCGGAAAAAACGGGTAGCGTCATACCGAAGCAGCAACATTCTTGTAGTGAGCATGGCCGATAATCCACACAACGACGCCGAAACCTGGCATGCCATGGCCCCGGAAGCCGTGTTGGCCAGGCTGGATGCAAGCACATCCGGCCTGGACAATACCTCTGCGCAGGAACGCCTGCACCGGTACGGCCCCAATCGCCTCGAGGCGTCTGCCGGTCGTTCAGCGACGGCGCGGTTTTTCCTGCAATTCCACAATATCCTGATCTACGTGCTGCTCGGTTCGGCGGCTGCCACCGCCCTGCTGGATCACCCGGTGGACACCGGCGTCATTCTGGCCGTCGTGCTGGCCAATGTGATCATCGGTTTCGTGCAGGAAGGCAAGGCGGAAAAAGCCATGGACGCCATTCGCCACATGCTGGCCCCGCAGGCGACCGTACTGCGCAATGGCGAACGCCGCAGTATCGACGGCGACCAGCTGGTGCCGGGGGACATCGTACTGCTCGAGGCGGGCGACAAGGTGCCGGCGGACCTGCGCCTGCTGCAGGCGCGCGGCATGGCAGCCCAGGAAGCCATCCTCACCGGCGAATCGGTGCCGGTGGACAAGAACATCACCGCCGTCCCGGACCAGGCGGCGCTGGGTGACCGTGCCTGCATGGCCTTCTCCGGTACGCTGGTCACCAGCGGCCAGGGCCAGGGTGTGGTGGTGGCCACCGGCATCACGACGGAGATCGGCCGCATCAGCGGCATGCTGTCCCGGGTGGAAACACTGACGACCCCGCTGATGACCCAGATGGGCGTGTTCGCGCGCTGGCTGACCCTGGTGATCCTGGTGATTTCCGCGCTGCTGCTGGCCTTCGGTTACTTCGTGGGCGGCTATCCGTTCGCCGATATGTTCATGGTGGTGGTCGGCCTGGCGGTGGCCGCCATCCCGGAAGGCCTGCCTGCCGTGCTCACCATCACGCTGGCGATCGGCGTGCAGGCCATGGCCCGGCGCAATGCCATCGTGCGGCGCCTGCCGGCGATCGAAACCCTGGGTTCGGTGTCGGTCATCTGCACCGACAAGACCGGCACCCTCACGCGCAATGAAATGATGGTGGCCTCGGTGCTCACCGACCGTCACCTGTTCACCCTGGAAGGCACCGGTTATGCACCCACCGGCGCGCTGAAACTCGAAACCACCGAAGTGGATCCTGACGAACATGGCGTGCTCGAGGACATCGGCCGCGCCGCGGTGCTCTGCAATGACGCCGCCCTGCATGAAACGGCGGGCGACTGGTCGGTGGCGGGCGATCCCATGGAAGGCGCCCTTCTCGCACTGGCCGGCAAGGTGGACCTCGATGTGCGCACCGAACGCTCGCACTGGACGCGCACCGATGCCATCCCCTTCGATGCCCAGCACCGCTTCATGGCCACCCTCAATCACGATCATGAGCGCCATGCCTGCATCTTCATTAAGGGTGCACCGGAGCAGGTCCTGACCATGTGTTCCGGCCAGCTCGACGCCGAGGGCCGGGAACTGCCGCTCGATCCCGGCTACTGGCAGGAGCGCTCCGAAGCCATCGCCAACAGCGGTGAACGCGTGCTGGCCTTCGCCATGAAAACGGTAACGCCGGAACACACCGTGCTGGAATTCGACGATGTCGAAAGCGGACTGACCCTGCTCGGCATGGTGGGCATGATCGATCCGCCGCGGGCGGAAGCCATCAGTGCAGTGAGGCAATGCCGCGACGCGGGAATCCGCGTGAAGATGATCACCGGTGACCATGCCGGCACCGCGAAAGCGATTGGCGCACAGATCGGGCTGCAGAACCCGGACATGGTGCTGACCGGCACCGAGCTCGACAACATGAGCGATGCCGAACTCGGCGAGGCGGTGCCGGAATGCGACATCTTCGCCCGCACCAGTCCCGAGCACAAACTGCGCCTGGTCATGGCATTGCAGGCCCATGGCAGCACTGTCGCCATGACCGGCGACGGGGTCAACGATGCGCCGGCCCTGAAACGGGCGGATGCGGGTATCGCCATGGGCAGGAAAGGCTCCGAGGCGGCGAAGGAAGCCAGCGAACTGGTACTGGTCGATGACAACTTCGCCTCGATCGTGGCGGCGGTTCGGGAAGGTCGTACCGTTTACGACAACATCAAGAAAGTTAGCAGCTGGACCCTGCCCACCAAGGCGGTTGAATCCATGACCATCATCGTGGCGCTGCTGCTCGGCATGTCACTACCGGTAACCGCCATCCAGATTCTCTGGCTCAACCTCATTACCGCGTCGACGCTCGGCCTGGCCCTGGCCTTCGAGCCTACCGAGGAGAACACCATGCGCCGCCCGCCGCGCAACCGGGACGAGCCGCTGCTGGACGGCGCGCTGGTATGGCACATGGTGCTGGTATCCATCCTGTTCCTGATCGGCATCTTCGGGCTCTACCAGTTTGCCATCCAACGCGGCTACCCGATCGAACTCGCCCGCACCATCGCCCTCAACGCCCTGGTGGTGATGGAAATCTTCCACCTGTTCTTCATTCGCAACATCTACGGCACGTCGCTGACATGGAAGGCGGTGCGCGGCACGCGCGTGGTATGGGCGGTAGTCGTTATCATCACCATCGCCCAGTTCGCCATCACCTACCTGCCGCCGATGCAGGCGATATTCGAAACACGCCCCGTACCGTTCTTTGACGGCGTACTCATCGTGCTGGCCGGCGTGGCACTGTTTGCGATCATCGAAATCGAGAAACAGGTTCGGTTGCGTTGGTGCAATTCCCCTACTCGCTGACGACGATGCTGATTGCCTTGGCGGTGTAGATCATCGGGCTACCGCTGGCCATGTACCCCACCGACAGGCGGTAAGTACCGGCTTTACAAGAAAATGTAGCCCACCGTAAGATCAAGGGTTTTGTTGGGATCTGTTGCGCGCGCTGCGTATTTGGCGTTTGCAGCGCTCACTACAATATTTAACTTCATCCCAACATCGCCACCATTTTTTTCGCCAACTGAATGGCCGTTGGCAATACTGGCAAATCTTTGCAGGAAGGTTGGTCTTGGCGTAAGCCATTATCAGAGCAACGATTCGATTGCAGTAAGCAATTCTTTGCTGTCCGGCTTCACCCCACTTCGGAACAGGTCGATAACATTTCCATCCCTGTCAACCAGGTATTTATTGAAGTTCCAACTTGGACGTTTGGTTGCATTTGCCAGGTGAGAAAACACGGGGTGCGCATTATCACCCTTTACATGAACGATATCCGTCATTGGGAAGGTTACGCCATAGTTGATGTAGCAAATTTCAGCTGTTTTGGCAGCATCATCATCTTCCTGGTTGAAATCATCGGAGGGAAAACCTACCAACACAAGGCCCTCGTCCTTGTAGCGCTGATAGAGCGCTTCCAGACCTCTAAACTGATAGGTGTAACCACAATAGCTAGCCGTGTTAACCAACAGCACAACCTTCCCAGCTGTCTCAGCACAAAGATCCACAATCTTGTTGGTGTGCAGCTGACCAATCTCGTGATCCAGCCATTCCACACAGCCATCCAGCTTATGCACAGGTTCTTCCTGGGCTTGAGCGCTGGAAAAAAGAAGGCTGGATAGGAGGATGGCAAAGAGGCCTGACCTGTACATAGGCATTCCTTTGTAAGTTTTTCGACAACTATTATTACGCCAGGAAAACCTGCCTGGATTACTAGAAGATCGACCCGCCATTGTGATCTGAACGTGTTTAATTACAGTATATAAAGTATGGTGATGCTTAAGATCATGAAACAATGACAAAACTAACCAAAATTGAAAACGCCCTGGCTCATGTACTGATTTTTGCCGGCGGGCTTCCCTTTATTGCAGGAGCACTACTCTTACTGCTGGGTGTAAAAACTTTACCACTTCTCTGCAATGTCACTGAAACCATGGCAGCCTATGGCCTGGTGATCGTAATTTTTCTAACTGGCATTCATTGGGGGCAGCAACTGTCCTTTGGGAAATCAGCCCCGGGGCTCTTTGTCAGCAGCAACATCATCGCCGTAATGGTCTGGCTGAGCTGGCTAGTCCTGGCACCCAGACTTTTCATACTGGTGCTTGTCGTACCCTTAGTTATACTTTTATACATTGATTTCATACTTAACCGAAACAGGGTAATTGGCCAGGGATATTTTCGTTCGCGAGTTATTATTACCCCGATCGTAATTTGCTGCCTGTTAGCGGCATATGCCTCGTCATGAAAAATGTTGCCATCATCGGCGTATCAGGCACGATCGGCAATGCGCTGCTAAAACATTATTTGGCTAATGAAGACATCTTTAAGATTTTTTCTTTTTCTCGAACACCCATGGCCAATCCAGATTATAGGGTCTATATGGCCAGCCTTGATCTGACAGATCAATACAGCATTGAAAAAGCCTCCGCGGTTATCGGACCGCAAAGCCTCGATCTAATCATCGCGGCAACGGGCATCCTTCATGACAAAAAAGAAGGACAACTTCAGCCAGAAAAAAATCTCAAGAAGCTTAGCGCTGAAAACATGGCCAACGTGTTTGCAGTTAACACTATCGGCCCGGCCTTGCTTCTGAAATATTTTCTCCTGCTGTTAAAGCGGGAAAGTAAATCAGTCTTTGCCGCCTTAAGCGCGCGCGTGGGCAGCATCAGTGATAATCGACTGGGTGGCTGGTACAGTTACCGTTCATCGAAGGCTGCCCTGAACATGCTAATTAAAACGGCCGCCATAGAATATGCCCGGCTCAATAAACAAGCCGTGATCGCCGGCTTGCATCCGGGCACTGTAGACAGCGGCTTTTCCAAACCTTTCCAGGTCAGAGTACAGGAAGGTAAGTTGTTCAGCCCGGAAAAATCTGCGGCCCATCTGGCCTCTGTACTTGAGAAACTCGAGCCAAAAGACAGCGGTAAATGTTTTGCCTGGGACGGGCAGGAGATACCGGCCTAACCGCGAGGCTTACGCGTAACCAGTTGATGCCAGACAACAGACCAACATACTGCTGCCTGTGCCAGCGCCAGACTCCACTGACCTTTCATCACCTGGTCCCTAGAAAAGTGCATCGGCGTACCTTCTTTCGCAAGCATTTCAGTCGTCAGGAATTATCCATCGGCATTTATATTTGCCGAAAATGCCACAGCGGCATCCACAAACTGTTCGACGAAATGAAATTGGCTAAGGAGCTGAATTCCTTAGACAAGCTGCGAGAAAATCCTGATGTAGCCAGGCATGTCGCCTGGGTGGCAAGGCAAAAGAGTTGAAAAAGCTATCAGAGTGAGGTTTTAATTAGTGACCTTTCCCCGGTAATTCGTACCACAACTACCAAGAGTTTTTCTTTGAAACTGACGCAGGTGCGCCTGCGCTAGAGCAATCCCCCTGCTCGCTGACCACGATGCTGATCGCCTTGGCGGTATAGATCATCGGGCGACCGCTGGCCATGTAACCGACCGCGACACGATGGGCTCCGGCATGTAACGTGCCTTCGAAGATAGTTACCGAGTGCAGGGTATCCAGTGGCTGGACGATCTGCACCGGATCACCAAAGAGCTGGTACTCAATGCCTTATTAATGGCTGTTTGGCGCAGAAATCCCAAATCCAAGGTAATGGTGAACTCTGATCAGGGCAGCCAATACACCAGCCATGACTGGCAGTCCTTCCTAAAAGACAACAACCTGGAGAGCAGTATGAGTAGAATGGGTAACTGTCATGACAACGCGGTGGCCGAGAGCTTCTTCCAACTACTGAAGCGGGAAAGGATAAAGCGGAAAACCTACACAACCAGGGAAGAAGCCAAGACTGACGTGTTCGATTATATCGGAATGTTTTACAACGCCAGGAGACGGCACGGTTTTAATAACCAGCTGTCCCCGGTAGAGTATGAAAGGTAGTACAAAAAGAGGCTGAGAGCTGTATAGTAAACTGGGGGCGATTCAGATGATAGCCGCATACCCCATTCTTAATGAAGATAAATAAATTTTCTATCTATATGTGTTTTACGAAAAATCTGCTGTCTTCGTTCCTTACTTTTGTTCTTT
>Ga0181585_10005393_pt1 | contig 11072 bp, 7 predicted proteins | sample 071ome_29_FD_132469 | JGI IMG/M metagenome (GOLD analysis project Ga0181585, IMG submission 132469) | Coastal salt marsh microbial communities from the Groves Creek Marsh, Skidaway Island, Georgia - 071407BT metaG (megahit assembly) | ecosystem: Environmental > Aquatic > Marine > Intertidal zone... | reverse complement strand
GAGGGCGTGGAACTCGACGAGTGGACAGATTCGAACCGGGAGGAGAAGTCTGTAACCATCTATTGCCGGGCCTCGTATTTGCGCGAGAACCTCATAGGCAGTGCCACGGAAATTCCGGAAGCACTGGAGAGGTTTATTGGTGGTGATCGCGCGACGATCAATTACTGCCAGTTTCCCATAACACCGGATGTGCTGCAGGCGGCCTCTGACTTGGGGAGTGCAGATGATCGGTTCGAAGGCCATTACTGGCTGATGTACGTGGAAGCGAAAACCCTGGAGTTATTGACCATTATCCTGACGGCTTTCGACAAGCTGACCGATACTGCGGATGTGTCCTACAGCCAGTACGAGCTGGATTTATTTGACCAGGCGAAAGCTATTGTGGAATCCGAATTTGATCCTGTGCCGACCATCCGCCAGATGGCCCGTCGGCTGGGACTTAATGAAACCAAGCTTAAGAGTGGTTTCAAGGCCTTGTTTGGCATGACAATTTTTGAATATCGCCACAAGATCAGGATGCATATGGCCAAGGACCTGCTTGACGATAATGAAATCCAGGTGAGTCTGGTGGCTGAAAGGGTGGGGTATCAGCACCAGACCACCTTTACCACGGCGTTCAAGACCTATTTCGGCATTAATCCCAAGGATTATCGCAAGCTGAAAAAGGTCGATACATAGGATTTGCGAACATAAATACTAAAAAATGCGCCCAAATTAAAAGGTAGCTCATAAGGCCCTTTGCTAGGCTGATATCCACGTTGTTCAGAGCCGTAGATATAAGCTAATACAAAGGGGTTCACCATGAGTATCTTGACCAAAATCAGTACCCGTCGTCTCAACAAATTCACCAGTCTGCTGCCACTGGCTGCAGCTCTCAGCCCGGCTATGGCACAGGCGGCCGTGCTGGAAGAGGTTATGGTCACCTCCCAGAAGCGGGAACAGAACCTCCAGGATGTCGGTATTTCTGTCAGTGCATTCAGTAATGCCATGCTCCGCGATCTGGGCATGCAAAACACCACCGACCTGGAGGCGCAGACGCCTAACCTGATGATCGGTGAGTACGGTGGTGCTGGGGCAACGACCACGGTGAACATCCGTGGGGTTGCACAGTTGGACTTTGCCGACTACCAGGAGTCTCCAAACGCGGTTTACGTCGATGGCGCCTATGTCAGTTTTATCGGCGGGGTCAATATGTCTATGTACGACCTGCAACGTGTTGAAGTGCTCAGGGGTCCGCAGGGCACCCTGTTTGGCCGCAACGCAACAGGTGGACTGCTTCACCTGATCTCCAATCGCCCCACAGATGAGTTCGAAGCGTATGTAGATTTAACTGTTGGCGATTACGACCGGATAGCGACCGAGGGTGCTATCAGTGGCCCCCTTTCTGACAGCGTACGCGGCAGGGTATCTTTTGCCACCAACCAGCATGATGGTTGGATGGAAAATCAGGCGGGAGACGATATTGTTGAAGATGATACTTTCAACCTGCGCGCCCAATTGGAGTTTGACCTTGGCGATGCCACAACCTTGTTGTTGAGTGGTCGTTACAGTGACACCGATGATGTCAACGCAGGTGTTTATCATCAGGTGGGTTCGGCTCCCAATCCGGCAAATGATTTTCTGTCTGAGAAAATCAATAACTCCAACCGCTATTTGCTGGATGGTTTCTGTACACAGTTCAACGGTGTTCCTACCATGACGCCGCCCGGTGGATCGGACTGTTACGGGAACGTGGAACAGCGGGATGTCTATGATGTTTCACCCGATGTGGTGGGCTTTTTTGATCGTGAATTCTACGGGGCAAGTGCCACTCTTACATGGAATGTCAGTGATTCGGTTGTGCTGATCTCGCTTACCGACTACCAGTCCATTGAAAAGGATTACCTGGAAGACAATGACAGTACTTTGCTTCCGATCACGGTTTTCTCCCAGACTCAGGACGCCGACCAGTTTTCACAGGAGCTGCGCCTGAATGGCACTTCGGATGATATAGAGTGGATTCTCGGGGCTTACTATCTGAAGATTGACAGTGAGTCGCGCCAGCGAGTAGATCAAAGTGCCTTTTTCGACATCGATTTCTATAACGATGTAGACCACGAAACAGAATCTTGGGCGATTTTCGGGCAGGCTGAGTTTTTACTCACCGAAAAGCTGTCTCTAATCACCGGCTTACGCTGGACATATGACGAAAAAGATATTGACTCCCTGAACCAGTGCCTGGATACCGATGCTTTCGGGTTTGGCGGGACTTGCGCTGCATTTGGCATTGCATTTGATACCTATATCGAAGGCGGGCGGGATGACGATGACTGGGCAGGAAAGATTCAGCTGGATTACCAGGCCAGTGATGATTGGCTCTGGTATGCGGGTGTCACCAGAGGAAACAAAGGCGGCGCACTCAATGCCACCGTAGGTGCTGGAGCGGGCGTAACGCTGGCGGACATGCAGATCGAGCCGGAGGTGCTTACCAATTACGAGGCAGGGTTTAAGTCCACCTTCATGGATGGTCTCGGGCGACTCAATGCAAGTGTTTTCTACTATGACTACGAAGACTACCAGGCCTATAAGTTTGTGGGGGTCGCTGTAAGCCTGTTCAACACTGATGCCACGCTTTTCGGTGGAGAAGTTGAGTTGCAACTCACTCCGGTTGAGGGGCTAGATATCATGCTGGGTCTTGGCTATCTGGATTCTGAGGTGGAGGACGTGGTACTCCCCTCTGGCCGTGTTGATGAACAGGATATGCCTTACGCGCCGGAACTTTCCTTCAACGGAATGGTTCGATACCAATGGGATGCATTTGGTGGTTCCCTGGCTGTTCAGGGCGACTGGAGTTATGTGGATGATCGTTACTACAGTTCGGTTAACCACCCGATTCAGCAAGGAGACAGTTATACAGTGGGCAACGTGCGCCTCAGCTATGAGAGCGGAAACGGGAACTGGTATACAGCGCTGTTTGTCGAAAACGTTACCGACGAGGAGCGCACGGTGTATTCTGCTGACCTTGCCTTTGCAGGGGGCGGTTATGGCATTGAGTCTTATGCACCTCCAAGGTGGTGGGGAGTTACTGCGGGGTATCGCTGGGACTAACATAGTCTTCTTCGAGAAATTTTGGGTGCTTTGCCAGTGGAACTTTCTTAAGGCCACTGGCTTTTTTTTGGAAATTTGGTTTTTAGAGTAGATAAGTTCCTATGCAACACAATAAACCTGATTTCTCCGTTTCGGAATCTAGAAGGAAAATCAATCCTTATCCAGATTTCGGGTCAGCGGTAAAGCCAGACGGTACTCCTGGCGATAATGACCGGATCGAGATTGGTCCTACTGCATTGGCATTCAGCGAGTGGGAAGAACAGGGCTTGCAGGTTCCGGACCTTGCCAGGTTGCGAACATCTGGCAGGTCACTTGCCACTGGTAGATGAAGTGAGAGGACCGCTTGCGGGATTTGTCTATTTTCTCGCTGGAGAGGCGGTGCCTACCGTGGCCGACGCTTTTACCTCGGAAGTCGATGAACTGATGCGTAAATACTGTGGCGATGATTGGCGATTGGCGGTCGACAAAATGGAGATTGTCGGTGTGCGGGCTATGGATAAACTCGGGCTGGATATCATCGGAGGACAACGCCTGCTTGAACAAGCGCGTTCAATAAAAGATGAAAATGAACTAAACGCCATGCGATGTTGCCCGTCAGCTGCTGAGTCTTCTATGCGCAGCATGCAGGATCAGCTACTGCCCGGGATAAGCGAGAATGAGCTATGGGCCACCCAGCACTACGAGAACATCCGGCGCGGCGGGGAATGGATAGAGACTCGTTTGCTGTCCTTCGGTCCACGCACTAATCCCTGGTTTAATGAATGTGGCCCCTGAATTATTCGGGAGGGAGACCTAGTGGCCTTTGATACCGACATGGTGGGCACTTACGGCTACTGTGCCGATGTTTCCCGTATATGGCTATGCGGTGATGTTGAACCAACCGCCCGGCAGAGGGAGTTGTACAAGGTTGCTTACGAGGAAGTACTGTACAACATGAGTCTTATCAAGCCCGGGCTTGATATTCGGGAGCTGTCGGAACTTTCTTTCAAACTCGACGAAAAATACCAGGAGCAGCGCTATGGGGTGATGGCACATGGTGTTGGCTTGTGCGACGAATACCCGGCTATTATGCCTCGAGGAAGTTACGATGATGTCATCGCTGAAAATGATGGGGTATTGAAGTCCGGTATGACGCTCTGTGTAGAGTCCTATATCGGGGAAGTTGGAGGAGGAGAGGGAGTGAAACTGAAGGACCAGGTGGTTGTAACTGAAACTGGTTGCGAGAATATAGTGCGGTACCCTTTCGAGGAGAATTTGCTTTGATAAGAGTGCATTCTGTGCTGGGCAGGCAGCGGGCAGGTTTGCCGCAATCGACTTCTGGTAGGTGGCGCAGTGCCTGAAGAATCGACTTTGGTTGTAACTGTTGTTGCCCTAGTCTTGATGCTGATCGGTCCTGCCATTGGCATATGGACCGCCAGGGCACAAGCTAAACTTGCTTCTGCGCCGGAAAGTGCCTTGCGCTTTGGTACGACTATTACGGGTTTGAGTGCCTCCGCTTCCGGCAACAGCGCTTTTATACTTATAGGTGCAGTGGGGTTGGGTTACCTGATGGGGCTCAGTGCATTGTGGATCCCGCTCGGTTTTTGGATCGGTGATATTATCTTCTGGTATTTCGTTGCCCAGCATCTGGTCCGGCGCGTGCAGGAAACGGGCGTTGAGACCATCAGTGAGCTCATCTCTCACGAGGCTGGAGAGCACGCACTTATGGCCCTTCGCACCGCGGCTGTGGTAGTGATTATCGCCGTGGGTCTGTTCTGTGTTGCGCAATTTCTCGCCGTTGGGAAGATCCTTCTCGAAGTCTTTGACCTTAACGTTGTGACGGCCATGGCACTCGCAGTGTTTGCGGGCCTGATGTCTGTGCTGTTTGGTGGCCTGGGTTCATCCATGCAGGTAAATGTCTACCAGTCCATATTGATGATTTGTGCAGCACTTATACTTCTTGTTGGAACTTTTATGGCCTTGCCTCAAGATTTTTCATCGCTTCAGAATGGCGTAGACACCAATCGCTTACTCGATCCATTTTATGGGCTTTCACCGGCAGGTTTTGTCCTGTTTATCATTTCGTTTATCTTACAGGGTTTGCTGTTTGCCATGTGCAGCCCCCACGTCTTATCCCGGATAACCAAGGGCGATGTTGATGCCATACCCCGAATTCGCTGGGTCTATATGGGATTCATGCAGTCTCTTTGGTGGCTGATGACCCTGGTCGGTGTGATCCTGGCCTTGCTGGGCCTTGTGGTTGATGATCCTGACCGGATAGGCTTTATGTTTGCTGGTGACATGATGCCACCGCTGCTGATGGGCGTGTTCGTCGCTGGCATTGCGGCTGCCTCCATGTCAACCGGGGAGGCACAAATGCTCGTCATAGCCAACGCTTTGACTCGGGATATTGCTCCGGTAACGTACCAGGCGCATAGCCCAGACATGAAACGAAGACTACTGCTCGGTGGCAGAATAGCCGTTGCAGGGGGCCTGTTCATTGCTCTTACCAATATGGATCTGGATCTGGTTGGCCGACTTGTAATTCAGGCAGCTTCTCTGGTCCTGAGTGGTTTTGCTGTGCCTGCCATTTTGTTTATTTTGAGAAAGCCGGTGGACGGTCGGGTCACTTCTTGTATGGTTCTGTTTGGCGCGGGTGCAACGTTACTCACTCGACTTTCATTTAGCTCTTTACCCCCAGGGCATGAGATTTACTCTGGTTTGATGGCGGCTGTGGTCGTATACCTGGTCGGCTCCAGACTATGCCCGGTTAAGAAACAGACACAATGCTCTTAATGTTTTTCGGAAGTAATAGAAATTCACGAATAATTTCGAGGAATAGCTTCTTTCCATTCCCGACGAAAAACTGAGCGACCGTCCTCGCGGGCATTCAGGCTGGTTGTGATATAGAAGTTATCTGCATCGACAGTGAGTTCATAGTCGGAACGCACAGCAATGTCCCAACCCTCCCTTTGCAGTTTCATGGAAAAGTAGCCTGACCAGGATGCGCTTAGCGGATTATTGACGTTTATCTTCGAACTCCACTCGTTGATCTTGCTCATCGTGGTGCCAGTTTCGTCCAGTCGCAGGGTTCCCGAATCGTTGTAGATAATGTTTGTGACGTTGCCACGTCTATCAGGTCCTGAACTCTCCGTCTTTGCCTTACCTTGCCGCATAGGTGTTGCGACCGACATCATGTTGTCAGGTGGAGGTGCAGGAAATTCTCTATACTCCAGTTCGGTGGGCCCCATCGGGCGCACCGGCAGTTCGATAAAGCTCTCTCCAGCATACACGGTCAGATTCACCAACTCGGGCGAGGGTAGGGTCAATGGCCAGTGATTCTCGGAGATGGTCAAACGCACCCGGCTGCCGGTCTTGAATCGATGGGCGGTCATATTCAATTTGACGGCGGTGGTGTAGGTTTCCCCGGGGGTCAGAGCTTCTGGTTTTTCATGGCCGTTGCGATGGGTCAGGTTCAGGTTGCCCAGAGTGACATTCCACGAGGTGCCATCGAGAAGCACCTCGTTCAATTTCACGGCGACTTTGGCCACCGACCGGTCCGATGAGTAGGCCAACTGGAGTTCGGGTTGCCCGAGGATTTCGAAATCCTCTTCCAGGATTGCAGAATCGAAAATAAGGCACTTTCGGTCCTCCTCTGCCTGGTCCCCGTTGAGATCTGTAGCAATGTTTATGGGTAGCAGATGGGGCATGCCCATGCCTGCAGTAAGATTGGGCTTGATGACAAGGGGTGTTCGGGTTCCGGCGGTCTTCGCCAGACCATCCGTATTCAGGAAGTGACGTTGCCGCTCGATTCGCGCCGATGGCCAGTTTGGTTCTGCTGCCCAGCGACCCGGCGTATCCTGCGGATAGACCTGTCCGGCCACTTTTTCAGGCATAAAAAACTGTAGCTGCGGCTCATCCATGATGCCTGTATCGATACCTTTCAGCCAGTGATCCCACCACCTGAGTTCCTCGAATAAAAAGCCCACGGCGGGCCCGGGGTCCGAACTGTCCGGAAACTGATGCGCCTGGGGGCCAATAAATCCCTTGCAGGGAACCTCCAGATGCTCCAACAGGCGCGGGACTGAATTGGTGTAGGAGTCGACAATGCCCCCTACTGCGTAGACCGGGCACTTTATGTCACTGTAATTGACGCTGACCGAACCATCCTGCCAATACTCATCTCTTGTCTGATGGATCAGCCATTTGTGCGCGGGAGGTTCTACACGATTGAGTCTGGATATCCATTCCTCCTTCCAGGAGTCGGGTTTGACCGCCGGATCGGGTGGCATACTGAGCACACACATAAACATTTGTCCCCAGTCCCAGTTTGCCCTGGATACATTGCCGCCTACGTAGTGCGCGTCATCGGTAAACCTATCGTCGCTGGCGCAATGGGGGATAATGGCCTTGAGTTGTGGCGGCGCCATTGCTGCTATTTGCAGCGAGTTGAAGCCGCCCCAGGAGATACCGCGCATACCGATTGAGCCGCTACACCAGGACTGTTTGGCGATCCATTCAATAATTTCTATGCCATCGCGCCTTTCCTGGTGGGTATACTCATCCTCCAGGAGTCCATCAGAATCGCCGGTTCCTGTGATGTCGACTCGCAGGCAGGCGTAGCCGTGTGATGCGGTGAACTCGTGACAGTAGCTGTCCGTCAGGCGCTGAAGGTCACGTCTGCGGTAAGGTAGGTATTCAAGTACCCCGGGAACAGGGTTCTGTTCAGCGTCCACTGGAAGCCATAATTTGGCTGCCAGATGCCGGCCATTGGACATCGGGATCCAGAGAGTCTCCACCTGTCTTATTGGTACGGTTTTACGCCCGGCTGCTGCGTTAACTGATGCCGATGGGTTGTAGGGTGCTGTGCTGCAGCCCACACCCAGGCTCATGGCAGCAATAGCGGCGGACGTGGTTCCGATAAAGTCTCTTCGAGTGGTTAAGATATTTTCGCGATATCGGCTCATTATTTCCACATCTGATTCTAAAGTCATTATGCCCGATTTTGAACTTCATACTATCGGCCGTATCAAGCGGAATGTGTCTATTCTGGTTTTTAAAGATAGGAATATGGATCGAAATGAGCCTGCACGCCAATTATTCACCAGCACTAAAAATACCCAAAATCCTTAAACTCATTGCGTATCGGTAAAGCGAACGAAAAAAGTCTTGGGTACTGTTGACCCCCGGATTACCTGGACGTGTTGCAGGTCGGTGCTGTATGTATCCGCTATAGTACCGGTAGAACGAGTGAGGACCATCATGGACGCAATTCGAGAGCTTTACAGACCATCCGTTGAAACCAGCTGTGGTCTCCCGGCGGAGACCTACCTGTCAGATTCGGTGTTCAAGGCTGAATTAAGGCAATTGTTCCACAAGTCCTGGCTGTGCATCGGCGCGGCCCACGATGTGCCGGAAAAACGCGATATCAGGCCCCTGACCTTCGCCGGTGTACCACTGCTGATGTTGCGCGATGGCGATGCCAATCTCCGTGTTTTTCACAATGTCTGTCCGCACAGGGGTGCTCAACTGGTGGACGAGGCCAGGAATTGCCGCGGCAATATCGTTTGTCCCTACCACGGCTGGGCCTTCGACCTGGAAGGAAACTCCAAGGGCACCCCCCATGTTGGCGGAGCGGGGGTGCACAGCTACGACGGTATCGACATTGACCTGGTCCGGCTTTCCGAACTCCGTTCCGCTCAGTGGTACGGGCTTGTTTTCGTGAACATCTCTGGTGACGCGGTGGATTTTGAAGAGTTCATTGCCCCGATGCAGGACAGAATCGGTAGTTTTGATCCCGCAATTGCTAGATACGATCATAACCTCAGTACGCACATGAGTTTTTCAGCAAACTGGAAGCTGGTTGTGGAGAACTTTGTTGAGAGTTACCACGTTCCCAAGGTGCACCCCGAACTCGAGAAGGTTAACCCCATGCGCAAGCACTACCAGATCCTGGGTGGTGAATCCTATATAGGGCAGGGCGGCACGGAGTATTCCGCAGAGGAAGAAGAGGAATTCGCAGGCCTGCCTCACCGTCCGGACCTGGAAGACGGCGCCTGTTACGAGGCTTTCTACATTTATCCCAATCTCATATTCGGTCCGGTGGCGAATTTCTGCTTCATTATTATCACTGATCCCCAATCCCCGGATAAAACCAATGAACGGATAGAGTTTATTTTCTACGGCGATGAGGCGATGTCTGACGAACTGGAGGAACAGCGCAAAGCCAACGCGGAATTCCTGCAATTGGTTAATGGTCAGGATATCGGTATCTGCGAAAAAGCCCAGCTAGGCCGTACTTCACCGGCCTATTCGGGAGGGATGTTCGCACTGCCCCAGGAGGCAACCAGCCTGCACTTTGTGAAGCTCCTGTCAGCGAAAATGCTGGAGACTCCGGATCAAAGTGCCCGGGACCTGGTCGATCTGCCGGTGGAAAACATATACCACGAGAATCAGTAGCTCTGTGGGTAATAATGTAATGAACCATCCCCATCCACGCCGCTAGATCGGCGGGGTCTTCCAAACTAGATTTAGTCTGCAGGGTATTGCCAAATTAACTGGTCCGTCTTGCTAGAATCGGCAGATGAACAGATACAAACGACACCGATTCCCGCCCGATATCATCAGTTATGCGGTCTGGCTTTACTATCGCTTCAATCTGAGTCACCGCGATATCGAAGATCTGCTAGCCGAGCGAGGCATCACCGTCAGTTGAGAAGCGATCAGGCTCTGGTGTATCAAGTTCGGAGCTATATACACTCGAAGATTGAAGCGTAAGCACCGCGGCTATGGCGATACCTTCTTCATTGATGAAGTCTTCGTCAAAATCAATGGCAAGCAACATTATCTCTGGCGAGCTGTGGACCAGGATGGCGAAATCGTAGATGTCTATCTTCAGGCCAAGCGTGATGGTGCAGCTGCGAAGCGCTTTTTCAAGCGGCTATTGCGAAGTCATGGTGGAAGTATAGGAGAAATAAACGGCCTGCTGGAAGTAGGTTTCCTCACTGATCCTGCTAACTGAACGGTAGAAATTCTCGAAATATCCGCCTATGGGCCTGAGACGTTGTAGGCTGAGGTGATCTCGCAATTCATATCCGTCCATTCCTGAGCGAGAGTACGCAACAGTGCGTGCCACGCGTTTTTCAGTAGCGTCCTTGCTGATGTGGGGTTGTTGAACTGGAATCCTTCCCAGCGAAAAGAGGCAATGACTTCGGTGACGCTCTGGTCGGTGGTGCTAGGTGTGGCAGGGCGGGGGTGTTCTGTTCCTTGCTCTCAAGATGAGCCAGAATTCTATCGATGATGTCCTGGTCTTCGATGCACGCGATAACTCTGGCAGATCCACCGCAGCGACCACAAACTGCAATATCGATATTGAATACTCGCTTGAGTCGCTGGGCCCAGGACATACCCGATAAAGCGGGGCAGGCTCTCGCGACGTGCCGTTCAGCGGGTGAGCGAACTTCAGTATTGGCGATTCGTTTCACTCCCTTGCCACGTTTGGCCGGAGTAACCTCTCCACGCCATCGGTGGTTCGGTGCCAGTACTCCGTGGTAGCGAGTGAGATTGACCCTGGGCTTGGGAACCAGTGCCGCCAATCTGGCCATGAAATCCACCGGACGGATGGCCGCCCCATCGAAGGCCACTTGTGTCGTTCCATCCCGGTACGGTGTCTTCAGGCTGTAAACCACCTTGCCTGTGGAACTCAGTGAAAGTCGGGGAACTGCCACCGCTGGCCTGGCGATGTACCGGCAGAGTCGCTCCCGTTTATCCTTTTGATGCCCCTCACAGCTCACGCCAGCGTGGAGTGAGAAGCCGTTGGCCTTGGCGACGCGTTCCAGTCCGGCATCAGGCCGGTCGAGTGGGCGGATGGTGCGAATCATGAAGGCCTTGCGACCCTGTTGCGGGCCGACGGCGATCCGATACGACACGGAACTACCTAGCAGATGAGGCATGGCATCCGTGTCGTCTGCGGGCTGCAGTTCCAGCCAGGCGCTCTCGGTGTCCTG
>Ga0181585_10005374_pt1 | contig 11095 bp, 9 predicted proteins | sample 071ome_29_FD_132469 | JGI IMG/M metagenome (GOLD analysis project Ga0181585, IMG submission 132469) | Coastal salt marsh microbial communities from the Groves Creek Marsh, Skidaway Island, Georgia - 071407BT metaG (megahit assembly) | ecosystem: Environmental > Aquatic > Marine > Intertidal zone... | reverse complement strand
TCTAAGAGACTTTTTCTGAGATTCTGGGTCTTTGCGAACTACCCTAAAAGATCTCTTCTGTTTTGGAAACAAACAAAGGGGTTGCGGAAAAAATACTGGCAGGAGCAGCTCTTACGAACCTTCGAGAGGATTAGTATCCTTTTGGCCAAGATTTCCATTTATGAATATAAGAACTCTCCTTTTGCCAAAGAATCTAACCAGCAAAATGGTTCACTAGGAATGATAAATCCAAGAATTGGAAGCGTTGGGTCAGTAGTAATAGCCAAACCAACCGAGTAGTTTCCAACCCTGCCCAAGGTCTGTCGCCTGCTCCCCAAAGCAAGGGCTTTTGACCCCTCATTTCTAGAAGTTGTTATTTCTTGCTAATCTTAAATTATTTCTAATTGATTAATTATGAAATCAACCTTCGTTGCCCTTTTCACCGCCTTAATCTATTTATCACTACATCAATATGTAAGTGCAGCAAATCGTGTAACTGTTACCACAGAAGCATACGGTAACTCACCTACCGAAGCAGAAAAAAATGCGTTACAAAAAGCAGTACGCATGGCGATCGGAGAATTTGTTGATGCAGAAACTTATGCCCAAAACGGAGAACTTATCAAAGATGAGGTCCTTACCTACAGCGATGGCTTTGTTGAATCTAAAAAAGTTCTTCGGGGCCCAGAAAAAGATGAAGATTTCGGGCTATTTAGCATTTCGATTGAAGCTGTAGTTGTAACTAAGAAATTGGTTGAAAGACTGAAAGAATCTAAGATTTCAGTTTCCCTACTCAGCGGCGAAAACTTATGGGCGGAATCGGTCACTAAGGCTTCTAATGTGAGCGAAGGCAGAGCATTACTCCATAAATTTTTAAACCAAGAAATGCTGCCCGAGAGACTTGTTAAAGCTGAGCTAATTTCAGCAGGTTCTAACGGAGAAGTGCATCGAAAAGACCTAGCCAAACCAGACCAAAAGACTAATTACGACAAAAATACAGTGGAACTAACTTTTCACATTGAGTTGGCATACGACCTGGCAAGTTTTTACGAACAAGCGATACCCCGCCTTACCATGTTACTGGACAACATATCCTCCAAGGTTATTAGCAGCAATGCGAGCATACGACTAGCCAGAAACTATTCGAGTGGGCGTTCTTACCACAGTATCTCCAACCAAGCCCCTGTACTTGAAGTGCACAGAGATCCGTTTCTACATTTTAGTTCCACCAAGGGTTTGTACTTTAGTTCATGGAAATATGATACGCTTGCCAACCTGCAACCCGAACATACATTTCTTGCTGTCAGTCAGTTCGCTAACGCAAACCAAGACTCACATAAATTTAAGATATATGAGCTAGAACGGAGTGCATACCAAGAAATCATTGAAACATGCCCTGCCCGCATTCTACCCAATCTATTCATTGAATTTGAAATAGAAGGTAGTGCTGTGAAATCCGAGAGTGTTGATCTTCGTGACTGTTTTTACTTAGATAAAAATAAAGATATATCTTCAACATTATCATCACTAAGCATAAGCTCTGATAGAAATTTATGGAAAAAACTTGGGCTTAAATCAGAATCAAAATTCTTATCTGGGCCGATCATTAAGACAGGTCGAAGAGATCCATTTTGTTATACAGTCGCACCCTTTCTTATATCCAGAGATCTTTTGTTCACTAAACCAGTTTTCTTATACAAAACTGAAATTGTCCAAGAAGAGCTAAAAAAGCTTAAGAAAGTATCTTTGAAGTGGCTTAATTCTAAAGAAATTTAATCTGCTTGTTTTTACTCAACTCAGCAATCACCTCACCACACATTTCAGATTTTGGGCTTAGGCGAAGCAATGTGCCGTTGTAATTGGAAAAGACCTCTGCTAGTTCAACTGTAATCGAGGATAGACCCATAAGCGAAATTGTTCCCCCTAAAAGAGCTCTCTCCCCTTCAAGATCGACTAAGAGTTCAGCAATATCCAAAGGCAAATCTTTTATACCATTCAAAGAAAGAAATAATGATTTTTTGGTTTTAGATAGGACCTCGGCCTGATCTATGTTTAATTTTTTTATGCCATCCAGTCCTAGAAAGCTGATGTTCCCTGAAATCAAAATTTCGAGATCTGATGAATCTATATGCTCTAATGAATTTAAGATTAAAGATAAGCACCCTCCAGATGCGAAATTCCCTGCGTCCGCGGAGTTAAACTCTTCCAAGTTTAGGAAAGATATACTTTTTTTTCTGCCAAGTATGGAAGAACAGTCAGGACTAAGCTTACGAATTTGGCTAAGAACAGCCATGTTTTCAATTGCCACAATTTCGTTACATGCAGAAGAATTGATTTCAAGAAAACAACCCGTGTGAATTATTCCACCATTTTGCTTGCGAGCGAAAGAAACCAATTTGCTAGCCATCTGCTGATCCAGTACCCCTAGTTTTTGTCCTATCATGAAACCTGCTTCCTTTTGATTACAGATCACAGGGAGATCAAAAGAAGCCAGGCAGGCAGAGGTTGCTTCGTCCAATTCCGTAAGATCGGGTAGCGAAACCCGCCCTTGGAACTTTTTAAGTTCAGAAGCACAAGCCAAATCAATGGAGGAAATGCCCAAGTGTAACAATGGTTCGGGAAAATGTTCAGCTAAATGCCTGGCTCCGAAACGGTCTATCGATGAGTAAGAGCTCAAATTAACCAGATTAGGATCTTGCAGAAAAAGTTCCGCAGCGGATAAATCGATGCAACTATTATGGTCCATAAAATTAAAGCCTTGTTCTGTTATTTTATGTAAGGAGAAATTACCTTGAACATCAAACCTATCTTTTCAATGCTTTAGCCGGTGACTAAATTAATTGATTTTATAATTAATATACTTAAGTGGCCTATTGCCTTAGCTAGTTTCCTCAGCATCTATCCCATTAGTAAGGCCGTCTTACAATTCTTTGATTTAGGACCCTGGCTATTTTACCTACTTGGTGGTGGACTTTTGTATCTGGCCACATCACGGATTTTTGTGGGAAATAAGCGTCAAGGTTGGATAAGTACGCTTGAACATGAACTAACACACGCACTATTCGCCCTAATCACCCTACACCCGGTTTCAAGCATCCAAACAACCGAGAATCAGGGAGGAGTAATTTCCTACAGTGGTGGGTCAAATTGGTTAATTGTAATTAGTCCTTATTTTTTCCCAACATTCAGCTTTGCTTTAGTTCTTATCATGGAAGTTTTTGGTGCGACAAATATTTGGTTAGGAAATCTTTTGTTTGGATTTACTATTTTCTACCACTTGATTTCTACAAAACATGAACTTCACAAAGGTCAGACTGACTTGCAAGAAACAGGGTTTTTGTTTGCATGGCTCTTTCTACCAGGAGCAAACCTGCTCTCGTTCGGTATTCTATTCGCTTTTTGTCAAGGCGGTCTGGATGGGATCATTACATTTATTCAGGCGTGCTTTTAAAAATAAACGAGTCTTCACCAACAGAGTTGAACTAAATTTTATCACGACAGCTTATGAAAAGAGAATCTTCAATACTCGAGAAAATCCAATATTACTTTGATTCTACTGTTGCTAGAGGTACAACGAGCATGATCGCTTGGCTCAGTATACTCTCTTTTGTTATTCTTTTCCTTTTTTCGATTTGCCTGGTGATTTTAAACCCTGCAGATCAATTTCCCTTCACAAATTTCTCCGAAATTTTTTGGAAAATACTAAATATTGCAATGGATCCAGGTTCGATTGTGGACGAAAGTATTTGGACAGCTAGAATTCTTCTATTAATTGTCACATTTTTCGGACTTTTCATCGTCAGTACTTTGATCGGAGTCATTGGTAGTGGTGTACAAGATAAAATCATGGATCTAAGAAGAGGAAGATCTAAAGTCTTGGAAAATTCTCATACGGTTATTTTAGGATGGTCAGATAAAATTGATGTCGTGATCAACGAATTAATGCTGGCCAACGAAGAACATAAAAACTTCTCAATAGCCATTCTTTCTCCTCGAGACAAATTAGATATGGAAGACTACCTGAGGCCTAGAATTGGAAAGGTTATTCTAAAAAAAATTCATTGTAGGTCGGGTAACCCAAGCGTAGTTGAGGACCTCTCCATCGTTGCCCCTCAAAAGGCAAAATCTATCCTTATTTTATGCTATGACCGTGTAAACGGAGACTCAGTAATACTTAAACGATCCCTGGCTTTGCAGAAATTCTTCAGGTCGCAAAAGGAATCTGTACCAATTGTGACTGAGGTGATTGAGAAGAATAATTCCTTAGCGATTGAATCAACCGGAAATATACATGTAATTTGCTCTAGAGAATTCATAACCCGGGTATTAGTTCAAGTAGCTAGAGAACCTGGTCTAAGTATCGTTTACGATGAGCTATTTTCATTTCATGGATGTGAAATTTACTCATACAAATCCAAGGAAATTGTAGGTTACACGATAAGCGAAATTGCTCTTTCGATGCCCAATGCAGCTGTAATTGGATTTATCGATAGCAATGGACTCGTTCATATCAATTCGAAATTAGATCATTCCATTCAAGAGAACGAAGAAATCCTCCTGATTGCTGAAGATGACTCATTGATTTTACCATTCAAACAAGCAGATCAAAAAGATTGGCCAAGAATTGAACAGCAAAATGACTCAATTAGTTCGAACTTGGTTCCGAGGAAGATAATTGTCTTAGGTTGGCATGAAGCAGGCAAGTTTTTCCTCCATGAAATTGGCTCTCAAATACATCCAGCATCCAGCGTTCAAATCTTCTTTAATGAAGAATTTACCGAGGAAAAAGCTTCTGACATATCTTCAACCACATTTCCTGCAAAACTTGAGGTTAATGTGGCCGACACATCATCCTTTGAATTTCTATCAAATTTAAATTGGGAAAATGTAGATGAAGTAGTAGTTCTAGGTTACCGCAAAAATTTGGATACTCAGGAAGCAGATGCGTTAACCCTGCTTACATTGGTTCATCTTCGCAACATTTGTCATCAGGATGGCTATCGCTTTGGAATTGCCTCGGAACTCTTAGATCCCAATAACCGTGACCTTGCCAAGACTAATAATTCGGAAGACTTTATCGCGAGCCAAGAATTAATAAGTCGAGTCATCGCACAAATCTTGGAAAAACCCATCTTAAAGAGTGTATTTCAACAATTATTGACAAGTGAGGGTTCGGAAATCCATCTTCGTAAACCAGACTATTTTGGCTGCCTATCCAAAGAAGTGAAATTTGGAAGTATTATTGCCAATGGATTGGATAAGGGAGAGTTAGTCGTAGGAGTACTTTTACGAAACAATTTAGATACAAATCCCGAGCTAAAATTGAGCCCATTAAAATCCGAAACTTTTAAGTTGGAAGAAAATGATTCGGTCGTGGTAATCGCAGAGGAATGATTATACCTCCCTGATTTACGCAATAAGACCAAAATTCGAACTTTAGAGTAAAGTTTCGAAGTCCTCTTGAACACTGAGTTCAACATCATCTTCTCCTTCGCCATCAAATGGATCTTCTAAGTCTTCCTGGATATTATCCAAAGTAACGAGTACCACGCTGTAAATAAAAGCTACGACATAACCAGATAAGACATGAGAAACTTGACAAATATGAGCGAAATAAGGTGCATATAAAATAGGAAATAAGTTCAAGAAAATTTGGCTGTACGCTCTCAAAGATTTGGGTGTTTGGTAAAGCTTTACATTGTTCATACTTTCAAATTCAATAATCATAGCTCGAAGATATTGGTTGGCTCTTGAAACTTCAGTAGGGGATAAACCTCCATCTCTTAATTTTTCATGAGACATAGAAATTTCTCTGAATACTTCGTATATTTTTTCACGTATAGCCACACATTGTGAACCTTGGGAAATAAAATATTCTCTAGTATTTGAAAGTAGTGATAAAAACAAAACTTTAGCACGAACTTTATCTTCCATGCCAGCACCCCGCCAGTGAGAGTGTGCAAAGCATAAGCTCACTCCATGAGCTTTTAATGATGCGAAATACTTAAGGACATCCTCGCGCCTTTTGTAGGCTGCATTGATCGAGAAAACAATAGGGAAGATAATAGCTATTCCAATTAATCCAGAAGGTAACTCCGCACTAATATTAAACCTGTTACAAATGTAAGTTGCCGTAAGTGCAAGAAAAGTAACCAAGTAAGTTTGCCAGTCAACAACTGACCAGAAGCTTTTCAATACTTTCAAAAGACTAAAAAATCTTTTTAATGATCCATTGGATTAATGAAAGTACCACCACCAAAATCCAAAATGTGGAGGTAACAAAGCAGCTGAAAAAACCAGCTTCAGGGTTTGCTGAATCATACCAAACAAAGTAGGCGATTAACCCACCCCACCAGATAATGGAATTAACAATAGTAGAAATCATAATAAAGTTGAATCAGAAAAATCTGTTGTGTGGCAATTTAAAAGTTCCGTAATAAATCCCTTAATTTTTACTTTTTTATATTACCCCAGCGAAGCGTTTCTTTTTCTGAATACCTGATAAAAACACCCGAAATTGATTTCATTGAATTTGCCAAAATTGATATGCAGATTTTTAGATAAGTTTCAACAATCTGGCTCAGAAATCGGGATTGATATCATCTGTAAACCGAAACTTAAGATATTAACCCTTCGCAAAGCTTGCATCCATACGGACTACAAATAAGTCCAGTGGCAGTCTGAAAGTTCTAATGATACTTTTTACTCTTATCAAATGTCGGCTATCCCCGTCTTTTTCCATAATCAATACGATTGCAGCACTCTTCCCTGTCATTCGGCCGTAATTGAGCGATTGCCCAATTGCTTCTGCCCACTTTCGGGCAAAATCCACTTCAATTGCATGAGTCTCCGTGACTAGGTCGCATCTAGTCCCATCAGGCATTACCACTTCTTGCTGGGCCAAAAGTTTTTTGGCTAATTTCTCTTGGTAATACCTTTCAGAGTTCCCAGCAAAAAGGGATGAACAAGAGATAACGGAAAGTAAGATTCCCCCAAAAAACAAATATTTAAAACTCACTTACACTTAATGCCGAACGCAATCCTACAGTCGTTTAAAAAATCAGCCCTCCTTAGCATAATACACGCTAATTCTAAATCTGCCTTTCCATCTTTTTCTTCGTAACGAAAATATCTTTTCACCCTGTTGTTTGATTCTTTAATGAGTGTTTTGATTGGCGAGTGCAGACACTTTATTAAAGCACTTTCAAGAATTTTCCCTGATTCCTCACAATCCATAGATGTAACCGCCTTTCCATCTTTTTCTGAAAACAAACCATATCTTTGGGCTAGCAGCTTATATTCTAGGCTAGTAAGTGGCATCGGTGATTCGAGAATAGCAATTTCAAATTTTTTTTTAGCTGAGATTTCTTCTGACATTACATTGATCGTTTTAAGAACCCACCTGTATTCTTGCGTGATAAGGACGGTCTACAACTGAACCATCAGCCAGCATAACACCCTCCAAATAAAACTCATAATTACCACAATCGATGGGATTCTTAAGGTTGAGTTTAATGAATGCTCCTCGATCTGTTAGCTCATATTTAAGGCCTTGAACTTCCAATGCCTCAGAATCTTGTATCGAAACGCCATAGGCTTCTATTTTTGAAGCAGCGGAGCTGTCCCATTTAACTCCATTTGGCAATGAAAAGTTAATAACTGATTCGCCTGCAAAAGTATTTCCTTCGACCTTCAAGGGTATTGGCTCACGAAAGATTCCCCTTGCCTTAAAAGTATGTTCCAGATGTGCAGCATTTCCTGAACTGTCGGAACAATTTTCTATGTAGATACCATAGACACGCCCAGGATATTGTTGAGATGCAAGTTTTAAGGTTGCTCGGGAGAAGTCATCAACAACCTCCAAATCGATTGATCCGACTTCAATTTGTCTATTTGTTCGAAGGTCCAATAGCTTCAAGTCAGATTTTTTTAATTTTGCGTGTTCCAAGATCTCTGAGAAATCTACCTGTAATTCATTCCCGGCACCTTTCGCCTTCACCACAAATGGAGGTGATCGGTCTGGATTACCAGAGAAAGAATACTCTACTTTTCGAGTGCTTGATAGATTAACCGGATCCATTCGGTCTCCGATGGAAGAAACTTCCACCAAATATTGTTGCAGCGGAATTAGTGGAGTAGTGACCAAGCGGACAGCTGAGAATGCCCCATCTCCCCATTGTGCATCTTGGTACGGTTTATATGGAACAACATGTAAGATTTGTGCCCCCCCATCAATTTGATAGTTCGCAATATCAAGAGATGAAATAGGTTCAAGACATTCGTCAAAATGAAGAACAATCTCAGACTGATTTCGCCCCTGGATTGTTTTAACTAAATCTGGGCCAAAAGAATCCACATACCTGAATTCAAACTTTTCATTTAGTTGGTTTCTATACTCTGAATCATCTTCCAAACCATTTACCTCCAGCACATAAGATCCATTATTCACCAAGGTCTCATCAAATTCTAAAGTAATTTCTCGACCATGACTCTCCTCATCGATCCTAGAATCTACCAGTGCAAAGTTAGATAAGCGGAAGGTAGATGGTCGGAGAACAGACCTAAGAGAAACAGGCTCGTTCACTCGAACAATCAAAGAGCTTGGTGGTAAAGGCTCAATTTCCGTAATTAATGGGGCGCATTGGTCTTCAAACCGGAAGTACCTAACTCTTTCAGATTCGAGAATCTCTGCCTCTCCAATTGGGTTTCCGGCAAGATCCATAGGCCTCTGAGAAAGTCCAAAATCCAAGCAATAATCTTTTCGTTCCTCAAGGGGTTGATTAAGCGAAAGAGAAACTGCATTGGGTTCATCAGGTACTTCGTTAGGAGTCAAAACATAAGCGGTATTTCTCAAACGAAATGACTCCACCCCAAGCTCCATACAGTTTACAGCTTCATTGAATACTACTTTGACTGTATTTGCGTCGTTGATCGCTGTAACGGAAGCAATTTCCGGGGGTGATGTATCTTCAGCAAGGATAAAAACCATTGAAAGAATCCCTAAAACTGAACATGCCAAGGTAGTCCCTAGCCACTCTTTGGTTCTTCGAACAACTTTCTGAGAAAGTTTGGAGTAGACACTTTGAGTTGATTGACTTTTCCCAACTAAAGGAAGGGAGGAGCCTGGCACTTTTTCAACTCCCCACAAAACTAAAAGTTTAGGATTTCTCTTGGTCCCCCAGAGAAAATAAGATTCAGGCTCAAGCTCCGGATCAGGCAGCTTAAATGAGTGACGCAGATCCGTTTCATACTTTGTTAAATCTGCCTTGGGTGAAAAAAATTCCTCGGCGGCCCGTTGAAAGCTTTTAAGCTCCGGAAGCGGAATAAATTTCAAAGGTCTAAGGGTTTTAGCCTGTATCTTCGTTAAGGAATATTTAACGGATTTAATCCCATCGACCTCAACTAATTTAGCAGGTGGCAAAAAAGCGCCCAGGCCGTTCTTTCCCTTAAAAAACATTCGGTCCATCTGATGCTGCATAAAATGCCCCACCCGATCATGTGTTCTTAGCAAAAAATATGGCTTTTCTAATTTTCTTAAAATTTCACTTTTCATAGTTTTATTTCCTTAGGCGGCTAATCCACCGATTTTTAACTTTGGAGAGTCCATCCAGTGACTTTCCTCAACTAAGGTTCTCAATTTGAGAAATACCTTACTTAAGTCCAAACCGAGATTTTCTCCTGCTTCCGAAACATCGCAGAGCTCAAGGTGCTCTCCCATCGTTTCGTTCATGCTCCACTTCAGCTTTCCTTTGAGCTTTGGTAGGACAGAAAAATCCTCAAACTCGCCATCATAACAAAGCTCATAAACCGGCTCAGGCTTACTTCTAGACCGTCGAAAAGATTTTCTTCCAATGATACACCCAAGGGGTAGTTCAACTTCAACAGTTGATGATTTTTGTACATTTAGCTGTCGTTTATCAAAAATAAGGCTAGAGAAAAAATCATCCGCATCGGTTGAAGAATTTATACAACCCCAATAATGTGGAGTTTGTTGAAGATGAGGCTCTTCGCGGAGGGAAAAACCACGCAGATTTCCATTTAAAATATCTTGATGTAATGCCGCACCTACAACTGCAGCCGTCTTGGCATCAGCTACCTTCCCCTTTTCTGCAAAAGGGTACCAATCCCCAGCCTGATAACCTCTCAGATGAATAATCCTCTGTGGTAATAATGGTAACCCTTGTTGCACTCTTTCCCGAATTCTCGAGAGCTCGGAAGGCTTTCCTGATAATATTACCAGATCACTGGGAAAATCCCTAAAGACCTGTAATAAATCATCTAGAAGCTCCGCGAAGACTTCATCTACTAGCTTTTCAACTTGGGTCTTTTCAAACTGGAGAACCGAGTCCTTGGAAAAGAATATTTTACCACCTGTATAGCCATGAATCTTTTGTGAAAGAACTTTTCCAATTGTCTCATTAAGAGAACTTAGGATTTCAAGATTAATCAGTTTACCAACTTCAACATCTAAACGATTTTCCTCACTGCCTTTTTTTCCAAGTGCCGAGAGCAAGTGATTAACTAATGGTAGAAAAACAAGCCTGACCACACGGGATAGTTTTGCAGGCAGTCGTGCATCAACATCTGCAAAAACAATACTCTCTGGCTCTGCAAAGAGTTGCTTTAGCCATTTCTTCTCTTCCTCAGTAAAATTTACTAAATCACTATTCGAAGATTCTAACCACAGAGGCAAAAGAGATTCCTCCACGATTCTCTTAACCAGAGAATCCCCAGCTACACTTTTTCCATCCTTGTAAAGTAACTTAGCAATCAATGCTGATGTGGAATCGTTACTATTTTGCCGTAAGTTAGGCACTCTGCTGTAGCTATCGTCCAAACGATATTCGATAATGGAATAATCGGTGGTCCCTCCACCAATATCGATATTCATAACTCTTACCTTTTTACCATCACCGTAAAGTTTTAGCCATTCCTGACCACATCCTCCCAGAGAACATACCTCCGAGTAAACAACTGGTAATTGTGCACACATCGACTCATCCAATCCGCGTTCCTCAAAGACGATATCAACACTTTCCTGGGATAGCCCAATGATGGGTTCATTTTTGCAACGGAGATGGGTTAAGCTAAATAGGTTTAAGGCTCTTTTCCATTG
>Ga0181585_10005357_pt1 | contig 11112 bp, 8 predicted proteins | sample 071ome_29_FD_132469 | JGI IMG/M metagenome (GOLD analysis project Ga0181585, IMG submission 132469) | Coastal salt marsh microbial communities from the Groves Creek Marsh, Skidaway Island, Georgia - 071407BT metaG (megahit assembly) | ecosystem: Environmental > Aquatic > Marine > Intertidal zone... | reverse complement strand
TGCAGATGTCTCCTTTAGTTTTTGAGGCGAGTGGTCCCAAATCATCTGACGACTTACAATAAATATTAAATAACCAAGATAAACAAATACATAGAATTGATATTAGAATCTTGGTGGCGGCACCATTTTCCCCTCCAGGCTCAGTCCCTCCGACTGGCGCCAGCAACAGCCACTTTCCGAATCCGCGTCGCTAATTCTTCGGGCCAGAGCATCATTGGGTATCGCTTGCTAAATCCTGGGCTGCGAGTGTCCCGAAATCCAACTCAACAATCGCTTGGGTAGATGGTGATGTTTGCGAGAAATTGCAGGTCTCGGTATTTGTAGGTGTACGAGACGGGTATGTGGTTGTCTCTGAAGATGGCCATATCTTCATCTTCACACACGGAGGATCGAAGACTTGGGCGCATTATCGTGACGAGGTCACTCGCGCGTATATCGCCTTCGCCAAAAATCACCAGGGTGTAGCTGTAGTCCACTGTGCCGTTGAGGTAAGTGACTTCATCGAACCTCGTCTAATCATCAACGAGTATGGGTAAGCTGCTGTTCATCGCGGCAACCACTTCTTCGATGGTGTCTCCTTCTACCCCAAGCAATTCCTGTAATTGATCGCTGTTGGTCGAAGTCTCAGAGCGGCTGCTTGCCTGATCCTGATTTTGACAGCTCACGGTCCCGGTGTAGGACTGAGCAGCTTCAGCGATGTCTGCAATGCTTAACAGCCCGGTCTGTTGCGATGCCACGTAATCTATATTATTGGCATCCAGGAATGACCGTAGAATGCTGGCCTTGATCGCAAAGTTGATATTCTGGGGGGTATTTCCTGAGCGCCGAATGAAGTAATCATCGTTCGCAGTTGAGGATACAACCCCTACAATTGAGCCGGATCGGTTTATTACTGGTCCGCCGCTATTTCCCGGTTGAATCTGGGCGTTCATTTGAAATGTGGCCAAATCATCTTCAAGCCCGGTCAGAGCGCTGACCACACCATTGGTGAGATTCCCCTGGGATGACAAGTCCCCAATCAGGGGAAAGCCGTAGACAACTATTTCATCACCAAGTCGCAGTGAATCATTGGCAGGAAAGGTGGCCGGGTAAGTTGCATAGTCAATCTTGAGTAGTGCCAGATCAAATTGCACGTTGCTGGCAATTATCTCGGCGCTGTATTCCGGCATTCCGAGAAGTCTGAATGCTATGGATTGGCAGGCTTCTACAACATGATGATTGGTGACGATGTGACCGGTGCGACTCACAGCAAATCCGGTGCCTGAGCTTGAAGGGGTGCCATTGTCGATGCTGTCGAATTCATCGCCTTCCAAGACAGCATCCAGCAAAGTATTCAGCTCGGTTATGAGCAAGTCTGCTGATTCGAAACGATCGTCCTCGTTATAGACCCCCACCCAGACATCATATATCCCATCCAGGGGTTCTTCGAATCGTAGCCCGGCTCCCAAACCCAATTCAGAGTCTGCATTGAAATCGTCATTACAATGCCAATTGCCCTGAGGATCGTTGATGAGGATAACAGTATCTACTTCCGAGTCTGTGTAAAAGCCCAATGAAAGTGTGCTGCTCAAATCGGGACGAAAAGTCAGCTGATAATCTGGTGCTTCGCTCACCCAGCCCACACAGTTGTCAACGATCGTGCTGGATGACAAATCTACGAATCCACCGGCAGACAGATTAACTGTGTGTGGATCATCTTCGAAGCCGGAACTCAGTTCTATTTCGCCGTAATTGGAAGGCTCGGAGAAATCCTGAGCGACAGCATGACACGGCAGTGAGATCGAAATAGCAGTAAAGACTAGTGAGACAATAGTGTGCCGCATGAGGGATGAGTGCCACTCTTTCAGGACAAGGACGCTCTGCAAAAATACCAGCTATAGTGATGTGCGTGAAGGGGCGTGAATATCAGGATGACGATTTGTGCCATAAATATTAAATGTATCTTCGAATTACATTGGTTTCTGGTTCTGCTGTCTGGATCAGGATGCTGAGCTATTTCGCTATGTAATTCGAATGCGCTTGATAGCGGCTATTGGCAACGCTGCAACTTTCTTGTGTCCGCTGATCCTGCGGCGATTTCCGGTAATGGCTTTTTTTCGAGCCAGCGTGGCGGCCTCTTTTGAAAGAATAGTGCTTGAGATCGTCAGCTCGTATACCACGCTCCTGGCTTGTAAGGTCATTTGGCCATCCACATGCCAGCAACTCTTTGCCCTTGAACGGCTATTTCTTCAGGCAACTGAACTTCCGGACTTTGCTCCTTCACAACCCAAACCCTTTTTACTATCCTTCGTCTCTTTTCCCAATCACACAACCCGAAGAACCCAACCATCATGCTTAGCGAACAGGAAATACGCGATCTAGTCTCGGCCCACGGCAATACCGTCAACGTTGGCAGGCCCATCAAACAGCTCATCGAGGATGGCGATATTCCGCGCCTCCAGGGCGCCACGGTGCTGGAGGGCAAGGTGTCCGACTCGGTGTTCTCCGACTCCCTGAAGAGCAGGGACGGTCAGCCGATTCGCCTGATGTTTCGCAACAACCGAATCTCTACCCACGATGTCAATCGCGGGGCGATTCCCTTCAAGGACCAGGTGCTGGCGTTCAACCATGACCATATGCTGCAGCTGGTGCGTCGGGTGCTGGGTTCTTCCCAGTTTGAGGTGGCGGGCCTGTTGCCCAGTTCCACCGTGATTCCGGCCGAAAACCTTGAGCTGATCATGCTGGAGAACGTGCTGCGCCTGTATAACGCCGAGAGCTCCACGTCCACGTCGCTCTACCAGCACTGGCTGGCGGCGAGGGAAGAAGGGCTTAAGGTGCTGAGCTACGCCGGGCATCTGTTGCAGGTGGATGAGCTGATTCCCAATGGTGTGTTGCCTTACCTGCTGGATACGCCGAGTACCAAGGCCAAGGTGGACAGGACTACCGATGCGCAATCGCTGATCGCCGATGGCGTGTGCACCCAGGAGCAGTACAATCAGATTCGTAATTCCTCTCTCATGGCCTTTGGCATCGTGTCCCAATACCTGCAGGAACGCGGCATGGTGCTGGTAGATACCAAGACCGAGCATGGCATAAACAGTAGCGGCCAGATCGTTGCCGCCGATGAACTCTATACCATGGACTCGTCCCGTTTCTGGAAGCTGGACGACAATGGCGAACTGCTTACCCGCGACGGCAAGCCGGTTTCCTTCTCCAAGGAATTTGCCCGCGGCATGGTGAAAGAGAAGGATCAGCAGTTCACCGAGGAGCAGGCCAATGAGATCGCGGTGCGCTATATCATGGGGCTGCAGCATCTCACCGGTGTCGACTTTGCCCCCGACCTGCGCCCACGGGATGAGCGCATCGTGGAATCCACTAACCTGATCCTCGATAGCCTGCTCTAGAACCCGGGTTGCTACTGACTTTGCTTGCCGCGATCCAGCAGGTCGCGGCCTTGCCCGGGCGTGCTTGCCTGCCTGCCTCGACCCCTGTCGCCAGTTGCGCTACGCTCGTCCCCAGTCCAATTCTTTGTGTGTTCAGGAGTCAGCCATGCGCGTAGGTCGCCGTCCACTGTTCCGTCTCGCCAGCCTGTTGTCGCTCGGGGCGCTACTGCTTGCCTGTGGCCAGGGAACGCCAGATGCGTCTGAGCCTGTGGCGGCAAGTCCGGTAGTCACCGAGGCCGACTATCGGCGAGCCGAACGCTTTCTCTCGGCCAATGTGAATGATCTGGTGTCCGGTAATATCCTTGCCCAGTACTGGCAGGATGATGGTCGCCTGGTGTATCGGCGTTCGACCGGTGCAGGCTCGGAGATTGTAGTGGCAGACCCCGGCACGGGGTCGAGTTCCGCCCTGTTCGATGCCGAGGCCGTTGCCGCGGCGCTGGCCAGCCTTAGCGGTGACGAGGTGGATGCCTCCGATCTGTCACTCTCCCGCATCGAACTGGATTCGGAACAAGAGACTCTCGGCTTCCGCTTCGAAGGCGAGGACTACCAGTTAAACCTGTCTACCATGGACTTGCAGCAGGAAGCCGAATCCCCGGACCACGAGATTTTCTCTCCCGACGGCAGCAAGGCGGCGTTTATCCAGGACCACAATCTATGGGTTAGGGACACTGCCAGCAATGCGCTGACCCAGCTCACCTTCGACGGCGTGGAAGACTATGGGTATGCCACCAACAATGCCGGCTGGATTCGCGACGACGGCCCCGTACTCCTGTGGTCACCGGATTCCCGCAGCATCGCCACCTTTCGTCACGATGGCCGCAACGTGGGTGAGATGTATCTCTACGATACCCGGGTCGGTCACGTGGAACTGGATGCCTGGAAGTATCCCCTGCCCGGTGACGAACACATATTCATGATCGAGCGCATCGTGGTGCATCTCGAGGATGAGCCGAGGGTCGTTCCCCTGAGGATGCCACCTGACCCCCATCGTTCAACCACGGCCGATCACATCGCGGATTTTGATGGTCGCTTCCTGGATGTGGAATGGAGTGAGGATGCCGCCTTTCTGGCCTTTGTCTCATCTACGCGTGATCACAAGTCGGCGACCCTGCGCCTGAGCAATCCCGATACCGGGGACGTGCGCGACATCTACAATGAGACCGTCGCCACCTACTACGAATCCGGCGCCGCCACAGAGAACTGGCGCCTGTTCGTGGAGCGTAACGAGTTTCTGTGGTTCTCGGAGCAAGACAACTGGGGACACCTGTATCTGCATGACCTCACCTCGGGCCAGATGAAACGACAACTTACCTCGGGTAACTGGAGTGTCTTGCAGGTGCAGCAGGTGGATATGGAGAACGAACAGATCTATTTCACCGGTTCCAATCGCGAGCCGGGCGATCCCTATTTCCACTACCTGTATCGGGTCAACATGGACGGCAGCGGCCTGACCCTGCTAACCCCGGAGCCTGCCCATCATGTGATTAACTGGTCGGAAGACGGTCGCTATTTCACCGACATCTACTCGACACCCACCATGGCCCCGGTGAGTGTCATCAGAGACCGTGACGGCGCCGTGCTCCAGGAACTAGGACAAACCGATATCAGCCAGTTGCAGGCGGCAGGCTGGGTGGCACCGGAGCCCTTTGTCGTCAAAGCCCGGGACCAGCAGACCGATCTCTACGGGCTGCTCTACAAGCCGAGCAATTTCGACCCTGCCAGCTTCTATCCGGTTCTGAACTACCTATATCCCGGCCCGCAGACCGGGAGTGTGGGGCGCCGATCCTTTTCTCCCGCACGCAGCGACAAGCAGGCCGTCGCCGAATTGGGTTTCGTGGTGGTGGAAGTGGATGCCATGGGCACGCCGGGCCGTTCCAAGTCCTTCCATGACGCCTATTACGGCAACATGGGCGATAACGGCCTGCCGGACCAGGTCACGACCATACGCCAGCTCGCCGCCGACCGGCCCTGGATGGATATCGAGCGGGTTGGCATCTGGGGCCATTCCGGTGGTGGTTTCGCATCCACCGCCGGCATCTTGCGCTACCCGGACTTCTACAAGGTGGCCGTCTCCAGTGCCGGCAACCATGACAACCGCAACTACGAGGATGACTGGGGCGAGAAATGGCAGGGCCTGCTGGAGACTTACCCGGAGACCAGCCCCGACGACCCGGATGCGCCCAGCACCAACTATGACAACCAGGCCAACCAGTTGCTGGTCGAGAACCTGCAGGGCAAGTTGCTGCTGGCCCATGGGTTGATGGATGACAATGTCCACCCCAGCAACACCTTGCTCATGGTGCAGGCACTGGTGGAAGCAGAGAAAGACTTCGACCTGGTATTGCTGCCGGATTCCCGCCATGGCTTCGCCACCAATCGCTACTTCATGAAGCGACGTTGGGACTATTTTGTGCGCCATCTTCTCGGCGTGGAGCCACCGGCAGATTTTCGCTTCGCCGAGAATATCCGCTAGGAGAGCCCCCTCAGGCGCGCTTTCTTGCAATGCCTGAAGCAGGTGAATTAAGCTGAATCGCAACTATTGCTGTAATTGGGTCGGGGGAAACGAATAATGAGAATCCAGTCCTGTAGTGCAATCCTTGGCATCCCGGTGCTGTCGCTGCTGGCCCCTCTGGCAGTTGCCGCAGAAAGTTATACGCCACCGCGCACGGAATTTGGCGTGCCCGATCTGCAGGCGGTGTGGAACTACCAGACCAGAACCGGTCTGGAGCGGCCCGACGTGTATGAGGGTGCGCTGGAGGTGGATGAAGCCACCATGCTGGAGAAGATGATGTCGACTCCGCAATACATCGCTGCCCTGGAAGCGGTGGGCGCGGAAGCGCCGGGCCCGGACAACGTGGGTGCCTATAACGGATTCTGGATCACGCCGGGCGATACCCTGGCCTTCATGAACGGCATGTACCGCACCTCGCTCATCGTGGAGCCTGCGGACGGCAAGATTCCCTGGACCGAAGAGGGGGAGGCTATTCGTCGCGTCCAGCGCGGCAACCTGCCCATAGGTGTGGGTGAGAGTGACGGGCCCGAGGGGCGGACGCTTTCAGATCGCTGTCTGGTGAGTTTTTCTTCGACGGCACCCTTCATGAGCAGTCTGTACAACAATAACGTGAGGATCGTGCAATCCCCCACCCACGTGGTGCTGTTGGCAGAGATGGCGCACGATGCGCGTATCGTGCCCATCGATCAGGATTTCCAGGAACTGCCCTACGCTCAATGGCTGGGACGGTCTGTCGGCTACTATGACGGGGATACCCTGGTTGTGGTGACCCGTGACTTCCATCCCTGGCAGGTCTCCAAGGAACGCCTGATCTCCGAGAACATCACGCTCACCGAGCGCTTTACCCGGGTCGCCGATGACAAGCTGCATTATTCGTTCACCATCGAAGATCCCGAACTCTACACCCAGCCCTGGACCGGGGAGATGCCCATGTATACCGGCGCAGAACTGTATGAATACGCCTGTCACGAGGGCAACTACTCCATGCGTGCGATTCTCGCCGGTGCCAGGACCGCCGAGGTAAATCCGTCGACCGCGGAACAATAATCCCAGCAAGAAGGCTGCCCCGGCAGCCTTCTTTCCTCGATGCCCAGGATTCGTATTAATCCAGCCTGGGCTGTCTTTTCAGCAACAACGATTCAGGAAATCATGACCGAAATAGAAGACGCTCTGGCGGCATTTGCGAATTTCATGTGGGGCCCGCAACTGGTTGTCCTTCTCGTGGGGGGAGGCCTGTTCTTCATGCTGCACTCCCGGCTGCAGCACTTTCGTTATGTCGGGCATAGCCTTGACCTGCTGCGCGGTAAATACAATTCCGGTGACGACAGTGTGGCGGGCGATATCAGCCATTTCCGTGCGCTGGCGACGGCGCTGGCCGGCACCATCGGTGTAGGCAATATCTCCGGTGTGGCGGTGGCCATCACGGTAGGGGGTCCCGGTGCGGTATTCTGGATGTGGGTGACAGCGCTGGTTGGATCTTCCACGAAGTTCTACACGGCGTCCCTCGCCATCATGTACCGTGGCAAGGACGATAGCGGCAAGTTACAGGGCGGCCCCATGTATGTGATTCGGGAGGGCCTGGGTCGCAAATGGTTGCCCCTGGCCTGGATGTTCGCCATAGCAGGCATGTTTGGAACCCTGCCGGTGTTCCAGATCAACCAACTGGTACAGATCCTGCGGGATGTGCTCGCGGTGCCTGCCGGCTTTGCCACGGCGGATGATCATTTTGGTTTCGATCTGGTCATGGGTCTCTTCCTCTCCGTGGTTCTGTTCTCTATCGCCGTGGGCAAGGTCAAGCGCGTGTCTGCGGTTGCCAGCAAGTTGGTCCCGGGCATGGTGCTGTTCTATTTCGTTATCACGGCCTACCTGTTGATGGTCAATGCCGCCGAGATTCCCGCCATGTTCCGGCTGATATTCCAGGATGCATTTACCGGGGCTGCCGCCGCCGGCGGCACCCTCGGCGGCGTGATACTGATCGGAGTCCAGCGTGGAGTGTTCTCCAACGAGGCTGGACTCGGTACCGAGTCCCTGGCCCATGGTGCCGCCAAGACCAATGAGCCGGCGCGGGAGGGTCTGGTTGCCATGCTCGGCCCCATAATCGATACCCTGATAGTATGTACCTGCACGGCATTGGCGATCCTGGTTACCGGGGTGTGGGAAGGTGATGCGGTGGGTGTCACCCTCACATCCCTGGCCTATGAGCAGGCCTTTCCGGGCTTTGGTGCCTACCTGGTACTGCTCATGGTAATCGTGCTGGGAACCACGACGGTGCTCACCTATTCTTACTACGGTAGCAAGTGCATGGGATTCCTGTTCGGCACCGCCGCCGAGAAATACTACTTATGGGGATACATGGCGCTTGTTACCGTGGGCGCGGTAGCGTCGCTGGATGCGGTCATCAGTCTGTTCGATGGTGCCTATGCCACCATGGCGATCCCAACCATGATCTCGACATTCATGCTGGCGCCGAAGGTACGGGTAATGGCGCGGGATTATTTCCGTCGCCTGGATGCAGGGGAATTTGCCGGCGAAGTGCAAGGTAGCGCTGACTCGCAGGCGGCAACCTGAATTTCTTCCCAGGGGCAACACGGGCTGCTTCGATGCCGGTGTGCCCATTGGAACAGCCTGCAGCTGTAAGACTTGGCAAACCCGTCTGCGCACTTTCGCGCCCCATGCCCGGTCGCGAAGAATCACGGTCGAGAGCAAGACCTGTAAGGCCAGTCAGATAGGAGCCAGCAATGATTGGCTAGTGTATGGTCTGTCCTGAAGCGGGCGCTTCAGACTCTTCGGTGGTGTACGCTGTGACAGCGTTATCGTCTTCGGAGATATAGCTGCGGGTGGCCACGGGGGTCTCCAGGTATTCACCTAGCCTGGAGAGAAAATCTTCCATGTGATCGGTCTGGTAATGACCCTGCAGGCAGTCGGCGTCTTCCCATTCCTGCAACAGCACGATCTGGTTCGGATCGCTGATGCCCTGGTAATACTCATAACTCAGGCAGCCGTGCTCCTGGCGGCACAGGCGCACCATGTTCTTCATCAGCTTCAGCACTTTGTCCCGGGAATCGGGGAGCAACTGGAATGTGGTTTGTACCACGATCATTGGCAGTGATCTCTGTAGTCCGACTTTCTATTATACGGACTCTGGTACTAAATTCAGCCTGCCGGAATAAATTGCCACAATTTGATTTAAGTTAGTAAAAACAGTGGCTTGCGAATGTCTGATCACCACCACGGATAAAAATCGGGCATGTCCGAAGAGGCGCGGTCGGTGAAATTAGGGCTGCGCTTTTCCAGGAATGCGGCCACGCCTTCCTTGCCGCTGGCCTGGCTTGCATAAAAAATAGCCAGTGAATCCACCTCGTGTGCCGCCAGTGGATGCGGCTGTGCTGCATTGCGATACAGCATCTGCCGCGACAGCGCGATAGCCACCTGGCTGTGGCGGGTGATGCGGCGAGCGATACTGTATGTCTTCTCCAGCAGTGCGTCCGCTGCGGTGACGTGGTTGGCAAAGCCGCGTTCCCTGAGTTCATCGGCTGCGATCAGGTCGCCGCTGTAGATCCACTCGAGCGCCGTACCCATGTTCACGATGCGCGGCAGGAACCAGGACGAACAGGCTTCCGGTGTAATGCCAATCTTGTTGAACACGAACCCGACCCGGGCCGTGTCGGAGACGAGGCGGATATCCATGGCGCAGGTCATGGTGGCGCCGATGCCTACCGCCGCGCCATTGATGGCGGCGATCACCGGCTTCTTGCAGTCGAAGATGGCCAGGGTCAACTGGCCGCCGGTATCGCGTACGCCGGATTCTATTTCTGGATCGTGCAGACGTTCCTGCATGTCCTGCAGGCCTGGGTGTTGGGACTCATCGAGGCCGAACACATTGCCGTCTGAGGACAGATCCATGCCGGCACAGAACGCCTTGCCGGCCCCGGTCACCACGATCGCACTCACGGCATCGTCGTCGCTGGCCCGGTTAAATGCCGCGGTGAGTTCTGTAGCCATCTCCACGGTAAAGGCATTGAGTTGATCCGGACGATTAAGGGTGATGGTGAGTATCTGTTCGGAAACTTCGTAACGGATGGTGTTGAAAGACACGGCTGTCTCCTCGGAATTGCTGGATAAACTGTTTTTGGTTTCTGGTGTTCAGGAAATTTCGCCGGCAATGGGGCAAGGCAGCTATTGGCGTGTGCCTGCGGCGTCGAGAAAGCGGTTGGCTAGGCGGCTGGTTTGCTCTCTTTCTTCTGTTTGACGCGGAATAATTCCACCTCGCCTTCCTGCAGCATCTGTTGCAGATTCAGGTCTTCCTCGCGGCGGGTAACACAGGCAATGTTCACGCTCACTTCCAGCTTGTTGCCGCGGTAGACATAGTCCTCGCCCTGCAGTGCGGTGAGGATCTTGGAGATGACGACCTTCGAACCCTCTTCGTCGACGCCCGGCAACAGCATGCGAAATTCCTTGAAGCTGGTTCGGGCGAGTACATCTTCGTTGCGACGTCTGTCGGAAGCCATCAGGGAGAAATGGCGGAGCATCTCGTTTCCGACCTTGTAGCCATGCTGGCGTACGATGTCATCCATGTTCTCCACTTCGATGGTGAGCAGGGAAACCGGTTTCTGGTAGCGTAAGGCGACCCCCATGATGCGCTGTCCCACCTCGAGGAAGGTGCGGTGATTGAGAATCGTGGTGATGGGATCGTAGATCGCGTTTTCCTTGTGCTCAACCGACAGCTCTTCCATGGTCATGATGATGATCGCAAAGGCGAATACCACCATGGTGAAGATTGAGCCGAGCAGCATGAACGATGTGCCTTGGTCGGGCGAATCCACGTAGGTGCTGGCGCGCACCAGCATCAGGATGAATTCGGTGACCGCGTTGAAGCTGAACAGCATCAACGCCAGGAAGGCGCCGAAGTTTGCGCTCATGGTCATTACCGGGCGCAGTTTACGTTCGATCCTGAGGCCGTTGCCGATGATGTAGATATTGCAGAGCGCGAAGAAGACCATCATCGCTGTATAGGCGCGGATCTGCCACAAGGTGTTCTCATTCACCAGTGTGGCGTAGGTGATGGCGGCAATGGCGACCAGTAGCAGGGCGCCACACACCAGGGGAATTTTCGATTTTTCCTGGTTCCAGAATGCGGCCAGTCCGACTACCACGGGCAGGCGGCCGCCCAGTATCAGC
>Ga0181585_10005329_pt1 | contig 11138 bp, 10 predicted proteins | sample 071ome_29_FD_132469 | JGI IMG/M metagenome (GOLD analysis project Ga0181585, IMG submission 132469) | Coastal salt marsh microbial communities from the Groves Creek Marsh, Skidaway Island, Georgia - 071407BT metaG (megahit assembly) | ecosystem: Environmental > Aquatic > Marine > Intertidal... | reverse complement strand
CGACAAGGATTTTGGTCTTGCGGGGTTGGCTCAGTTGACCATGCAGGCGGGAAAGTTTAATCAAAGCCTCATTGGCTTCGGCTCCGCTGTTGCAAAATAAAACCTTTCCGGGAGCGATTTTTTCGACCAACCTTTCCGCGAGTCTAACTTGTTGAGGAATGGAAAATAAGTTGGAACAATGAGCCAAGGTTTCTGCTTGTTTCTTAACTTCTTTGGTCCATGAAGGGTGGCTATGCCCAAGGTTGGTCACGGCAATTCCCGATGTGAAATCTAAGTACTCTTTCCCCTTTGAGTCCCACAACAAAGAACCTTTTCCCCGGATAATTTCAATTGCCGGCGGTGCATAATTGCCCACGAGAAAGGTTTGGTGTCGTTTTAGATCCATACTTAGCCGTGAACAATTTCGGTTCCAATTCCCTGATCTGTGAAGATTTCCAACAATATACTATGAGGCATCCGTCCATCGATAAAGTGAACCCGATTGACGCCTGATTCCAAGGCCTCCACCGCACTGTTGACTTTAGGCAACATGCCCGCTGAGATAATTCCCTGCTTCTTTAAGGGCTCCACCTCATTGACCGCGAGGCTCGAGAGTAATGAAGAAGGGTTTGTGGGGTCTTGGAGTAAACCGGGAACATCGGACAAATAAACCAACCTTCGGGCACCTAACGATACTGCCACTTTGGAAGCAACATTGTCTGCATTGACATTGTAACATGTGCCTTGAATGTCCGATGCAGTGGAAGATAAAATAGGCATTTGCCCATGATCCAATGCCTTCAAGATCGGCGTTGTTTTAATTCCAGTCACTTGTCCTACATAACCCAAGTCATGCTTACTTTGAAGTTTTTCACAACTCAATACATCCTTTCCTGGAAATCTCTGAACGCCACAGTCATAGGATGATACAAAATCAGCCACTTCTTGATTCACCTGATCATTTAAGACAGAGTCCACTGCATCGATAGTCTGACGGTCCGTTACTCTTAGGCCGTCCAAAAATTTAGCTTCGATTCCTCGAGCCTCTAGCTCGCGGGTGATCGCCTTACCTCCTCCGTGCACCACGACTACTTTGATACCAACAAAGTTGAGGAAAACCAGATCTTGAGCAACCCCGGAACGAACATTCGGATCAGGTGAATCCATAAAGCTACCACCGTATTTAACCACAAAGATTGAGCCCCGAAATCTCCTGACATAGGGCAGGGCTTCCATCAGGATTTTTGCTTTGGCCTGACTTTCCTCAAATTGAGACATCATTCTATTCGCTTTTATTGTAGTTTACATACTCTTCGCTGAGATCGTTGGACCAGACCAGGTAGGAACCCTTTCCCATGTTGAGATTAAGGGTAATAGAAAACGATTTTTGGGAAACGATTTCTTTCCATTTTCCTTTATTCATAGGCTTTGGACTCCCTTTTACGAGGGCTGGCACATCATTGTAATAAATGTCTAAAAGATCAAAATCCAAGCCTACTTTGGCATAGCCCGCTGCATCTACAAGTCTGCCCCAGTTAGGGTCGGAGCCAAACCATGAAGTTTTCACCAACAAAGAATTGGCTACGGATCTGGAAACTTTCTCGGCATCTTGATCACTGGTTGCACCTTCTACCCGGACTTCAACAAACTTGGTCACTTTCTCTCCGTCAGTGACACACTTCTGGGCCAGCGTTTGACAAATCTTAATGACCGCATCTTTGAAGATTGACTGGATCTGATCGGATTGATCCATCAAACGAATCCGAGAAAATCCATTGGCCAAGAAAAGCACGGAATCATTGGTGCTCATGTCCCCATCAATGGTCATTCGGTTAAACGATTGATCTACAGCTAGGGATAAACATTCTTGAAGAAAAGAAGAGGGAACCTCGGCATCAGTTGTTAAAAAAGCAAGCATTGTGGCCATGTTTGGCTGAATCATTCCAGCCCCCTTTACTGTTCCTCCAATGACGATCCTTCCCGTTGGTGTGTCTATTTGGGCGGAACATGACTTCGTCCTTGTGTCTGAGGTTAAAATAGACTCCTGAAAAGCTTTTCCGCCGTCAAGTTCATCTAGGGTATCTTGGCATGCATGGGCAATCCCGGCGGTGATTCTACTCATAGGCAACTCAACACCAATTCGACCTGTGGAGCAAACGAGGATCTCCCGAGAATGTACATTCAAGTGACGGGCGGTTTCGGACGCCATCTTTAGGCAGTTCAGATCGCCTTGTTTTCCAGTACAGGCATTGGCATTTCCGCTGTTTGCAACCACCCCGTGGAAGACCTGTTTCTGATCACTAAGTAGGTCCAAGCAATATTTTACAGGAGATGCCTTCACATCATTAGTCGTGAAAGTCCCCGCAGCTGTACAAGGTTTGGAGGAGTAAATAATTCCAAGGTCTAATTTGCCGTTATTTTTCCCCATTACATTACAAGCCACCCCTGAGGCAAAAAAACCTTGCGGTTCCGTTACGCCATCGCAATCAACGAACAACTTCATAACAATCCACAAGTCTCCTCGTAACCGTTGCAAATATTCATTGATTGCACCGCTTGTCCTGCTGCACCTTTGAGGAGATTATCTTCTGCGGAACAAAGTATATAACGATTCATTCTGCGATCTTCATGGACAGCAAGATCTATGCGGTTCGTTCCCACAACATTTGCCGTTTCGGGGAGATTCCCGTTTTCAAGAAGTTGGACGAATGGTTTGTTCTCATAAGTACTTTGCCATGATTTAATCACATCGGACCTTTCGAGGGAAGAATTAGGACGTACGGAAATCGTCGAACATAAGCCCCGGTTCATCGGGCTTAGATGTGGATGAAAGGAAATTAAGATAGATTGTTCAGCAAATGCACTAAGTTGTTCTTCGATCTCTGATAAATGCCTGTGTTTAGGCAGCCCATAGGGACCCGCACTCTCGTTTCTCTCACAGAATAAAAGCCTCTCAGAGGCATTTTTCCCAGCTCCACTTACTCCACTAATTGAATTGATTATGATATCGTTGGGGTCAATTACCTTGTCCCTTAGGAGAGGGGCAAGTGGAACAAGAATGCTCGTTGGGTAACATCCTGGCGAAGCGATTAAGGAAGATTGTTGCCAACTCAATTCATGCAACTCAGGCAGTCCATATTGAGCAATTGGCAACCATTTTGGAGCGGGGTGTTCTGAACCGTAGAACTCTTTGTAAATGGATGGGTTGTTGAGCCTGAAGTCAGCAGATAAATCGATAACTTTTTTTCCTGACTCGAGTAATGGGATAGCGTATTCGGAGGCGGTACCATGAGGTAGAGCCAAAAAGAATAATTCAATGTTGGAATGGATTAAGTCTTTAAGAACCGGAGCAACGAAAGATATTTTATTGCCTAAGTGACCAAGTTTGGGAATGACGGTGCTGATCGGTTTGCCTGCGTGTGCCCGCGAAGTGACCGCAGATAATTCTATTCTAGGGTGGCAAATAAGTAAGGATACAAGTTCCTGCCCAGTATAGCCAGATGCTCCCACTATAGCTACTTTCATAATGTTTAAAATTTGCTAATGAAAAATATAAAAAAACAAACCCCTCGGTTGGGATACCGAGGGGTTGAAATAAAAGGTGAATAATTGGATAAGTTTATCTTTTGGAAAACTGAAACCTTTTACGAGCCCCAGGGCGGCCTGCTTTCTTACGCTCGATTTTTCGAGGGTCACGTCTCAAATGACCCGCTTTTTTGAGGGGGGAACGGAGATCCGCATCCATTTTCTCAATTGCACGGGATAAACCATGACGAATGGCTCCTGATTGCCCAGTACCACCTCCGCCGCTCACATTGACTGAAACATCGAGTTGACCGTTCTTTTCAACACAAAGAAGGGGGCCAATGACGGCTTTCTTCTGTTGCTCGGTAGAGCAGTAGTCATCGATATCGCGATTGTTAATAGTGATCGAACCAGAACCTGGGCGAATTCTTACCCGAGCGGTACTAGTTTTTCTACGACCTGTTGCAATAAAGTCTTGGTTTTTCGTTTTAGCACTCATGAGTTAAGCGAGGAGAGGGGAAGGTTGCTGGGCGGTGTGAGGATGTTCCTCTCCAGCGAATACACGAAGGCGAGTTAACATACCACTAGAAAGTTTATTTCTCGGCAACATCCCTTTGACTGCATTTGTGATGATGAACTCGGGGCGATTTTCACGGAAGTCTGCAACCGAACGGTATTTTTCGTTACCCATGTAACCAGAATAGAACATATATTTTTTCTGTTCCTCTTTCGATCCAGTCAACTTTACTTTGTCTGCGTTGATGACAATCACAAAATCACCGGTATCAACATGCGGAGTGTAGGTTGGTTTATTACGACCCCGTAATGCATTGGCGATTTGTACTGCAAGGCGACCAAGTATTTGGCCCGATGCATCAACAATTTTCCAATCGTGGGTAACATTTTCTTTTTTGGCAACAGTAGTCTTCATCGAAAAATAAGTGAAAAGAATGAAAATGGATTAAAAATGATTATCCGTCAACCGAACAATCATGAGAATTTGGGAATTAGGAAGCGGTTAAAACTGACCTGCACCAAGGTCAGAGATCGTTTGATCATAAAATTTGCTGCCGTATCCCATTACCCGGTCCGTGTTATCAAAAACAACTGGCATGTATCTCTTTTCGACATCTTTGTCAGATAATGTTCCTTCATTCCCCCCGGTACGAATTTTGTAAAACCAAGCACTCCCCCAGTCATATCCCTCGATGTAGTTTGCATTGCCCGCCAAACTGTATACCTGATTTTTGGTCATGCCAACCGATAGCCCCATCAAGTTTTCTATATTTTGACCGACTCGGGCATCTGCGTCAGCAAATGGGTTGCCGCCTCTACCTACCGTGCCACCGCTTGGGCGTTGAACACACCCGAAGGATGCAATGATAATTGAAAAACAAAATACGGTGGAAATTTTGAGAGCAAGACTCTTCATAAATTGTCTTATACCCCAACTCAATCCTACGGGGCAACTTCATTTTGAGTGCAAACAAACAAGAGGCAGAAAAACTATTTTGTCGCGGTGAGTTTTTCTAAAGCTTGGTAACTGCGGGCGATCATCTCCCGTGGGTCATCCAAAAGATTGGCTGAAGCAAGAGCATTATCCAGAAGTTGGTTGGCGACCAAAAGGGCGGTGGGCTCATCTTTTTCCATGAGAAGATTCAATCCGTGAATAATTGAGTGTTTCGGATTAATTTGGAATTTCACTTTGCTTGCTGGCATATCATCTTCCGGTCCTTGCATCATTTTCATAATCCTTCGGGCGGATGCTCCTCCCATTCCGTCTTCACCGACCACGCAAACCGGGCTATTAATCAAGCGTTCACCAGTTTCAACCTCAGAAACTCGGTCTTTCAATGACTCCTTGATCCACTTGGAAAGTTTCTTGATCGCTTTCTTGTCCAAACTTTCGCCACCGGGTTGGTCGTCCAGTTTATCCAGCTTTAATTCATCGGAATCTGCAGAAATGATTTTCTTTTCTTTAAATTCCCTAAGTGACTGCATGACATACTCGTCTACAGGTTCAGTTAAGAGGAGGACTTCAAAACCTCGTGCCTGCAGGGCCTCTAGGTATGGGCCCGATTCGATTGACTTACGGTTTTTACCGTAGAGAAACAAGATTTCTTTTTGATCCGTGGCCATGCGGTCGATGTATTCTTCGAGTCCAGTCAGCTTTGCGTCTTCAGAAGCAGTAGATTGAAAACGAAGTAACTTGGCCAATTCATCTTTGTGGGTGTGGTCGGTGGCCACACCCTCCTTGATTAACGCTCCGAATTCTTGCCAGAAATCAAGGTAGGTGTTTTCTTCTTTTTTAGCTTGTTCGTTAAGAAACTTGATAAATCTCTTCGTTAAAACTTGTCCGAGTTTACGGAGAAGCTCGCTGTCTTGCATGGTTTCACGGGAAACATTCAAGGGAATGTCAGAACTGTCCACCACTCCCCGTAAAAACCTAAGCCATTCAGGAAAGAGGCTTTTGGGTTCGGCATCGATCAGAACTTTGCGGCAATGTAGGGCCACTTTGTTTTCATTGCGGAACATGCCCATTTTTTCCATATTTCTCTTGGGTACGAAAAGAAGGGAGTTGATCTCCAAGGGTGCATCTGCACTGAAATGAAGGCGCATGAGGGGAGCTTCATAGTCATTGGCTTGAAACTTGTAGAACTCTTCATATTCTTCGTCTTTGATATCGGTTTTCGATCTCAGCCATATAGCATCGACCGTATTCACCTTCTCCCCATTGACCAACACAGGGAATTGAACAAATGCTGAATACTTTTTAACGATATCCTTTATGCGGTCTTCTTTCGCGAACTCCTCAAATTCATCTTTGAGTTGGATGACTAGTTTAGAACCTCTTCTTTGCCCTTCGACTTCTTCGATCGTGTATCCTCCGCTTCCATCGCTTTCCCAGCAAAATCCATTTTCTTTCTTCTGCCAACTTCGTGAGTAAACTTTGACCAAGTCAGAAACCATAAAGACGCTGTAAAACCCCACTCCAAATTTTCCGATGAGGGCTTCGTTTTTTTCACCTTCACCTTGAAGAGCTTCTAGAAACTCTTTGGAGCCTGAATGAGCGATTGTGCCAAGATTTTTGGTGAGCTCTTCTTCATTCATTCCAATCCCGAAGTCTTGGATGATCAATTGTTTGGCATTTTCATCGGTGCTTATATTAATTTCCAACTCTAGATTGTCGTCTAAAATATCCTTTTCCGTCAGTTGTGTGCGGCGCAATTTTTCAAGGGCGTCCGAAGCATTGGAGATTAATTCCCGCACAAAGATTTCTTTGTCTTTATAAAGGGAGTTTACAACGATATCGAGTACCTGCTTGGTCTCGGCTTTGAATTCATGAGTGGTCGCTTGTGTCATGGTAAATCTTTTATCTATTATCAATTTGGTGGATACCTTCAAGAAATTATGAAACAGGAGTCTAAATTGTGCTCAATGTTCATCGGTCGCGAAATTTTTTTCTAAAAAACTCGTAAGCCTGGTTAATTTCTTTGGCTTTATTTTCGGCTACTTCTCGAATTTCTGGGCCGAGTGCCGATACTTTATCTGGATGATACTGGGCAATGGCGGTGCGGTAAGTTGCTTTAATTTTCGCAAAATCTTCCAAATCTTCCTTGGATAAATTTAAAACCTCCGCCATTTGGAGTTCTTCTATGGTTGGAAAAGTAATTTTCCTGACATTTTTTTGTTGGTTTGGAGCTTGCTCTTCTCTGGCTTGATCTCGGCAATCTTCTTTGGTTTCGTTTTCATTCTCTGGAACAAAATTTTCCGAACGGTGAGCAAAGTGCGTATTCTTTCCTTTCGCTTCGGTGTAGTCTGCTGTTTGGGGGGTTGGGGTGGTTTCCTCACCGTGTTTGAAGAGATGGGGAGGAGGGCCGTTCGAAATAAAAAGATCAAGTCGCCAAAGCATCCACCATCCTGAGCAAAAGGTTAATGCCCAGATTACTTTTTCGACACCATGGGTAAGCGGATTAGGTGCACCTCCCGTAATCGATCTCCAGCCTGACCAGTCATGATAGGAGTGGAACAAGGATGCACTCAGGTGTTGTGCCCAAAAGTAAGCAAGTGCCAGAGTCAAAATACCTCCGAACAGCAGGCGGGTACTCATGACTCTTTGGAACATTAGAATTCAATCGGAGGCAGTTGCCCAGTGCATGTTTTGTAAAGAAAAAGAATGAGCCCTCCAACAAATATAAATATCCATCGGTTCGCTGGTTTTTTTTCCTTCATATTATAAAACGCGATTTGAGGATGAGTGGTGGTAGGGGTCGGATTCGAACCGACGAACGCCGAAGCGGGCGGATTTACAGTCCGCATCCTTTAGCCACTTGGATACCCTACCAGTTGGAGTCGGCAATTATGATCTTGGGATCGTAACTGGCAAGACGATTGTCTGAATTCCGAAATTTAGATTCTTGCTTGTAGGGTAAAGATTTAAAGAATTATGTGTAGATGACTTTACAATCAACTCAGATCCTAGTGGGAATAACAGGAGGGATTGCATGTGGCAAATCTTCCGCATTGAGAGAGTTTCAGAAGCTGGGCTGGGCTGGGATTTCCGCCGATAATATAGCTGGGGAAATCTTATCTTCTGATGGGCCGGTTAGGCTGAAAATATTAGAAAGGTGGGGACCTCGAGTTTTGAGAGATTGCGGAAACATTGACAAATCGGTCATTGGTGGAATAGTATTTAAATCGGAACGGGAAAGAAAGTGGATTGGAAATCTTCTTCACCCCATCATTCGTACCCGATGGCTCTCGTTCGCCCAGTCATGTGCTTCTAAAAAGTGTATGATTGAACTCCCCTTATTGTTTGAAAACGAAATTCAAAATTACTTTAAATATACAATAACCACCTATTCCCCTCTAAGTATGATTTACAATCGCCTGAATGAACGCGGTCTTTCAACAGAAGATGCCACTGTACGCGTTCATTCTCAACTTGAATTATCCCGAAAAGTTCAGTTTGCAGACTTTGTTTTATGGGGGGGTGGGTCCATGGAATTTTTGCACCGACAAGTTCGGGAACTTGACGGTTTTTTATCCCAAGATTGAAGATTTAATTGATTAGCTATGCCTGTTAGAAAATCTACACAAACCAAAACACAAAAATCATCCAAAGGTGAAGAGGAGGTCGATTCGGTCAGCCAAACTGAAGATGAGGTTTCCACTTCTTCTCCCCAAGACTTGACTAAAGCTGTTCAGGGGGAGGAAGTTTCCGATCGACAGCTTTTTTTTAGCACAGATGGTAACGAACCCGAGGAAGAGAGACCGCACCCAGATGAAAGGAAGGAACTATTTGAAAATGATTCTTCTGACCAAGATAAACCCAAACCTACGGATGGTGAAGCGAACCAATCCAAAGTAGTCACGGCAGGGCAGGATGCTCCCAATGATTCGGCCGGCAACAGTCCCAAGGGCGATTCCCCGCAAGGTTCGGGCCCCAAAAAACTTACTTGGCAGGAGAAAAAGAAACTACGACGGAAGCAAAAATTTAAAAAACCGAGACGATTGCCGTACGAAGAAACGGAAACGAAAGCCCTCGAGGTAGGACAACTTCTCGATTCAGAACTTTTAAAAACAGAGCAAGGTATAGATGATCTTGTTCAGCCATTTGTAGATGGAGGTACGGATATTCTCAACCTCGATGAATTTCTATCGCTGAACCTGCTTGATTTAACCCAAAAAGTGGGTCCCTTTGACTCCGAAGGAAAATTGCCTAAGGCTCCCATGCGGGAGGAGTTGATTGATCTGGTATTGGATTCTGCCCTCAAATCGGAAACCCCAGTAACTTTGAGCGGAATTATTCAAGTCATGGAAGATGGTCATGGATTTATTCTTCAGCAAAAAGAGGACTATCGTTTAAAATCTCAATCCGCATTTGTTCCTGAGCGGTTGGTGCGTCGTTATGGTTTAAAAACAGGACACTTAATCAAAGGCTTAATCCGAGCCAAAATGGAAGATTCCTCATGTCCGGTTCTGCTCAGAGTAGACGAAGTCATGGGCATGTCCCCGGAGGAGGCCACTCGGGTCACCCCATTTACGGAACTAACTCCCTACTATCCACTACGTCGAATGTACCTTGAGACTCATCAGGAAGTTGAATGGGATAATGTGGCTATGCGAGTGGTTGACCTCGTTTCTCCTGTTGGATTTGGTCAGCGTGGTCTGATTGTGGCCCCGCCAAGGACCGGTAAAACGGTTTTGCAGCAGGGAGTCGCTAGAGCGTTGAGAAAGAACAACCCCGATGCCCATCTGATCGTTCTTTTGGTTGATGAGCGCCCCGAAGAAGTCACCGACTTTAGAAGACAGGTTCCTGATGCAGAAGTGATTGCATCGACTTTTGATGAAAGTGCAGAAAGCCATGTTCATGCTGCGGAGATCGTCATTGAAAAAGCACGCAGAATGGTCGAGCATCAACAACATGTGGTCATTTTGCTCGATTCCATCACTCGGTTGGCACGTGCTTACAATACCACCATGCCCAACAGCGGAAAGATTCTCAGCGGTGGTGTTGAGGCCACTGCTCTGCAACGGCCAAAGAGATTTTTTGGTTCAGCTCGAAACATTGAAGGAGGCGGTAGCCTGACGATTCTCGGTACTGCACTTGTTGAAACGGGAAGCAAGATGGATGAAGTGATTTTTGAGGAGTTCAAGGGAACTGGAAATATGGAACTGCATCTGGATCGTGAGCTTTCAAACAAAAGAATATTTCCGGCATTGGACTTTGAGAAAAGTGGGACGCGTAAAGAGGAATTGCTCTACCATCCTGATGAACTGAGCAAAATTTACGCTCTACGACGCTCCATGAAAGGCGTTCCTCCAGCAGAGGCGATGGAGATGTTTATTCAGCGAGTGAAAAAGACGAAGAACAACCCCGAGTTTCTCATGGGCTTGGGCCGATAGTTTTTGAATCTCTCCAATACTTGAAGTTGACATGAATGCAACGGATGAATTCCTCACCGAAGCCTTCAAAGACCAAGGATTAGTCAACGACGAAACCATTCATGAAATCCTAGCCGAGGTAAAAAGTCTCGAGTCTGTCGAGTCGTCTGGAGATGACGATGTCGATTACATGATGCTCCTGCTTGCTAAATTACAGCTTACTCCTGAGGAAGTGGTTCATTTCTTAGGTGCTGAATTGAGTATGGAGACGATCGATGTATCGGAGGTGAATCCAAGTTCGGAGATTTTAGGACTACTCTCGGCAGACCAGGCCAGACTATATGAAGCGATCCCTATTGGTATTGACGGGAGTACGGTCGATATCGTGCTTGGTAATCCTTTGGACCAGGAGGGAATCGACAACTTGGGTCACATTCTTGGTAAGTCGATTCATCCGCGCCTTGCCTACCGTGGGGATGTAATGGCTGCGATTCGTCATCTCTACGGCTTGGATGATCAAGCAAAGGAAAAAGGTTTTTTTGATGACTTAGGTGAGGATGGGATACAAATTGAGGATAGTGTCCGCCCGGAAGATGCCAGTGAAGAAGATGCTCCGATTATTAAATTTGTGCACTCCGTGATTAAGGATGCCCTTGAAAAAAGGGCCTCGGATATTCACATGGAACCTCTGGAGAAAAAGTTTCGGATTCGTTTTCGAATTGATGGAAAGTTGATTGAGCAGCCTG
>Ga0181585_10005318_pt1 | contig 11148 bp, 9 predicted proteins | sample 071ome_29_FD_132469 | JGI IMG/M metagenome (GOLD analysis project Ga0181585, IMG submission 132469) | Coastal salt marsh microbial communities from the Groves Creek Marsh, Skidaway Island, Georgia - 071407BT metaG (megahit assembly) | ecosystem: Environmental > Aquatic > Marine > Intertidal zone... | reverse complement strand
GCAATCCCAGCGAGCGTGAGAGCGGCCAGCACTGCGCCCCGCTCGATGGGGGCGACCACGATGCTGCCAGCGGGCGGGGTCTCCCCGACCCGGGACGAGACCTCCCGGACGGGCATCACAACATCGTGCTCGGCCAGCAAGGTCGACAACCGGTTTGCGCTCGCGTCACCGTCGGCGGCGACAACGACCCGGTACCCCTCGGCGAGAAGGTTTCGAATCTGGGTGATCGTCGGTGTGAGATCACCAACGACCGGCTCCCATCCCGACGCCGCCACAACGGGAGTACTCGGCTTGTCGGGCGTGGAAAGGATCGACCACGACGGTGCCTCCGTCGACGCGAGGAGACGGTCGAAGTCGAGATGAAGCCGATGCACATCATCGGCCGCGACATCCCATGTCCGGGCAAGGGAAGATGCCAGGTCGGCTTCCTCCGCAATGATCTCTGCGGCACGATCACGAACCCGGCGAGGCTCGATGAACGCAATGAGCCCGTCGGCACCGATCAGGTCGGTGACGAGGTGTTCTCCCTCGGCCAGCCAGGGCAGCCACGACTCCATGCCGTCGAAGAGCACACCGTCGGCAAAACGGTCCCAATGCTCACGGCCCCACGGCTCTTCACCAACGAGCGCCGCGGCCCGCGCCTGCCGACTCTCGGTCGGTCGAAATTCTCGACACGGGAAAATGCGCGCCGACCCGACGGCAACCGTGGAGCGCTGATCGGCAACGGCGAACTCGGTCAAACGATCAACTTCGTCACCCCACAGGTCGATCCGGATCGGAGCATCAGCGGTGCTCGGATAGACGTCGACGATCGACCCGCGCACGGCGACCTCACCTCGATGCTCGACCTGCCCCTCTCGGCGGTAGCCGAGCATGACGAGTTCCTCGACCAACTCGACCGGGTCGATCTGATCACCTGGCTTCACCACGATTGGGGGACGACCGGCTTCGGGATCGATGCGCTGGATCAACGCCCGGGCCGAGGCGACAACCAACGACGGTGGCCGAGCGCTGCGAAGGCGGTGCAGCACCTCGAGTCGCTGACCCATGGTCTCGACACCGGGCGATACCCGCTCGAACGGAAGTGTCTCCCATGCCGGAAAGTGGAGGACCCGATCCGCCCCGAGGACAGCAGCGGCGTCGGCAGCGAGACGCTCGGCCTCGGCCTGCGTCGGTGTGCCAACGAGCACCGGGCGCCGGTCCGATGCCGCAACGAGACCGGCGATGACGAGTGCTCGCCCCGGATCAGCGACAGCGAGGACCGGGTCGCGGCGCCCGAGGGCTGCATCGATCGACGGCTCTTCACTGAGCAGGTCGAGCAGATCGCCGAGAGGTGTAGGGGTTGGGCGTGGATCGCTCATAGGACGGGACCGTGTTCGCTCAGGTCCGGTTGTAGCGGTTCATGGCCGACTCGATGTCAGCGGCAGCGAGATACTCCAGCGCATCGGCGGCGTCGGCGACGATCGATTCGAGCGTTGGCCGTTCGGCCCGAGCAGGCCGCTTCAGCACCCAGTCGCGACCGGTGACGGTGCCGGGTGCAGGCTTTCCGACGCCAATCCGAAGACGAGCGAAGTCTTCGCTGTGGAGATGGGCACGAACCGACTTGAGACCGTTGTTGCCCGCCAGTCCCCCACCGAACTTCAGCTTCATGCGCCCGACCGGAAGATCAAGCTCATCGTGCACCATGACCAGCCGGCTGTACTCGCTGATGCGGTACTTCTTGGTCAGTGCTCCGACGGCGCGCCCGGCCTCGTTGTAGAACGTCGTTGGCTGGGCGACGACGACACGACGATCACCGATTCGCAGCACGTCGGTCTCGGCGTGATCCCGTCGCCCGCGGCGGAGCTTGCCACCGTGACGCCGAACGAGCTCGTCGACGACCCAGAAGCCGGCGTTGTGACGCGTTTGGGCGTAGTCGTCACCGGGGTTACCGAGGCCGACCACGAGAAGGTCGGCCGGCGTTCCGGATCGTTCGCTGTCGGACCGCCGGACCATCGCCGGTCAGCCCGGGGCTCAGTCCTCGTCGCCGCCGGCGTCGGCGTCGGCGTCGGCGTCGGCGTCGGCACCCGCCTCAGCTTCGGCGCCGTCAGCGGCTTCGCCCTGCTCGGCCCGGCGAATCGCTTCACGAGTTGAACGGGTGATGAGGGCGATGGCTACGGTCTCATCCGGGCTCATTGCGGGCTCGGCGCCTTCTGGCAGTTCGACGTCCCCGACCTTGATGGTCTCGCCCAATTCGAGGGCCTCGATGTTGATCTCGATTTGCTGGGGAACAGCGGTCGGCTTCGCCGAGATCGTCATCTCGTACATCGACTGATCGACCATGCCGTCGTACATCGTGACGTTGCGAGCCTCGCCAACGAGCACGAGCGGAACGTTGACCTCGATCTGCTGATCTTCGGTGACGCGCAGGAAGTCGACATGGAGAACGTCTCGACGGGTCGGGTGCCGCTGAATGTCCTTGACCACCGACAGGTGGTTCGCCCCGTCAATATCGAGCGTGATGAGCGCGTTGAGCCCGGCGTCCGTCGTGAGACAACGGCGCAGTTCTGGCCAGTCGACCGACACGGCAACAGGGTCACCGCCAAGGCCGTAGACAACGGCAGGGACCTTGCCCTCACGACGCAGGCGACGGGACGGGCGGGTGCCTTCCTTGCGCCCGGTTTCGGCGCTCAACAGCAGGTCAGACATGAGAATTCGGCTCCAGAACGGGCACGGGCAAAACGAACAGGGCCCGGATGCGGGCCGAGGGTCAAGGGTAGCGCTCCGGGGTACGACTCCCACCAAGCCGAGGAGCGGGCTGAACGGCCAGGTTCAGCGTCGAGAAAATCCCTGAGCAGGTTCAGCCGAATGGCTGCTCACGCAAGGCCGAAGGGCTGCTCACGCAAGATGGTTGCCCTGGAAGATTTCACTGACCGAGGTGTCCTCGAACACGGCGGCGATGGCCTGGGCGATGATGGGGGCCACCGACAACACCGTGATCTTGTCGGCCTGCTTCTCGCTCGGTAGCGGGAGGGTGTCGGTGATGAGCACTGTCTCGACTGGGGCGTTTTTCAACCGATCGATCGCCGGCCCCGAGAACACACCGTGCGTGGTGGCGATGATGATCCGTGCCGCGTTGTACTCGTGGAGCAGCTCGGCCGCGGCACAGATCGTGCCGCCCGTGTCGATCATGTCATCGATCAGGACACAGCAGCGACCGGCAACGTCACCGATGATTTCCTTGGCTTCGACCGTGTTCTTTTCGGTCGTCGACCGACGCTTGTGGACGTACGCAAGGTCGGCATCGAGCAGGTTGGTGTAACGCTCCGCGACCTTCATCCGACCCGCGTCGGGCGAGACGATCACCATGTCCTCGTCACCCTTGAGATCGGCCAGATAATCGATCAGCACCGGCATCGCCGTGAGGTGGTCGACGGGGCCGTCGAAGAACCCCTGGATCTGACCGCTGTGCAGGTCGACCGAGATGAGCCGGTCGGCACCGGCCGCATGGAACAGATCGGCGATCAACCGAGCGGTGATGGGCTCTCGGCCCGACGCCTTGCGATCCTGGCGGCTGTAGCCGTAGAAGGGCGCCACTGCGGTGATGCGTTTGGCCGACGCGCGCTTGGCAGCATCCACCATGATGAGGTGCTCCATGACCGAGTCGTTGATGGAGCGGCCTTCCCACCCGGTGTGGGTCTGCACGATGAAGACGTCGGAGCCACGTATCGACTCTCCGTACTTCACGTGGATCTCGCCGTTCGCGAACTCGGCGATGTTCGGCGTTCCAAGCCCAACGTCGAGCTCGTTGCAAATTTCGCTGGCGAGCTCCTGTGTGGCTCGGCCCGCGACAATGTGCAGTTTCTTGTGGTTGAGCAATTGCATCTTCGACTCAGCCCCCGGGACGTCGCTCGTCCGCACCCTACTCGCGCGATTGGCGTCCTGGCATGGCCAGGTGCCGGATCTGACAACCGACTGGCGAGATGTGGATGCCAAAGGGCTGAAGAGGCAATCTGAGCTGGCCCGGCAGGACTCGAACCTGCAACATCCGGAGTCAAAGTCCGACGTTCTAACCAGTTGAACTACGGGCCACCGAGGCGCTTACGCTAGCGACTGTCGAGCGCAGCGCGTGGCACACCGTCAACAAGCCGGTAGCGTCGCCTGCCGTGGGTTCACTGATCAAGAAGCGCCGCAAGCGCATGCGCAAGAAGAAGCACAAGAAGATGCTGCGGAGGACGCGTCACCAGCGGAAGTAACGGTTGGTGCCTCTGCGCCACTCGTTCGTTCGGGTCCAGGCCTCCGCCGCCCGAGCTGGTAGCTGATCAAACGCTAGGCTTGCCCTAGCGCGCCTCGGTGGCGGGCACCGTCCTGACCACTCGTCCGGCATCGGGGAACACTCCCTCGACAAACCAGGTGCTTCCGCTCCCCGCGAGCCGGGGTCGTTGCCCAGTCGCATCGGCCAGTTCGTCGCGCCAACGCGCCAGGTCAGGGGCAACAACGAGTGCTGCGGGTTCGAGATCGTTGCCGTGGTCGCCCTCCGGCCCTCCCAGTTCGTCCCAGGCTCGGTACACCGCTGGGGTCGAGCAGAACACCGGCGGGGTGACAAGCGTGAGGGCGAGCGGCTGAAACGGCAGCGGGTCGACAATCTCGCCAATCCCTTGCACCCTGGCCCGCCCACCGACGACGCAGTACGCGACGTCGGCACCGAGTTGAGCCGCAGCGTCGAGATCGGTGAAGCCAGCCCATCGCAGGATCGCAGCAGCATCGGACGAGCCGCCCCCCAGCCCCGCACCGGCCGGGATCTCCTTGTGGAGGGTGACATCAGCGGTCCGGCCAACAAGCGCCAGCGCGCGGCGGACAAGGTTTTCGGCTGGCCGACCCAGGCTCTCGGTGGCGGAGGGCCCGACGACACGCAGAGCGTCACCAGGGACGAGGTCGAGGCGGTCGTGGAAATCGAGCGAGACCATTTCGGCATCGATCAGGTGGTACCCATCGTCACGGAGTCCAGTCACGCGCAGCGAGAGCGTGAGCTTGGCTGGCGCGTTCACGGTGACGGCTGGGAAGGTGTCCACCGACGCAGACTACGGTCGCGGGCATGGGCCTCGGTACTCATCCGTTCGAACCCGGGCTGATTGATGTCGGCGACGACAGCTACGCGTGGCTTCAGCCCGATGGTGGATGGGGCTGGTCGAATGCTGGCTTAATTGTCGATGGGAACGATGCTCTGCTCGTCGACACGCTGTACGACCTACCGCTCACACGGGCAATGCTTGACGGCTTCGCCGCGGCGCTGCCCGACGTGACGATCTCGACGCTCGTCAACACGCATAGCAACGGCGACCACTGCAACGGAAACGAACTCGTCATCGGCGCTGAGATTCTGTGCTCGGAGGTTGCGGCCGAGGAAATGGCGAACGAGAGCCCGGCGATGATGGTTGGGTTGTTGGAGGCCGCGCCCGCGATGGGGGTTGTCGGCGAGTTCTTCGCACACTGTTTCGGGTCGTTCGACTTTGCCGGAGTGAACCGTCCTGAGCCGTCGGCGACGTTCACCGGCGCCGCCCAGCGAACCGTTGGGAGCACCGTGGTTGAGTTGGTCGAGGTCGGTCCTGCCCACACCGGCGGTGATGTTCTCGTGCACGTGCCGGACCGATCAGTGGTGTACTCCGGCGACATCCTGTTTGTGGAGGGCCATCCGATCCTGTGGGCGGGGACGATTCCGGACCTGCTGTCGGCTTTGGATGTCATTGACGCGTGGGCGCCTGAGGTGATCGTGCCCGGCCACGGGCCGGTCACTGATCTTGCCGGTGTGCGCGAGATTCGGGCGTACTACGAGTACTGCCATGGCCAAGCGCGGGAGTGTTTCGAGGCGGGGATGGATCTGGCGACTGCAGCGGCAACGATCTCGTTGGATCGGTGGGCTGACTGGGGCGAACCGGAACGAATCGTGACACTGCTCGATACGTGCTTCCGGGAGTTCTCGGGCCGCTCGACCCAAACCCCGATGGCTGAACTGTTCGCCCTCATGGCCGCTCAGTGGGACACCGCTCGAACAAGCGGCAAGTAAGGGGCTCGGGAAGGCTCCGGGGGGGCCGGCTTTGGTGTGAATCAGTTGATGAGGGCGAGCCGACCCCACCCGTCAAGATCAAGGGTTTCGGGTCGCGCCTGCGGGTCGACTCCTGCGCGCTCGATCTGTTCGCTGCTGAGGAGGCCGGCGAGCGACTTGCGGATCATTTTCCGGCGCTGCCCATAGCCGGCTCGGACGAGCGACTCGAGACGATCCAGTGGTGCGGTGATCGGTGGCGTGGCATGACGGACGATTCGCACCACGGCGCTGTCGACCCGTGGCCGCGGGTGAAACACCGTTGGGGGAACTCGAGCGGCGATCGACGCAGTGCCGTGGTACGCAACGAGCACAGACGGAATGCCGATAGCAGGGTCGGGGGCGGTTGCCGCGAGCCGTTCGGCGACCTCGAGTTGCACCATGACGAGCATCTCGGTGATCTGGGGCACGTCGCGGAGAAGGTCGAGCACGAGCGGCGTTGCCACGTTGTAGGGCAGGTTCGCGACGAGTTTCCATGATGGGTGCGCGGACAACACATCGTCCCAATCCACGTGCTGGGCGTCCGCCTCAACGATGGACACATCCCGGCCAGCCACGACCTCTTGCAGGATCGGCACGAGTTCGTTGTCCATCTCCACCGCCGTCACCGAGGCGCCCACCTCGAGGAGTGCGAGGGTAAGCGAACCGAGTCCGGGCCCGATCTCCACGACCGGGTCTCCGGGGCCCGCTCCACTAAGTTCCGCGATCCGACGCACCGTGTTGGGGTCCACCACGAAGTTCTGTCCGAGGGCTCGCCGAGCCGCCAGGCCATGACGGTCGAGCAGGGCTCGCAGTTCGGTCGGGGAATGGGTCATGGGGCGTGGGTCACGACAGGTACGTGCCGCAGTGCGGCCACGGGCCGGCCCCCTGCCGGTCGAAGAGGGCTTGGGCTTGGGCGTCCTGGTCTGCGACCGATGCGGCGGCGGGGTCAACGCCGACCAGGCTCGAGTTGGCCCAACTGGCGACCCAGTCCCACGTCGACTGTGAGAACTGGTACGCACCTCGGTAGCGGCCGCCGGGACTCAGCGCGTCGTAGCGGCCTCCGGACTCACACTGACGAAGCGCCTCCCACTGTTCGGGGGTTGGTCCCGATGTGGGTGCGGTGGTGCTCGTTGTTGTCGTTGTGGAATCGGGCGAAGCCGGCTGGGTGTCAGCTTCGTCGTCTGCGGGAGGTGCTGCTGTGGTGGTCGTTGTTGTTGTGGTCGTCGTGCTCGTCGTACTCGGCGCAGGCATCGTCGTTGGCGGCACCGAGGTGGCGGCAACCGCAGCAGCCTCAATCGCCGCCCGCCGTTCGGCTTCTTCGGCGGCGGCCTCGGCAGCTGACGCCGCTTCGCCCAGAGCAATCGCTCGCTCCACTGCCGCTTGCTGATGTGTGAGGTGGGCGGCTGACCAGGCCGCGGCACGTGCGCTCAACCGCTCCACATTGACGACATCACCGTTGGCCTGCGATCGCGCCGCAGCGGGCCCGGCTGCGCCGAGTGCTACGAGCACGACGGCTATGAGCCGAACCCAGAGCGGATGCGTTGTGCGCAGGCTCCGTTCTGGAGCGACCTCGGGCATCCCAAAACGGTATGGGCCCTGTAACACAAATGCAATGTTGGACGGGTCGGCGGGGCGGGTGGCTAGTGGGCGAGATCAGCCGTCGCGGGCGCCAAGTAGTTCGTCCACAGCGTCCAGGTCATAGAAGCGTTCAGCGGTCGCCCAGGTCGTCGCCTCGACGTCCGCAACCGAGACGCCCTTGGCCTCGGCGACCGCCTGACCCACGAACGGAACCCATCCCGGCTGATTGGTCTTGCCCCGGTTCGGGACAGGAGCGAGGTAGGGCGAGTCGGTCTCGACAAGCAGTCGGTCGAGCGGGGTGATCGCTGCTGCGTCGCGAAGGTCCTGTCCGCTCGGGAACGTGATGATGCCGGAAAAGGACACGAGCGTGCCGCGATCGAGACATTCCCGTGCTTCGTCGGGCCCACCGGTGAAGCAATGGAACACCGTTTTTGCCGGCGTGCCCTCTCGGTCGAGGATCTCAAACGTCTCGTCCCATGCACGTCGACTGTGGATCACCAGAGGTATCGACCGCTGATTGGCCATCTGGATCTGGGCCGCAAAGACGTCACGTTGCGCGGCACGAGGCGAATGGTCGTAGTGGTAGTCGAGGCCAGCCTCCCCCACTGCGACGACCTGAGGAAGATCAAGGAGTTCCTCGATCCCGTCGACGCCTTGGCTGGCGTCGTGCGGGTGCACACCAGCGGTCGCGTAGACCCCATCGTGTGCGAGGGCAATCGCCGCCATCTGCTGCGACTGCTCGAGATGACAGCCGACGGTCACCATCCGGCTGACGCCCGCCGATCGAGCTGCCGCCACCTGCTCGGCACCGTCGGTTCCAGGCGACAGGTGACAGTGCTGGTCGATCCACGCCATGGGTCAGGCGTCGTCGCCCAAGAGCGTCTCGAGATCGACCTTGGTGAACAGCGGTGTCGGCTTCGCGATCGGGGTCCCGGTCGGCACCGGCTGGCGGTGCCACCCGTCGGGCGGACCAAGCACGTCATCGAGAGCGGCACTGCTAAAGGGCAGATAGGGCGCGAAGGCAACCCGAACCCCGTTGATGGCATCGAGCGCCGTGCCGAGCACGACTCCAGCTCGATCGAGATCCTCCTTGGCGATCTTCCAGGGCTCGGTTGCATTGAGGTAGGCGTTCACGGCCTGGGCTGCGTCCATCGCCGTGCGCAGCGCCGCCTTGAGTTCGACTCGTTCGAGTTGGCCGCTTGCGGTGACCAAGGCGCCGTCGACAACGGCCAGCACGTCGTCGTCCTCGGCCGTTCGTCCAGCGACGGAAGGTTGCTCTCCGAAGTTCTTCGCGACCATCGACAGCACCCGGTTGACCAAGTTGCCCCAGGTCGCGACCAGTTCCTCGTTGATGCGGCGGGCGATTTCCTCGACCGAGATGTCGGTGTCGGCCTGCTCGGGAAAGCTGGCAGCAAGGGCGTACCGCAAGCCGTCGGGCTGAAACAGGTCGAGTCCCTCTTGGATCGTGAGCCCGACGCCTCGGGAGGCCGAAGCCTTGCCTCCCTTGAAGGTGATGTATTGGTTGGCGGGGACGTCATCAGGCAGGTGAATCTCCGCGTCGTACCCCATCAGCTGGGCTGGCCAGAACAGGCAGTGGAACGGGATGTTGTCTTTGCCGATGAAGTAGACGTGGCGGCTATCGGGGTTGTACCACCAGTGCCGCCAGCGCTCATCGTCGCCTTGCCGCTGGGCCCACTCCTGGGACGCCGACAGATAGCCGATGACCGCGTCGTACCAGACATAGATGCGCTTGCCGGGCCCGAGGTCGTCGACCGGCAGTTCGACCCCCCAGTCGAGGTCTCGCGTGATGGCACGGTCGAGAAGCCCGTCTTCGCGGATCCAGCTCTTTACGAAGTTGAGAACGTGGGGCCGCCATCCCTGCTTGTCGGCGAGGAACGCACCGACCTCGTCGGTGAAGTCGGAGTAGCGGAAGTAAAAGTGTTCGGTGGGACGGAGTTCCGGGGTTGCGCCGGTGATCTTCGACCGCGGGTCGATCAGATCGGTGGCGTCGAGGGTGCGCCCGCAATCATCACACTGGTCGCCGCGCGCCTCGCCGTAGCTGCAATGCGGGCAGGTGCCCTCGATGTAGCGGTCGGGAAGGAAACGTTCGGCCTCGGGATCAAAGAACTGGTCAGACGTTCGCTTGTCGATGTGGCCCTGTTCCAGCTGCTTCAGGAACATTTCCTGCGTGACCCGAGCGTGGTGTGGGGTTCCCGTTGTCGTGTAGAGGTCCCACTGCAGACCCATCTCATCCCACTGACGAACGAACTCGCCGTGGTATCGGTCAACGATGTCCTGCGCAGTGACGCCCTCGGCATCGGCCCGCACCGTGATCGGCGTGCCATGGACGTCGGAGCCGCTGACCATCAGCACCTCGTTCCCTACCATGCGCTGATGCCGGGCAAAGACATCAGCCGGCAGATAGGCACCGGCGAGGTGACCAAGGTGCCGCGACCCTGAGGCGTAGGGCCAAGCGACTGCGACAAGAACGGGGGTGCTCACAGCCCCGAGCGTACTGGCGCCTAACTGGCGCTGCGGTCGGTTACGTCTCGCAGGAACGGCGCGTCGTGCTCAGGAGCCGACAGCTCCGGCACGGAACCATCGCCACGGTCGCCTATGGACTCGGCCCCATCACCGATCGCGTCATCGACAGACCGTGAACGGATGGTGTCGATCTTGTCGAGTTGCTTCTCCAGCTGGTTGCGCCTCGCCCCGGTCAGGTCCCGGACACTGTTGCTGAGCGTGCCCAGGTGCTTTTCGACCTTGTCGACCTGCTCGGAGTACTTCTTCCACTGCTCACCGAATCCCGCCAGGGCGTCGAGGATCTCATCGGTCTTGCGTTCGACCGCAAAGGTGTCCATCGCCTGACGGACCACGCCGAGCACCGCAAACAGGGTGGTCGGCGAGCACAGCACGACCTTCTTACCGAGCGCATCATCGAGCAGGGAAGCGTCATGTTCGTGAATGAAGCCATAGACGCTCTCGTTCGGAATGAACAGCAGCAGGTAGCCCACGGTCGTGTCAGTTGCGGCATACCCCCGGCCGTGGAGCTCCTTGACCCGATCACGAACATCGCGCAGGAAGCGGTCGCGTAGCTCGACGGCCTCACCGTCGGTTGCCGCTTCGAGATACCGCAGATAGTTGGCAACCGGGAACTTCACATCCATGTGGAGGTGCTGATCGTCAGGCAGCAGAAACGTGAAGTCAGGCCGTGTGCCGCCCTCGATCGCTCGCTGCTTGCGGTAGTTGATGCCCTCACGCATGCCAGCGGTGCGCAGCACATCTTCGGCCATGCGCTCACCCCACTGTCCGCGTGCATGGGGGCTGGCCAACGCCTCGCGCAGGTGCTGGGTGGTCTCGGCCAAGAGCTGCTGCTGGCGGGTGGCGTTCTCGAGCGACTCGACGAATTGGCCGTGTTGCTGTGCCCGCTCCTTCTGAAGTTGCCCGACAAGACCTCGCAGCTGGGTGAGCTCCGCATTCATCGTCGTGACCTGATGACCCAGGCTCTT
>Ga0181585_10005315_pt1 | contig 11150 bp, 10 predicted proteins | sample 071ome_29_FD_132469 | JGI IMG/M metagenome (GOLD analysis project Ga0181585, IMG submission 132469) | Coastal salt marsh microbial communities from the Groves Creek Marsh, Skidaway Island, Georgia - 071407BT metaG (megahit assembly) | ecosystem: Environmental > Aquatic > Marine > Intertidal... | reverse complement strand
CGCAACTCGTCATTATACCCGCACAAGACCTTCTCTCACTAGGTGGTGATGCCCGCTTTAATACACCAGGTGAAGCCTCGGGAAACTGGAACTGGCGGATGTCGCATGCTCAATTTGAGGTACTTAGAAAACATTCCACTAACTACTTAAAAGAGCAGGCAAATCTTGCCGGAAGGCATTCCAACGCTTAATTTCAGCCTTAATGCCAATTCCATTAGTCCGATCAAGGAATGAATAACATATCCAGTTTATTCCCATACCTGCTTTATTTGAAGCCTCACTGGAAAGCTTTTTGCGGTGCTCTTTTTTTTGGTGCTATTTATGGCCTATCTAGCGGCTTTGGTCTGCCTTTTATGACCGATCAGATTTTCCCCAAAATTTTTCCATCTGAACAAGGCAATCCAATTAATTTATCAAACCTGGAAATATTCTATTATGTTTCTTGGTTTCCGTTAGTTTTTTTAATTCGTGGAATAAGTAGTTTTTGCAACGCATACCTAATCAATTATTGTGGCATGAGAGTTCTGGAAAAAATACGTATCGAAGTATTTGCCAAAATTCAAAGACTCCCCCTTTCCTTTTTTCAAGCATTCAAATCAGGCGATATCCTTTCTCGCACAACCTCAGATACGGCCCAACTACAGGCAGCGGTTCTTAGTGTCAGTAATGACTTGATTCGCCAACCGATCACTTTCTTAGGTGCGGTAACAGCCCTCATAGTCATGGCTGTCCAGAGAGAGGGGATGGCCTTTGTGTTGTTTTGTTTAGTTGCCATCCCTTTGTGCGTCTTTCCTATTCGGCGGGTGGGTATACTTTTAATGAGGAAAGCACTTAGCCTTCAGCAACAAGTGGGAGACCTCACCTCGGTTTTAACTGAAAACCTTTCCGGCCCAACAGAAATTCGCTCCCTAAATTTACAAGATAGAGAAATTGCTCGTTTTTCTCAACAATCCAACAAGTTCTTAAACGCGAGAATGAAGGTGGTTAAGTATTCCCATATCCTCACCCCTTTGATTGAAATCATCACGGCTACGGGTATTTCTGTAGCCATTTTTCAAGCCGCTCGGACTTCAATACATCTGGATGCAGTTATCCCGGTTATCGTTGCTCTTTATATGTCCTATGAGCCGGTAAAAAAACTTGGATCCATTCACAATAAAGTAAAAGAAGCCCTTGCGTCCCTTAAAAGAATAAGGGAAGTCCTCGATGCCCAAGAAAGCATTCATGATCCCTCCTGCCCAATCCCTCTCACAAAAGTTCAGGGAGAACTATCTTTTAATCATGTCAGCTTCCGTTATGGCGACAGAGGTCAAAAAAATGAAAATAAACCTAAGGCAGCATTAACTTCTATTAACTTGAGCATTCAACCAGGAGAGATCGTCGCTCTTGTTGGTCCAAGTGGTGCTGGCAAGTCTACTTTTGCCAGTCTCGTCAATCGTCTTCATGATCCAAGTGATGGAGAAATTCTCTTAGATAATATTAATCTAAAGAATCTTCGAACCCAGGATTTAAGGGAAGCGGTTGCGTATGTTCCACAAAAGCCATTTCTTTTTGATGAGTCTATTCTTGAAAATATTTCATTAGGTAAATCCATGTACACTCGTGGAAGCGTTGAAGAAGCCCTTAGGAATGCCAACGCCTGGGATTTTGTTCAGAATATGCCATTGGGGAGCGCACAGAAAATTGGTGAAAAAGGAAGCCGTCTCTCGGGTGGCCAACTCCAAAGACTTGCTTTGGCAAGGGCGTTTTACCGCAACTCCCCTATCCTTCTGCTTGATGAAGCTACCTCTGCCCTCGACACAGAAAGTGAGGAGAGAGTACACCAGGCAATGAAAAAACTCACAGCTGGTAAAACCACGATTATGATTGCCCATCGATTTAGCTCCATACGACTGGCCACAAGAATACTTGTATTTGATCAAGGTAAAATTGTTTCGCAAGGCTCTCATGAAGACTTGTACTGCAAATGCTCACTCTACAAAACTCTTTACGATAATCAGTCTGATCAACCCTGACCGGAAGGTTTTCCGAATCAATTGAGTTCTACCCACCGAACCAAATTCGAATAATCTGCAAGCCATCGCTTGGCACACCTGATGGGAATGATTTCGTTGGCTTCAGGGATGTTGGGATGACTGCCCGGAGAAAAGTGAGTAAATTCACGCAAAACCAACTCACAAAAAACAATTCTTCCCAGAGAGAAAGTGTGTCAGCAAATAAGAGGCGACCAGCTTGAAGAGTGAGCATAAGTGTTATCAAGGGCCCACCCAAAAGAATTAAACTATGAAGGAACCGTCCTTGTGTTTTAAAAACAGTGTAGCCGGAACGAACATTTCGGGGAGAGAACCCGAGGAAAAACCGATCCAATAACCGAAAACTTAAGAGAAGTGAGGTGGCATTCGAATCCCCCACCCTAACCACCACTTTACTCTTCGTTAAAATCATTGCAATGAAGGCATGACCTAACTCGTGAAAAAGGGTACTGAATGGCTGGAGAATCCAAATTTGAAGTAAAATGACCAATAGGTAAGGTATACCCTCTTGGCTAAAATAATTTACATTAGCTAATAAAAACATCGTCTCAATGTAGAAAAGGATTGATGGAGATTACCTGATGATGCAAGTTTTTGTGGGTTGAACCCAAAATCATGTTTCGTTTTTTTAAGGCCACTTTTTCAAGGAAAAAGCTTGAGGTACGAGTTCCTCATTCTCGAGGCTTACCTATTACCGATATGAATCAATATGGCGAACAAGCTGAATCCCGCCAATGGATTGGTGTAGATTTAGACGGAACTCTCGCACAAGCCGAGGCTTGGCAAGGCTTTGAGCATATTGGAAAGCCTGTTCCCAATATGGTTAAAAGGGTAAATATTTGGATTGAAATGGGATATCGGGTCAAGATTGTGACGGCACGGGCCGAGCAACCGGATTTGGCCATCCCACCTATACTGGACTGGCTAGAGAAACATGGCCTTCCTCAACTCGAGGTTACCAATGCCAAAGACATGGATATGATCGAACTATGGGATGACCGCTGTGTTCAGGTGATCCCTAATACAGGTAATCCAGTAGGACCCAACCCTGACCCTTACCGAGCCAGATAAATTAAAGGGGGCTTGTTACCTGCTATAGAATGACTTGGTGGGGAAAAATCGTAGGATCTGGGCTAGGTCTATTCGCCGGTCCTATGGGTGCTATGATTGGTGGATATATAGGCCATCGTTTTGACGAAAACACTGCACCCGCTCTAGACGAGAAAAAAGCAAAACTCTTGTATTATGGCTATTTCTTTTCTTGTGCTGCAAAAGTCTCAAAAGCCGATGGGCATATATCAGCAAAAGAAATCGCTACGGTTGAAACTCTTATAAAAAAGATGAATCTATCATCCGTCCATGAACAATTTGCTAAGGATATTTTTAGAAAAAGCGGACAGAGTACCCGATCGATTTCCGAAGATTACTCAGATTGCGCGAAATTGATTCGCTATAACCAAACCATAGCTCACTCCTTTATGAGGGGGTTATTTGATATTGCAACATGCGAGCTCAAACAACCCAACAAGACTCAACTCAAATTTTTATTGTCCGGGCAAGATAGCTTTAGAATGCCTAAGGGCACGATTCGATCATGGTACAAAACCCCCAACACAAAACTAAGCCCTCAGGAACATGAGGATGATCTCAGCGATTGTTATCAAATACTCGGGGCATTAAAAGGAGTATCTTACTCCGAACTTAAAAATTGCTACAGGGAGAAAATTAGATCGATTCACCCTGATAAACTTGAAAATAAGAACTTACCTGAGGATTTAATTGTATTTGCAAAAGAACAAACCATTCGGATAAACCTAGCCTTTGAGAAAATAAAAAAGAACCGTGGATTTAAGTGACGATCATTCCATCATGCATGCAAAATTTTTTGTCTGAAAAATTTGCAAGTTGATCATTATGGGTGACCAATACCACGCTTATACTTTGCTGCTTCGCCAAATGTTTTAGCAATTCAAACACCGATTCAGAATTCTTACTATCCAGGTTACCAGTTGGTTCATCCGCCAGGATATAGCGGGGTGAATTAGCTAAGGACCGAGCAATTGCGACCCGTTGCTGCTCTCCACCAGAAAGTTTAAAAACCGGTCTTAAAGATTTATTCTTCAAGCCAAGCTCGCTGATTAAATCCAACGATTTTTCATCCGCAACCTCACGCTTAATTCCATTTTTCAATAAGGGAAGTCTGACATTTTCAAGCACAGTAAGTTCTTTAATCAAAAAGTGAAACTGAAAAACAAAACCGACCATTTGGCTACGCTTCAAGGTGCGCTCTCGGTCATTTAGGTTCTGCATTTCCACTCCATCCATTAAAATTTTACCGGAATCAGCTCGATCCAACAACCCCATGAGATATAACAAGGTACTTTTTCCGCTACCGGAGGCTCCAGTAACCGCAGTCACCTCTCCACTTAATGCTTCAAGGGATACGCCTCTTAACACATTCACGACCGAGCCATTTACAGAAAAAGAATGATGCAGGTTCTCCACAGATATTGAACCATTCTTCTTTGGACTATTTTCACTTGGAAGCATTATAAAGTTTCTCTAATTATTTTTGCTGGTTCGATACGGGATGCTCTGCGGGCGGGTATCCAAGTTGCCAGTGAAACAAAAAATAGAGCAATGCAACCTGCCCAGAAATAATGATAAATATCCCAATTTACTAGAAAACTATCTGTAGAAAAAATCCCTCGAATGCGTAAAGGGATAATGGAAATAAGGTAAGTCGATAAAAAAGCAAAAAGTGAACCGAAAGAAATGCCGGCCATTAGAATGATCGCTCCTTGCCATAAAAAAATTGCAGAAACATCATTTGGCGAAAAGCCGATCGATCTCAAAATTGCAATATCTCTTGTTTTCTCAATTACTAAAATTGCGAATACATTAAAAATACCAAGACCGGAGAGCAAAAGAATGCATGACACCGTAATCGCCGAAGAAACCCGAAGAGCCTTAAAAACATCCAGCCAAACCTTCTCTCTCTCCTGCCAACTTACCACACGATGATTAAGCACAGATTGCAATTGAATAGATAAATCTGGAGCTAGATCAGGATTTTTAAGCGCTACTTGAAAAACGGTACCCGCCGTGGACCGCCCAATGAACGAGCGAGCTGTCCCTAAATGTAGATAAATTCGATTTTTATCGATTTGACTCACCCCAGTCTCAAATACACCGGATACTCGCAAATGTAGATTGCCTGTACTCCCCAAAAGTCGAATTCGATCCCCTATTTTCAAATTTAATTGGTTAAAAATTCTAAACCCAAGTAAAACTCCCATGGGGTCGGAAGCAAAATCATCAACAGATCCCAGAACTAATTGATCGCCTAGATTCGAAGCTTTCATGTGATCGAGCCATCGAATGCCGTGAAATTGTACGGATTTTCTCCTCGACCCTGTATTCAGTGTGCCACTGCCCTCTAAAACTTCTGATACTCCAGAAATATCATCGTATTGCAATAATGCATCCCGAACTAAGCTTGGTTGATTGACTCCTTCTCGATAAAACGCACCTTCTCGAGAATTAAACCGAAATTTCACGACTCCATCTTGATCAACTTTTTCCACGGTTCCCAATGAATCCTGGAAATGATCTGAAATACGAATGGCTCCATTCGTTCCTAAAATAGTTTGAATAAAAAACTTCTCAAAGCCAGAAGTCTGGGCTTGCGTTACAACAAAGAAAGTAACCCCAAAAACAATCCCTAAAAGGGACAAAAACATGGGTCTTTTGCGAGCAAGAACAAACTTCCAAGCTAGTTCAATGCACAACATAAAGCTACAACACAAATTACGATTACTCTTTTTTTAAGAGAACAGATTGAATGCGTTCACCATTTTTCAATAAATGAGGAGTTTCAATAACCACACGCTCTCCTTCCTCTAAACCTTCAAGAATCTCGATCATTTGAAGATTTCTAGCCCCAACAACGACCTTACGAAACTCAACTATTCCAGCTCTTTCAACAACAACATAGTCCCCGATTAAAGATTTACTAGGCACGAATAAAGCTTGGTTTTTTTTAGACTTAATAATTTCAGCACGCCCCGAACTTCCAACCGGAATAGAAAGCCGATCATCTTTCATTTTAAGAAAAAGTTTACGCATGCCAGTAACCGGATCCACGAAAGCAGACAAGGCGCTTACTTCCGCTTCAAAAATTTGATTAGCATGAGAAAAAAAGGTTACTCCAGCCGAAAGACCTACATTCAAGCTGTCAAACTCTTCTTCATTGAGTACTACTTCTATGATTCTAGTTTTTGAAAATACCCGACCAACGATGTTTCCTGAGAAGACCTGGTTACCAGGAGAGACAAGACATGAGGAAAAATCTCCAGCAATTGGACTTTTTATCGACCTTTTATCAATCTCAGCTTTGAGGTTCGCCATCGAAAAATTGAAGTTTTCATGAAAATGATCTCTGGATAATTTCTCCAGTTTAACTTCTGTGATTAAACGATCGACTTCATTGGTCAAAAGTTTGAGATCGTAGGAAGACACCTTGTCATTCTTGGCTAACTCAGCGGTTGTGGATAGTTCAAGTTTTTTTATTTCAAGAAGCTTTTCTGCGGTAGAGCCAATCTCAGTCCGTTCATTGAATTGTTTTTTATCGAGAAACAAACGTTGCAAACTACGATCTAAGTCATCTTGAACAAATTTAATTAAACTTTGGTTTTCTTCTACAGAAATAGTTCCACCTAAAGGGGGCAGAGCAACCCAGTCGACACGGGCATTCACTTCTGCCCTAAGATCGTAAGTTGCAGATGCATGAACTTTTAAGTTTCCAGTAACGGAATCACGAATTGCACCACGCTCAACCTGAGCAACCATAAATGAAGCCCTTGAATCTAAATAGAGGAAATAAACCGATATGAAAATTCCTCCCAAAAGAAAGAACAATAGGAAAAACGATTTCTTCTCCATACTAAGAAATAATCAAAACTTGCTTAAGCCCCATCATTCACCAGTTGATCGAACTGATCAAGTAAGATCATAAAATCACAGGAAACCTGCAGTAGGTTGAGTTTAGCTTGGTCTAGGTCAACTTTGACTGAAAAGTGATCAGTATCTGAAATGCGATTTAATTTCAACTCGATCTTGCTTTTCTCGAACCTGCTTTGAGCAAGCAAGATCAATTTCCTAGCTAAACGCATCCTTTCCTTCAATGAACTCAATTCGCTTACCATCGAATTGTAATCCTTCCTAAGTTCACGAATCTGATTTTCAATCAAATGCTCCACTCTGGTTTTTCTCGCAAGAGAAGCTTTTTTTGTCGCAGCACTTTTGTGACTGTCCCATAGGGCCCAATTCGCTTCAATGCCGACCACAAAATTGTTGCGATCCAAATTCTTGCCACGATCAGCCACATCAATTTGGTCCTGAAAAAAGGAACTAGTTAGATTCAATTTAGGTTTCAGTTCAGCCTCTGCTGCAATGACTTTTTGATCTTCAATTTTAACTTGGGTTCTCAACCTTGAAAGGCTCTCAGAATTGAGAAAGCCAACAAGCTTTGGGAAACTCATGTTATGATCATATGAATTACAGTATTCCCAGAACTCATCAGATATATCCAAATTAAGTTCGGACTCGCTACCGCACAGGGAGGTAAAATCAGCCCTCTTTCTTTGCAATAAACTCTTTAATTCAGAAAGGGAGATTTCTTTACTGAGTTCTTCCGTTTTGGCTTCATCTAGAGATAGAGGAGTCACCAATCCGAGCTTGAGACGCTGTTGATTTGCACTTGAGACTTCGCTTGCCAAAACTAGCTGTTCTTGAGCTAATTCTGTACGAAAGTTAAGGATCACTAATTCTAGAAAAACCGCCCTTAACTCGCCCGATAAAAGCCTTGTTTGAAAGGCTAAATTATCCTGAGTCCATCTTTTATTCAAACTTGCGATCTCTTCTTGTGCTTTAAGTGCACCCCAATGATAAAGCGGTTTCTTTAGGTAAACTTGGTTAACCAAACGGTATCGATGGTAAAAACTTTCTTTAGGTCTATCTTCATGAATCGACTGTGCGTAAAGGTTTACCCCGAAACGAACCCCTTGATCGGCTTTTGCAATGGTTTGCTCAGCAGAAGCAATTTCTACATCAAATTCCTCGTTCTTTAAAGAAGGAGAAAGGGTGTCAAATTCGCTCAAGGCATTAGCCAAGTCGTTGAAAAAGTACTCGGGGCGACAATCATCTGAGAGTTCAAAGGCATGTAAGCTTAAAGAACCCAATGACAGAAGTCCCAAAAAGATTTCAAATAACCTTATCATGAAGTAGAAAGATCATATGGAGTAAAGCTTACCCCAATGAAGGTAATCAAGTTATTTGCCAAAAGAGTCTGCAAACATTGATTTTAGCTCATCACCAATCCATTGATCCTGCTTAGCAGAATTCGCCGCACGGATCTCGGCAACTAAATCCTCAGACACTTCCGAAGCAACATTCCCCCATGCCTGCCTAACATAGGTTGACACATTGGCAATTTCGCGGTCTGAAATAGGAACAGCAGCCATGTTGACTGCTGCAGAAGAGCCATACTTAACTCCGTTTACCAAAATTTCACCCTTGAGGCCCTTAAGAATAATATTCGTAATAACAGCGGGATCTGCACTCACCCATTCAGAATCAGCAAGGGGGGGGAATTGACCGGCAATCCCGAGGCCATTAGCCTGATGGCAAGAAGCACATCGGGCCGTAAAAATTTTCTCTCCGGAAATAATTTTTCTTTCCAATCGAAGAGCTTCCTTTTCTTCATCAGTCAACTCTACAACATCAACTGGAGGATGTAATTGAAATGAATTGGTGGAATGAGCCAGTTGGATGGAACACACAAAGATCAAACAGCCAAAAACAAATACAAAAACCAAGGGAGCCAATAGAAAATTCTTAGTCGGTTCATGCTTCGTTTTTGAAAGTTCAACATGGGACTTAACCAAATCTTCATCGTTAAACTCGGAGTTGCCCGATGGGTTGTCTTGTTTTTGGGAATCTTCGCTCATTGTACAGGAGAGGAAAGCTCAGCTGATGTAAACATTTGCATGGGAGCACGACCCTTTAGAGATGCACGCACATTGGCGACCTCTTCGGGAGAAATGGCAGAAGCTGAATTGCCCCATTCGTTACGGATATAAGTCAAAACATTAGCGATTTGCTCATCGGTTAAACTTCCTGGAGGTATGCCTGGAGGGGCCATAACATTGTTATACTTGACTCCATTTACTTCAATTTCCCCCATTAAACCATACATGGAAATCTTGATCAGTCTTGATTTATCACCCAGCACCCAGTCCGAATTGGCCAGCGGGGGAAACTGACCCGCCAAACCTTCACCATTAATCTGGTGACAAGTGAAGCACATACCGCCACCAGTAGCCGCCTTCATGTAAACCTCTTTTCCTTTAGAAATTTGGTCTTCTAGCCATTTAGGTGTGGTGGACGACATGTCCTCAGATTCAGTTTGAACCACTTCCTCTTCTGCATCGGACTCCTCTTTCTCGATAAAGGATACTTCGGGCAACTCATAATCCTGCTTGAGGGAGCTTAGGTATGCGACTAAACGTTTCGCCCTGATAGAGGGTCGTATAATTCTAGAATCTAAACCATCTTCACTTGAAATCGTAATATCTGAGGATGATGCATTTTCGATTTGTTGGTAAAGAAAAGGACTGGGAGGACACAGGGAACTAGGGACGATCGTTTGGGGCTCAAAAAGGTGTTGATGGAACCACTCATCGGAATGCCCCCTGGAGCCCAAGTTAGCTAAATCTGGACCTATTCGTGAATTTCCCAGTAAAACCTGTTTTTGCAAAACATAATCACGAGGAACCGAAGGGCGGTTTCCCCAACCACGCTCAACATCAAAACCGGTATCTTCTCTACGAACTTGTTGAGTGTGGCATGTAACGCAACCCAAGGCGGCATACTCTTCGGCACCCTGCTGAGCGATACCAGATAAAGCAATTGGGTGAAGGTCGGAATCAACGGGAATATTTCCGTCCTCATCCAAGGAAGATGCGGTAGGTGAAAGGTCTCCATATTGCGATCGGGCACCTACCACAAACGCCAACCAGGCTAAACCAAGGGTTATGAAGATACCCGAGATAAACTTAGCAAGGTTGTTCATGCTTCAACCTCCTTTTTACAAGCAAGAAGCCAAAGCAATGGGTTTGGAAAAATCACACGCCAAACATTAAAAACAAAAACAATTTGGGAAAAGGCAAGAATGACGAAGGCGAATTTGGTAATGATGAAATACGGTTGTACTGATTGAATTACCGACGAAGACCAAGGCAAACTAGGTTGCCCAGCAAGAACACCATGGGTAAGTCCACCAATTAGATAAGCCATCAGCAGAAGTAAGACACCAAAGGTAGATGTCCAAAAGTGGAATGATTTCGCAATTTTGGGGATCTCGCGACCTGTAATACGGGGAAGGGCAAAATAGACTGCACCAAAAATAATCATACTGAAAAATCCGTAAACCCGCTGATTAAAATGAAACTCATTAATAATGGTAAACTGAGTAATTTTCGCAACTGCGGGCAGAGAGAAAACCACGCCGATATAACTAGAAACCGTGTAGGATAAAGTGCCAAATATGACAAACCTCAGAGGCAAACTATCCCAGACTTTCCCGATATCTAAAAAAGCGGTGGCATGAAAATTAGTTGAAGCCACGGCAATGGGAAAAACCATAGCAATGCTCATAACGGTGCCGATAGCAGGTATCCACATAGGTACCGGCCCTCCCTCTAAGTGGTGAACAACAGACCAGGGTGCTAAAGCTGCGATACACCAAAATCCAAAAATAGCTAGGTAGTATTTGTCAATAGTTCGACCAAGAATGGCAGGAATTAAGTAATAAGCAGCCCCGAGGGCTACTGGAGTCAACCAAAGCCAAATGAGACTTTGACCATACCACATGGAGAGGACTGTTTGAAGGGTACCTCTTGCAGGATTGATTTCCATCCCGTTCCAGGCAATTAAGAAAAGAGCGGGAAACCAGAGAAGGGCTGCCAGGATAAACCATTGTGGAGCGATCGTTTCTTTGATTATGCGTGAACGATGAATAACCAAAGTTAGCAAAGTAATTAAGAGGTAAGAAAT
>Ga0181585_10005309_pt1 | contig 11156 bp, 11 predicted proteins | sample 071ome_29_FD_132469 | JGI IMG/M metagenome (GOLD analysis project Ga0181585, IMG submission 132469) | Coastal salt marsh microbial communities from the Groves Creek Marsh, Skidaway Island, Georgia - 071407BT metaG (megahit assembly) | ecosystem: Environmental > Aquatic > Marine > Intertidal... | reverse complement strand
TATTAGATATAGTGTTAAGTCCATGAAATACGAACGAAATTTTTATCAAATCAGGTCCAATAAAGAGATTCTTGAAAATCTAAAAGAAGAATTAGGGTCTGTTGGTTATTATTCTCTTCATGAGCAAGATATTAGTTCTATCCAATCCTATGCTAAGAAAGTTACAAAAGACTATATCTATATAGTTGGTATTGGTGGATCAAGTCTTGGTACAGAAGCAATTTATACTTTCTTAAGAACTACGAATAATTTTAACAAAAAGATATTTTTTCTCGATACTATTGATCCATTGAGGATAAATTACCTCCTTGAACTTGGGGATTTAAATAATTCTCAATTTATTGTGATCTCAAAGTCGGGTAGCACTATTGAACCGATAAGTATTCTCAAATATCTTGATACCAAGATCAAGATTTCAAAAGATAACTGCTCTGTAATTGCTGGTAAAAATACCCCACTCTGGGAATTTGCATCAAAGAATAATCTGGAGAAATTTTTCATTCCAGAGAATGTTGGAGGAAGATTTTCGGTATTCAGTCCTGTAGGGCTAATTCCTCTGGCGATAATTGGAGTAGATATCCAAAAACTTTTAAATGGTTGTAGAATTGTTCATGAAGACTTTTTCAATCAAGGGAAATACTTCGATTTAATAATTAACAAAGCTAGATTTCTTGTAGAAAATAAAAGTCGATTTGCTGTGAATATCATCTTTTCTTATTCATCAGTTTTTAGGGATTTTAATCGATGGTTTGTACAACTTTGGGCAGAATCTCTTGGCAAGAAGAATATTAATGGTACTCGTCAAGGATTAACTCCAATTTCGTTAATTGGCCCTGATGATCAACATAGTTTTTTGCAATTAATTATGGATGGTCCAAGAGATAAAACTGTCACATTTTTTAAGATTGATAATTTACAGGATGAATCCCTAATTCCAAACCATGAGAAGTTTAGTTGTTTTGATTTAGATTTCTTGAATCATAAGAGTTTTAATGAGCTAATCAACTTGCAGGCCGATTCTACTTATGAGGCAATTCTTTATGAGAAGGATATTCCATGTGACAAAATCACAATCACAAGTATTGATGAGACCAATATTGCAAAGTTAATGTATAGATTTCTTCTTTTAACATCTTCTGTGGGTTCTTTTATGCAAATAAATACATATGATCAACCTGGCGTAGAGTTAGGTAAAGAAATTTTGAAAAACAAATTTAGTAATTAATGATTAGACATTGCTTATTTCCTGTTGCAGGGTTTGGTACAAGATTTCTTCCAGCAACTAAAACTATCCCAAAGGAACTACTACCTATTCTTGATAAGCCTTTAATTCAATATGCAGTTGATGAGTCTCATGAAAGTGGGCTATCTGTTATGGTTTTTGTAATCAATGAACACAAACTAGCTATTAAGAAATATTTTGAACCTTTCCCCTATTTAGAGTCTTTGATTTCTACAAGTCCCAAAATTGAAAAACTTAATTGTATTAATAAAATAACAAAAAACTGCAACTTAAATTTTATCAATCAAACTGAAATGTTGGGTTTAGGTCATGCAATTCTTCAGGGAAAAAATATCATAGGAAAGAATCCTTTTGCCGTAATCTTACCTGATGATTTATGTCATAACGAAGATCAATCTGTTATGAGCCAAATGATTGAGATATTTAAAGAAAATAAGGATAAATGTGTTATTGCTGTCGAAGAAGTTAACATTAAAGACATTGAAAAATACGGAGTTATAAGCTTTAAATCATCGTCTAATAATATTTACCAAGTAGATGATATGGTTGAGAAGCCTGCTTATAATGATGCTCCTTCAAATTTAGCTATCATAGGTAGATATATTTTAACTCCAGATATTTTTGAAGTTCTTGAGCACACTAAGCCTGACCAGAATGGTGAAATCCAAATCACTAATGCATTGAGAGAATTTGCAAAAATTGGAAAGGTTTTAGCATATAAGTTTAAAGGCAGGAGAATTGATTGTGGCTCAGTAGAAGGTTATATTAAGGCAAATGTATTTTTTTCAGATAATAACTAATATATCCAGCATTTACTTATGAATTTGTTGCTAATTACCAATAATCCTTCTGAAGCAGTTAATGCGGAAAATCTTGGTATCTCAAGGATATTTATTGATTTAGAATTAATAGGAAAAAAGAAAAGACAGGAGCACAAGAACACATTTATTTCTGATCATACATTTGAGGATATTTATAAAGTTAGAAAAGTTGTAAGGAAAGCAAAAATTCTTACTAGACTGAATCCCTTCTGGGAAAATACACGGAATGAAATAGATAGGGCTATAGAGTTTGGCACAGATATTCTAATGTTGCCAATGATTAGAAAAGTTTCTCATTTGAAAGATTTCGTTAAACATGTTGATAAAAGAGTTGAGGTGATTCCTTTAATTGAAACAAAAGAGTCCTTAAAGGAAATTAATTCAATTATTGATATTGACTCCATTCAAGAGGTTTTTTTTGGCTTAAATGACTTAAGCATAGACTTAAATAAAAATTTTCTTTTTGAATTTTTAGCCGATGGTACTATTGAGGATGCTGCAAAAAAAGTAAAAGCAAAGAGAAAAAAATTTGGATTTGGTGGAATTGGAAAAATTGGAAAAGATGATCATATACCTGCAGAGTTAATTTTATCTGAACATGTTCGTCTCGGCTCTAGTTCAGTTATCTTGTCAAGAAGTTTTAGATATGAGGACTCTAGTTGCAATAAAAAAATCTCAAGGCATGGTTTTTCTCAGGAAGTTGAAAAAATATATAGCATTTATGGCACTTTAATTAAATCCAGTAATATTATCTTAGATCAAAATAAGGTAATTTTAAATAACAAAGTTAAGAATTATTTAGACTCAAGAAATGATTAAAAGATTATTTGATTTCGTTTGTTCTTTTTTTTTAATTATCATTTTCTCCCCCGCAATGATTCTCATTGCGCTTTTTGTAAAAATTGATTCTCAGGGTCCAATAATATTTCTTCAGAAGAGAGTTGGAAGGTATGGAAGCCCTTTTTATATTTATAAATTTAGAACAATGTACACGAATATGTATAGCTCTAATAGTTACAAAACTCTTGAAAATGATATAAGAATAACCAAATTCGGAAGGGTTCTAAGAAGAACGAGTTTAGATGAAATTCCACAATTATTAAATGTTTTGTTGGGTGATATGAGTCTTGTTGGTCCCAGACCAAATGTTTATGAACAAAAGGCAAATTACACTAAAGAAGAATGGTCAATAAGGAATTCTGTCAGACCAGGTATTACTGGCTTGGCTCAAGCGAAAATTAGATCAGCAAGTGACCCTCTAGAAAGGACACGATTAGACTTACTTTATATAGAGAGGCATTCTTTATTTTTTGATATTAAGATCATTTTCCTCACTTTAAAGCAATTATTTATCATTAAGAATGTGAACTGATCATGTGCGGTATTTTTGGTTATTTCGATTTAAACAATAAAAGGCTTCATCAAGATGAGATCGAGTTAATGGGGTCTTTAATCAATCATAGGGGGCCAGATGGCACAGGAATATTTTCAGATAAGGAGCAGTCTATATCTCTAGGGAATAACAGATTGGCAATTATTGATGTTAAAAATGGAAATCAACCTTTCTACTCTGATAACAAAGAGATTGTTGTTGTACAGAATGGAGAAATTTTTAATTTTCTTGAATTAAGAGAAGAGTTAATAAATAAAGGATTAAAGTTTGACACTAAAAGTGATACTGAGGTGATTCTAAGGTTGTATGAACTTTATGGGGTTAGCGAATTAAGAAAACTAAATGGAATGTTCTCAATATCAATCTTCGATAAAAGAAAAAAAGCTTTATATCTTATTAGAGACAGAATAGGGGAGAAGCCCCTGTACTATAATTTTCAAGATAATAGATTAATTTTTGCATCAGAAATAAAGTCAATATTGAGCATAGTTAAGTCTAGAGAAGTTGATCTTGAATCATTAAACCAATATTTGACCTTTAATTATGTGCCGCCTCCAAGAACAATGTTCAAGGATATTAAACAAGTTATGCCTGGATCTTATATCAGGATTGATGAGAATAATTTTTCAGAAGTTAAATGGTGGGAACTTTCTGAGATTAACTCAGAGCAAAAAAAAGAGAAAGAGCTAAAAGATTCAATATATGCAACTCTTGAAGATGCGGTCAAAATAAGGCTTAGATCTGATGTTCCCTTTGGGGCTTTTTTATCTGGAGGTATAGATTCTTCTTCTGTAGTTGGTTTAATGTCTAAAAATCTTAATGACCCTGTAAAGACTTTTTGCATTGGATTTAATGAAAATAATTTTGATGAGTCGTTATTTGCAAAACAAGCTGCCGAAAGATTCCATACTGATCATTATTTGGAAAAGGTTTCACCGAACCTACTAGATTTATGGGAAGAAACTATTTATCATTGTGACCAACCTCATGGAGATGTTTCATTTATGCCTACGTTAAGAGTGGCTCAATTGGCCTCTAAAAAAGTTAAAGTTGTTTTGACTGGAGATGGGGGGGATGAGTTATTTGCAGGATATGATAAATATTTAAATTTTTTTGAAAAATATGGAAATGGATTATCTGATATTGATTTTTATAGCAAATATTTTGAAAATATTACATTATTCAACAATGAGTTAAGAGAAGAACTTTATTCTAAAGCGACAAAATCGAAGATCAATCATCAAGAGTCCGAAAATATAATGAGCACTTTGCTTGATAAATCCAAACACTTTGATCAAATAAATAAAGCACTATACATAGACACAATGCTTCTCCTTCCGGGAAATAATCTCATTAAGCCTGATAGAATGGGAATGGCGGTTTCCATAGAAAATCGCTCCCCATTTCTAGATTTTAATATGGTTGAACTCGCTTTTTCCATACCTGGAAATTTAAAACTAAATAATGGTGAATCAAAACTCATACTTAAAAGAACTTTTGAATCTTTAATTGGAAAGAAACTAACATATAGAAAGAAACAGATGTTCACTGTGCCTATTGGAAACTGGCTAAAAACAGATTTAAAAGATTTTTGTTACGATTTACTACTTTCACCGAAATCAAGGAAGAGGAATTTGTTTAACTATATATTCATTGAAAAAATGATTGATAAACACATGTCAGGTGAAAAAAACTATACTAGAGAGATTAGAGCATTAATGGCCTTAGAGCTCTGGTTTAGAGTTTTTAAAGTGGATTGTGAAATTTCCAACTAAAAATTAAATAAGTATGAATAAAGAGGTATTAAAAGTTTTTATTGGATACGATGAAGTGGAAAGTGTATCTTGGCATACTATGGCTCACTCTATTTTTAGACAAAGTTCTGTGCCTGTAGCTTTTATTCCAATAAATAATGATAATTTAAGAGAAATTTTTACTAGAAAAAGATTAAGCACTCAATCTAACTCTTTTTCCTTGAGTCGTTTCCTTGTTCCTTATCTTTCGAATTATGAGGGCTATGCTGTTTTTTTCGATTGTGACATGATGTTAAGAACTGACATATCAAAAATTTTTGAAGAAATAAAGGGGCAAGAGAAAAAAGCTGTATATGTTGTGAAGCATGACTACAAACCCAAAGATAAGATCAAATATTTAGATACTATCCAATATTCATATCCCAGAAAAAATTGGTCTTCGGTGGTTTTGTGGGATTGTTCTCATCCATCAAATAAGCTTGTCAATTTGGATTATGTCAATAATGCAGAGCCAAAAGAGCTTCATAGGTTTTCTTGGTTAAAAGATGATGAAATTGGAGAGTTAGATATTAGGTGGAATTGGTTAGTTGGTGAATATGAGAATCCCCCCAAAGATGTGAAAAATGTGCATTGGACAATTGGAGGGCCATATTTTGTTGAGTACCAAGATGTTGATTTTTCTGATGAGTGGTTTAGGGAAAAATCATTAATGGAATATTGCGCACAGAGAATTATTAAGGATAAAAATAAAGCCTAAATAACTTCTAGTAATTTGGCAATTTTTGTAGCTGAATTTTTATATTTTTCTAACTTATATACTGGAAGCTTAGGATTTTTAGAAAGAACATTTAGATAGTTCTCAAAGTGTTTGTTACTTCTTACTTCTAGTGAAAAATTTTTGTTAGTAATGGGTATGTATGGTTTCTCCTTGGTGGGATTAAAGATAAATGTTAATTTACCAAGGAAGTATGACGAAATTAAAACTGTAGAAGAGTATCCACCAATATAATCAGCATTCAAACATGCAGTATATATATCCTCGTTCTTTGAAGTAAGACATATATTTCTTCTAGCTAACTTATCGTATAAATTTATATCTTGCGATGGATGTGGCCTAACAATGAGTCTTATGTTGTATTTCTTCAAAATTTTTGATAAAAGCTCTATATGCTTTTTAATATTTTTATTTGATCTCCAAATTCTACCTAAAGTCTCCCCACTAAGGAAGCTCGACTGGTCTATCCAGAGAAAAGTTTTTTGTTTTTTTTGTATTCTTTGTTTTGATTGGAACTTGCCTCTTAGTCGAGCAAAATTGTCATAGAATACATTGCCAGTAATTTCTATAGAAGATTCTTTGATTCCAGTTTTTATGAGATTGTTCGCAGAGTATTTGTCATGAACACAAATCTTTTTTGCAACAAACTGATAGTGCTCGAACTGAGAAAATCTATCAGTGATAAGAACAGTAGGTATATGTCTTTTTTTCGCCTCAATTGAAACCTGTTTTTCCATCCTTGGTGAATTAGTTGTTAAAACTAAATTAGGATTCACTTTCTCGAAAACTCTTTGAGTGAGCGTTTTTGGTTCAAAAATAATTCTCCCATTCTTAGAATATTTTTTTAGCGCAACTTTATAACTTTCATATTTTCTCACGAGATCAAGAAAGCTAAGACCGAGGTACGCTATTGTTTCTTCCTCATCAATAATTTTTGAATCATTACTGCGCATTTCTTCAAGAAGTTGCTCTCCAAATTTCCTTGCATTTAAATCTTTGTGCGTTAAAAAATCTTTAGCTTGAAAAACTTCAAATCCATAAGATTCATAAATTTTTTTTGATGAAGTAAGAGCTAAAATCTTTATAGTAAACATTTCTTTGTTCAATTTCTTTAGAACAGGTATAACTAGGTGGGGATGAATACCACCATATGTGACGCATAAAATTACTTTTCTTTTTTTCAAAATCACTAAATTATTAAAAAGATGCAAACAAGATTTAAGAAAATTTTAGTTCTTACCTTAGACGCTTCTATAGTATTTTTTTCAGTATTTATAGCATATTACTTAAGAATCGATTCAATTTATTATCCAGTTAATGATGAATTATCTCTTATTTTCATTCTGACACCATTTATGGCAATTTTTATTTTTTATTTGAATGGCTTATATGAAATAGTTAACAGGCATAGCAATATAACAACAGTTGTAAAGATTTTTAAGATGGTATCCATCTTCGTATTGATCTGGGCATTAATAGTTTATCTATCAGGTAATGCCGTAGTTAATGTTCCAAGATCTGTGATCTTAATCTATTGGATACTATTATTTTTGTTATTGGCTGCTTTAAGAGTATCTATATTTTTCTATTTTCAAAACAAAATAAAAGATGCCAATAAAATAATAATTTATGGTGCTGGATCCGCAGGAAGGCAGTTAATAAGTGCATTAAATTCAGAGGGAACAACAAAAGTGGTTGCTTTAATTGATGACGATAAACGTTTAATTGGCCGATCTATTTTTGGTATAAAAATTTACTCCTCATCTGAGGTGTCACTTTTATGCACTAAATATAACGTTAAAGAAGTTGTTTTGGCAATACCATCAGTTGGATTTACTGAAAAGGCAAAGATAATTTCATCACTAAAACATATCAGTAATGTCAGCGTTCGATCTCTCCCAAGCATAGATGATTTAGCTAAAGGAGTTGTCTCAATCAAGGATATTAAAAATATAAATATTGAAGATGTATTAAATAGAGATAAAGTTAAGCCTGACTATTATCTGCTTAGAAAAAATATCTTTAACAAAGTCATCATGGTAACTGGTGCAGGCGGATCAATTGGGACAGAATTGTGCAAACAAATAGTTAAATTAGGAGCCAAAAAAGTTATACTTTTTGAAATATCAGAATTTGCCTTGTACAAACTAGAACAAGATTTGCAAGAAATAAAAAGTAATTGCGAGATATATCCTAAACTTGGGTCTGTTCTTAACCAAACACATTTAGACAAAATAATTAGTTTTTTTAAGGTGGAAACTGTTTTCCATGCTGCTGCATATAAGCATGTTCCCTTAGTTGAAAGTAATCCATTAGAAGGGTTAAAGAATAATGCACTTGGCACATACTACACTGTACATTCTGCAATTAAAAATAATGTGAAGAATTTTGTTCTTATTTCTACAGATAAAGCAGTACGACCTACTAATGTAATGGGTGCGTCAAAAAGAATAGCGGAAATGATTGTTCAATCAATAACCAATGATCGAATTAAATTTAGTATAGTAAGATTTGGAAATGTTCTTGGCTCAAGTGGATCTGTAATCCCATTATTTAGTAAGCAAATTTCTTCTGGTGGGCCAGTTACGGTAACACATAAAAATATAACAAGATATTTTATGACTATAGCTGAGGCTGTAGAATTAGTGATTCAAGCTGGATCATTGGAAGATAGTTCTTTGATATATTTATTGGATATGGGAAAACCGATACCTATAGATCAATTAGCTAGAGACATGATTATCCTTTCTGGGCTCAAAGTAAAAGAGGGAAATTATGGTGATATTGAAATTAAGTATACCGGTCTGAGACCCGGAGAAAAGATGTATGAAGAACTGCTAATAAATAATAATGTTATAAAAACCAAACATCCTCGAATATTTGCAGCAAGAGAGCAGTTTGTTAATGTCAAAATAATCGAAGAATTTATTCACGTCATAGAAGAAAAATTAGACTCATCAACTCCAGAAGAGATTAAAAAACAATTAATTCCAATAGTTGAAGACTATTCCCCCAATTTATCTAAATCAAAAATAAATAGTTAAATATCTTTTTTCAGAACGTAAATAGCATTAGCGGATAGAACACCTTTAGATAGAGGTGAAAAAATGAATCTAATTATTCTTTCAATTATCTCTCGAAGTATTTTTTTTAAAGCCCTGCTTGGTATTTTGGCAATAGATCCATTAAAAATGGGGTATAGATCACCGCAAGAATATTTAACATAAAGATTTGCTTGAGATGAAAAAAAAGCTAGTTTTGATTCTGTGAAGATAGTTTGATGGGTGGGATCCCCATGTTGATTGTTTAACCCAAAAGGTGATGAGCCATTGGGCACACGAATAATGATTTGGCCAAAATTATTCAATAAAGATGCCAATTTTCTTAAGAAAATCAATAATTCTTGCTGTGGAATATGTTCAAGTACATCAAATAAAACAATTGTGTCAAATTTAGAATTAATTAAATCTATATTGTCAAAAACATTAAAACCGCTTTTTTTGGCTATTTCAACAAGTCTTTTTTCTTTCTCAACTCCAATAATAGGAATATTTAATTCCTTAATAAAAGATAAAAATTCTCCATTGCCAAAACCAATTTCTAATATATTGGCTGATTCATCTAAACAAAACTTTTTTAGTAGAGCTCTAAAATAATATTTTTTAGTTTTGATTGAGCCAAATTCATCTTTATTCCATTTTTTCCAGTTTATGTAAGCAGACATATTTGTTAAATTAAGGATTAGGTAAATTTTAGGGAAACTAAAGAATTTGCAGCCCCTAATCTCGGCTTGTTTTTTATTAAAAGTAATTATAAATAAGATATTAAAAAATAAATATTAAATAAATATTTTCGTGATCTTTCTGAAATAAAAAATATCAAATGTTTTTTTCACTAGTAATAATATGAGCACTTTGTAACTTGAAATGCTTTAACTTTTTGTTAAAGCTAAGCATGAATTGGTGAATTCATCTACTTTGTCTTCAACTTTTTTAATGAGTGTCTCAAATTGAATTTGCTGAGATGAGTTTTCACAACTTCTAATAGTGTCCCTCATCTGATCAACACTTTGAAATAACTTATATATTTCTCCATAAGTCTGATGATCATATTTTTTAAGGTATTTTCTGATTAGGTTTGCCAATTCGATACGAAGCTTTTTATTGATTTTTTGTTCAGACTCTGAAGGTTTTGGATTAATTTCATTTGGATGGAAAAGAACAGCATTCTCAAAACTTTTTTTAAAGGAAGGGCTAACTTTAGAGATATTAAAACCAAGTCTTTGGAATATTGGGAAGTATGAATCTTCGTTAATGAATAAACCTAATAAATTGTTAATTTCTCTATCGTAATTCATTATTATTTTTATATCAAAAAATATTTTTAAAACTATTTCACCATAAAGGAGTAATTTAAAAATAAAAATATCATTTTAATTTTAATTTTAATTTTTAATTTTAGTTATAGTTTATTATTAATTTCTTGATTAAAAAATCTATATTCATGGGTAAAAATACACTTCTATCAGTTTTTCAAAAAGATATTATTCAAATTAATCCAACCGAAGAATTATTACAAGAAATTAAAGCCCAACTTGATACAAAAGGATTCTTTTGCCTTAAAAATAGTCTTAATAATGATTTCTTGTCTGATCTTCAATTAGAATCTGAGGACTTAATCTAATATGTAACCTCATTAATTTAAGCAATCTAAGATCTTTTTTTTGATAGATACCATTTATTGTTATCAGATAGGTCACAAATTAACTTCAAAAGTTCGAAGTATTTTTGAGTTAAATTTGAGTCAATTAAAGAGTTTGTTATGGAGACAAGATCAAATTTTATATAGTTTTGAGGGACTTATATATCTGATTGCAAAATTATTCGATGGTATCGGAATGTTTTTAGAAGTACATAGGATATCTTACGATATCATAGCCCCTGATTGGTCAAACTTAACTTTATATTCAAGTAAAAGTTCCTTTTTCTTCAAAACAAATACTTCAACTTAAGGTACCTTTTAGATCTATAACTCATAGAGCAAATTTTAAATTGACTTCTAAAAGTTTATAACCTAATAAAATAACATTTTTGATTATACAAGGACCCTAAATTTTTGAGAAATTTAGGGCCTATTCCTGATGATTACTTAATACCAATCATCATCATTT
>Ga0181585_10005295_pt1 | contig 11167 bp, 9 predicted proteins | sample 071ome_29_FD_132469 | JGI IMG/M metagenome (GOLD analysis project Ga0181585, IMG submission 132469) | Coastal salt marsh microbial communities from the Groves Creek Marsh, Skidaway Island, Georgia - 071407BT metaG (megahit assembly) | ecosystem: Environmental > Aquatic > Marine > Intertidal zone... | reverse complement strand
GGCAAGGACCCGACAAAGGTTGACCGGTCGGCGGCCTATGCGGCGCGCTACCTTGCCAAGAATGTTGTTGCCGCCGGCCTCGCCGAGCGGTGCACCATCCAGCTTGCCTACGCTATTGGTGTAGCCGCGCCGGTCTCGGTCTATGCCAACACGCATGGCACCGGGACATTGGATGACGCGCGCCTTGAAGAGGCGCTGGTCGGTGCGATGCCGCTGACGCCGCGCAACATTCGCCAGCATCTTGGTCTGAACAGACCGATCTATGCACCGACAGCCGCCTATGGTCATTTCGGCCGCACGGCCGGCGAGGCCGGCGAGGGCACCTTCAGCTGGGAAGCTGTTGATCTGGCTGACAAGCTGGCCGCGTCGGTCTGAGGGGGCCGGCATTCCGGCGCCAGTACGATGACCAGGCCCGAAGGTAACGATCCCGATTTCCAGGGCCCCCATTCCCAGGGCCTTCATTTCTACGGGCGCCGCAAAGGACGGAAGCTTCGCACGACAATGCAGGGGCTGCTCGACGGGCGTCTTCCAACGCTGCGTTACGATCCGGCCGCGGCACCGGTTGTGCAGTTCAGTCATTCGCCCGATGACATATTTCTCGAAATCGGCTTTGGTGGCGGCGAGAATCTGGCAGCTGTCGCGGCGGCGCGCCCGGATGCCGGCTTCATCGGTGCCGAGCCCTTTATCAACGGGGTTGCAAGCCTGCTTCGTCATATTGAGGATCAGGCGCTGTCCAACATCCGGATCTGGGACGATGATGTGCGCCTGATTCTGGCTGGCATGCCGGAGGCCTGCCTTGCCGGTGCCTATGTGCTGTTTCCCGATCCCTGGCCGAAACGCCGCCATGCGGCGCGGCGGATCCTTGCCCCCGCCGTGCTGGATGAGCTGGCACGGCTGATCCGGCCGGAGGGCAGCCTTGTCCTGGCAAGCGATCATCCGGTGGCGAAGTCCTGGCTTCTCCAGGCGGCCTGCTCGCACCCCGATTTCCGTTGGACCGCGCGCCGGCCGGCGGACTGGCGCGCGCGGCCACAGGCACTGGTGCCGACCCGTTATATGAAGAAGGCGGAGCGAGAATCCCGCATCCCGAACTGGTTTCTGTTTGAACGCAAGCGGGGGTGAAGTGCCGTTCTGACTTGCCGTTCTGACCGGCTGGACTGATTTGGATTTCTGTTTCGGGGTTCCGGCATGGGTCGCTTCGCCCTTGCCTTGCCGCCGGCAACCGATTATATACAACCCAACAACATACTGTCGCTTCAGATGGTGGGCCGCTGGCCCACTTTTTTATTGCCTGAAGATCTGGTCACGTCCGGCGCCGCCGGACACGGATTTGATGGCGGAAACGGGTAGATCGGACATTGGTCGAATCACGGGTCAGCCAGATCATTGAAGATGCGGTGGACGATCTTGGCTTCCATCTCGTCAGGGTGCGGTATTCCGGCGCGAAGACCGGCCGCAGCCAGCTTCAGATCATGGCCGAACCGAAGGAAGACCGCGACATGACAGTCGAGGATTGCGAACAGCTGAGCCGGCACATCGCGGCTCTCCTCGATGTCGATGATCCGATCTCCAGCGCCTACACGCTCGAGGTCAGTTCGCCGGGAATCGACCGGCCACTGACCCGTATCGAGGATTATGAACGCTTTGCCGGTGAGTTGGCGAAACTCACGCTCCGCTTCATGCTTGACGGGCGCAAGCGGTTCAACGGGCGTCTTGGCGGTCTTGATGAGGATGGGAAGATCATCATCGAGACCAGTTTTGGCAGGTTCGCCTTTGCCTTTGAGGAGATTGATTCGGCGCGAATCGATCCAGCTGAAATTCTGGCCCGTGAGGCGACCGCCAGGTCCTGAACGGCAACATCTACACGTCCTGACGGACGCAACTGAGCAGGTAGAAGAAAAAATGGATACATCATCGATCCCAGGGCTTGAGCTTATCCAGGTCGCCGACGTGGTGGCGCGTGAGAAATCGATTGATCGCGAAGAGGTCATGGTGGCCATGGAAGAGGCCATCCAGAAGGCCGGCCGTGCCAAATACGGGCTGGATCGCGACATCCGCGCGATGATCGACCGGAAGAGCGGCGCCATCACCCTTGAACGCTGGATCGAGGTTGTCGAGGAAGTCGAGGATGATGCCACGCAGATGAGTGTCGATGAAGGCGCCAGGCAGACGCCGCCGCTGGCGGTTGGTGAATTCTGGCGCCAACCCCTGCCCCCCATCGAGTTCGGCCGCATTGCTGCGCAGACGGCCAAGCAGGTCATCTCGCAGAAAGTCCGCGATGCCGAGCGGGCACGCCAGTATGAGGAGTATAAGGACCGGGTGGGCGAGATCGTTGTCGGCACGGTGAAACGCGCCGAGACCTATTCCATCACGGTTGATCTTGGCCGCGCCGAGGCGGTGATCCGCCGCGAGGAGATGATCCCGCGCGAGAACCTGCGTCAGGGCGACCGGGTGCGGGCCTATATCATCGATGTTCGTGAAGAACCGCGCGGTCCGCAGATTTTCCTGTCGCGTGCCTGCAACGAATTCATGGCCAAGCTGTTCACCCAGGAAGTGCCCGAAATCTATGACGGCATCATCGAGATCAAGGGCGTTGCCCGCGAGGCCGGAAGCCGGGCCAAGATCACCGTGCTGTCGAAGGACCCGGGAATCGACCCGGTCGGTGCCTGTGTCGGCATGCGGGGCAGCCGTGTACAGGCGGTTGTTGGAGAATTGCAGGGCGAGAAGGTCGAGATCATCCCCTATACCGAGGATCCCGCCTCCTTCGTCGTCAACGCGCTGGCACCCGCCGAGGTCGCCAAGGTGGTGATGGATGAGGTGGCAAGCCGCATGGAAGTCGTCGTTCCGGACGACCAGCTCAGCCTTGCCATCGGCCGGCGTGGCCAGAATGTTCGCCTCGCCTCGCAATTGTCGGGCTGGTACATCGACATTCTGACCGAGGCCGAGGAATCAGAGCGCCGCCAGGAGGAGTTCCGCACCCGCTCGGCACGCTTCATCGAGGCGCTGAACATCGATGATGTCATCGCCCATCTTCTTGTTGCCGAAGGTTTCGTTCTGCCCGAGGAAATCGCCGAGACCCCGATCGAGGAACTGTCAACGATCCAGGGTTTTGATGAATCGATTGCCGAGGAACTGCAGACTCGCGCTGTCGAGTTTGTCGAGCGTGAATCACAGCGGATCAATGAGGCGCTGGACGCGCTTAAGGTTGCCGATGATCTCCGCAACTTCGAATATATCAGCCTCGGCATGATGCTGAAGCTTGCCGAGAACGGCGTTGTCACGCTTGACGATCTTGCCGATCTCGACAGTGACGAGCTTGTCGCACTGTTGTCGGAGCATGGGCTGGAGGATGATACCGAGGCAGGCGACATCATCATGGCCGCACGTGCACACTGGTTTGATGACGAGGATGCCGAGGCGGCAGAGATGCCGGCCGGTGACGCCGAGGCCGATGCTGGTTCCGGCGACGCGCCGGCGGCAAGCTAGTACGATGGTCCGGAGGAACGCATGGCCGAGCGCACCTGCATCCTGTCCGGCAAGAGCTTGCCACGTGACCGGCTGATCCGGTTCGTTGCCGGCCCTGAGGGGCATGCTGTCGTCGATCTGGCGGAAAGGCTGCCCGGTCGTGGTGCCTGGATCGAGCTGAGTGCCGACAGCCTGCGCCGGGCCGATGACAGGAAATTGCTGAACCGGCGGATTGGTGCCGGGTTTCAGGATGCCGAAAGCGACATCACGCAGATTGCCGCGATGCTGAGGGCGCGGGCCATTGCCACTGCCGGTATGGCGCGCCGCGCCGGCTGTGTGGTTGGTGGTGCGGGAAAACTGGCTGCCGAGGCTGCCGGTTTTGTTGGACTGCTTGCCGCACCTGACGCTTCGGAGCGGGAATTCCGACGTCTGTCCTCGCGGCTTGCCGTCGACTGGACAAGCCGCAGCCTGGACGCCGGGGAACTCGGCCGGATCTTCGGCCGCGACAGCCTTGCCTTTATCGGTGTTCGTGTTGGCAGGGCACCAAAATTGGCGGAGACACTCCGTCTTGAGTTGATGCGCATGGAGGCCTTTTCTGTGTCTTCGGCTTGTCAGGCACGGTGATACCGGTGTATCACCTTGCGCATATGGGCGATGGGATGTGCGACACGCATTGCGGCGCACGCCAATTGCCAGGAAAGGGTTCGTAAATGAGCGACGAGAGCGGAAAATCCAAGAAGCTCAGCCTGTCCGGTGGTGGCAAGCTGACCCTTGGCGGAATCGAGGCGGGGGCGATGCGCGCCAATGCAGGTGGCGCCGGACGTCGTACCGTCCAGGTCGAGGTGCGCCGCAAGCGCGCGCCAGCCGCACCGCATCGCGCGACGACGCCGAAGGCGGAGCCTGTTGCCGCGCCGCCGCCACCCGAAGCCGTGCCGGCGGAACCCGTCGAAGCAACGGAAGACCGGCTGACTGCGCAGGAACGTGCCGCCCGTGTTCGGGCGCTTCAGGAAGGCATGAAAAAGCCTGCGCCGGTCGATGATGCACAGCCTGCCGGTGACGCGGATGTGGCATCTGACGCGCCAGCGGCGGAAGCGCCGCCCGAGGTGCCGGCCGCGCCGCTTGATCCGGCTGAGGCGCGCCGAGCCGCCGAGCTTGCCGAGCTGAAGGAAATCGAAGCCGAGGAAGAGCGTCGCCGCGATGAAGAGGCGCGCAAACATTCCGAGGCAAATGCCCGCCGCGCCGCTGCCGCGAATGTCACGGCACCGGCCGCGCCGACGCCTGCTGGACCGTCAACAGCCGACGCCCCGGGCCGCCGTCGCCGTCATGTTGAGGAAATTCCCTCGCGCCGGCCGGCCGCGCCGCGCCGTGACGGAGCCGGTCGCCGGCAGTCCGGCAAGATGACCATTACCCAGGCGCTGTCAGGCGATGAACAGCGGCGTCAGCGTTCGCTGGCCTCGGTCCGCCGGCAGCGCGAGAAGGCGCGGATGCGTGATGACCAGCCGCAGGTCAAGCAGGTTCGCGATGTTGTGATCCCGGACACCATCTCGGTGGCGGAATTCGCCAATCGGATGGCCGAGCGGACCGCCGATGTGGTCAAGGAACTGATGAAGCTAGGCGTGATGGCGACGGCCGCGCAGACAATTGATGGCGAGACCGCCGAGCTGGTCGCGCAGGAATTTGGCCACCGTGTGCAGCGAGTGTCCGAGTCCGATGTCGAGATCGGGCTCGATGGTGAGGAGGACGAGGCCGCCAGCCTGAAGCCACGGCCGCCGATCGTCACCGTGATGGGCCATGTCGACCATGGCAAGACGAGCCTTCTCGACGCCATTCGTCAGACCGATGTCGCGGCGGGCGAATCCGGCGGCATCACCCAGCATATAGGCGCCTATCAGATCAAGACGCCGGGCGGCAATGCGATCACCTTCATTGACACGCCGGGCCATGAGGCCTTTACCGAGATGCGCTCGCGCGGGGCGAACATCACCGATATCGTCATCCTGGTCGTTGCGGCCGATGATTCTGTCATGCAGCAGACCGTCGAGGCGATCAATCACGCCAAGGCCGCCGGCTGTCCGGTGATTGTCGCGGTGAATAAATGTGACAAGCCCGAGGCGGACCCGAAGCGGGTGCGGAACGATCTTCTGCAGCATGAGATCATCACCGAGGAATATGGCGGCGATGTTTTGTGTGTCGATGTCTCGGCGATCACCGGCCAGGGGCTCGACAAGCTCGAGGAAGCCATCATGCTTCAGGCCGAACTGCTTGAACTCACCGCCAATCCGGACCGCGCCGCCAGCGGCGTTGTCGTCGAGGCGAAGGTCGAGCGTGGCCGTGGGTCGGTGGCCACCCTGCTGGTTCAGAAAGGAACACTGAAGCTTGGTGATATCTTTGTGGTCGGCGCCGAGAGTGGCCGTGTGCGTGCACTTCTCGATGATCGTGGCAAGAACCTGAAAACCGCCGGACCGGGTCGGCCGGTCGAGATTCTTGGCCTGAACGGCACGCCGATGGCCGGTGACAATTGTGTTGTTGTCGAATCCGAGGCACGGGCCCGCGAGATCGCCGAATACCGCACGCGCCAGATCAAGGAGCGCGAGGCTGCCCGCGGCGCCCGCGGGTCGGTCGAACAGATGCTGTCGGCGATCGCCGCCGGCGAGGCCGAGGAATTGCCGGTTGTCATCAAGACCGACGTTCATGGTTCGCTGGAAGCCATTCGCGTGGCGCTGGAAAAACTTGGCACCGACCAGGTGAAGGTACGGATCCTGTCCGCCGGTGTCGGCGCGATCAGTGAATCCGACATTTCGCTCTCCACGGCGTCGAATGCCATTGTCATCGGCTTCAATGTCCGCGCCATTCCGCAGGCGCGTGACCTTGCCAAGCGCGACGGCGTCGAGATCCGCTATCATTCGATCATCTATGAGCTGATCGACGAGGTGAAGGCGGCGATGGGCGGCCTGCTCAGCCCGGACACTCAGGAGGACTTCATCGGCTATGCCGAGATTCGCCAGGTCTTCGGCGTGTCGAAGATCGGCAAGGTGGCCGGCTGTATGGTAACCGAGGGCATCATCAAGCGGGGCTGCAAGGTGCGCCTGCTTCGTGACAATGTCGTGATCCATGAAGGTTCGCTGAAAACGCTGCGGCGCTTCAAGGACGAGGTCAAGGAAGTGCGCGAAGGATTCGAATGTGGCATGGGGTTCGAGAATTACTCGGACATCCAGGAAGGCGACATGATCGAATGTTTTGAGCTTCGTGAAGTGGCCCGTACGCTCGACTGATCCGTCGCTGTCCGCGACAATGAGGACATCATGGCTGGAAAATCGAAGCGGGCTGCCGCCAACATGCCATCACAGCGCCAACTCCGTGTTGGCGAGATGCTGCGCCACGCGCTGTCGGACATTCTGACCCGCGATACGTTCTTCGACCCCGATCTTGACGGGGTGTCGGTCACCATTTCCGAGATCTCCGTCAGCCCCGACCTGTCGAATGCCCGCGTCTATACGATGCCGCTTGGCGGCGAGCGCAGCGATACCGTGCTGCCGGCGCTGAACCGGCTGGCACCGGTGCTGCAGCGCGAGGTGGCCGGCCGGGTGCATCTGCGCCGTGTGCCACGGCTGAAATTCCTGCTTGATGACAGTTTCGAGAATGCCGCGCGGCTGAATGTCGTTTTCAACAGCATCCGCAGCGACGACTGAGCCCCGGGGCCGATGGCGTCGCGCAAGGGCAATCCCGTTCACGGCTGGGTGATCCTTGACAAGCCGGAGGGGCTCAGCTCGTCGCGCGCTGTCGGGATTGTGCGGCGCGTCTTTGCCGCCGCCAAGGCCGGCCATGGCGGGACGCTCGACCCGCTGGCCACCGGAATCCTGCCGATCGCGCTTGGCGAGGCGACGAAAACGGTGTCCTTCGCCATGCAGGGCGCCAAATCCTACAGTTTCACATTGAGTTTCGGCGTGCAGACAACGACGGATGACCGCGAGGGAAGCGCTGTCGCGACGTCGGATGTGCGGCCGACGCGTGATGAAATTGCCGCGATCCTGCCGCGCTTTACCGGCAGTATCGACCAGCGACCGCCCATCTTCTCGGCGATCAAGATCGATGGCGCGCGGGCCTATGACATCGCCCGCAAGGCGGTGGCGGACGGGCCCGACACGCTGCCAGAGCTGGCGCCGCGCCCGGTCGAGATCGAACGGCTGGAGTTGCAGGACGTGACCGATGACAGTGCCAGCTTCTTTGTCGCCTGCGGCAAGGGTACCTATATCCGCTCGCTGGCCCGCGATATCGCGCTGGCACTGGGCAGCGCCGGACATGTCAGCCGGTTGCGGCGGCTGTCGGTCGGCCCGTTTCGCGAATCCGACGCGATTTCGCTGGCTTTTTTGGAGGAGCTGGAGCATAGTGCCGCCGCTTTCGAGCATCTGAAGCCCGTTACGAGTGCGCTGGACGACATCCCGGCGTTGCCCGTATCGGCGGACGAGGCGGCAAAACTCCGTCACGGTCAGACACTGCCGGCGCCTGGCCCTTCGGCCGCGGCGCGCTTTCGGGAAGTGGCGATGACCGGCACCGGGGTGGCGTTGTGCGGCGATGATCCGGTGGCGCTTGTCACGGTGACGGCCGGCCAGCTGCAGCCGCTTCGTGTTTTCAATCTCTGACCCGCCGGCCTTTGGCCGCCGGGGAAACCAAAGGAGGTTTCGATGTCGATTACGAATGAACGCAAGGCCGAACTCATCAAGGAATTCGGCAAATCGGAAACAGATTCGGGCTCGGCCGCCGTACAGGTCGCCATCCTGACCGAACGGATCGTCAACCTGACCGAGCATCTGAAGACGCACAAGAAGGATTTCGGCTCGCGCCGTGGCCTGCTGTCGATGGTCGGCCAGCGCCGCAACCTTCTCGACTACATCAAGAAGGGCGATGAAGGCGCGTATAAGGCGTTGATCGGCCGTCTCGGGCTGCGCCGCTAATCCGCGTGACACCTTCGGGTATACACGCCTGATATCAGGCCCGGCGGCCAGCGCTGCCGGGCCTTCTTCATGGCCATTATCGGCGCGGATATTTCTTGTTTGCTTTTTGGTCTGACGCATGTCACAAAAGCGCCGAACAGGAGACCAGACAAAAACGCCGGGGCCCATAGATGATGGCGCGGGGGCCCAAAAGACCGACTCCGCGGACCGAGCGGCGGTCATCCCCCCAAGCACATCCACGAACCCATTTCCTGTAGCTGACGCACGGCCATGAACGGCTTGTGCGGCGGTCATGTTCATTTAACGGGTCCGGCATTGTGATGATGAAAGAGATACACAACGATGTTCAAGATTTTCCGCAAAGAGCTTGACTGGAACGGCACCCCGCTTGTTCTGGAAACCGGCAAGGTTGCCCGTCAAGCCGATGGCGCGGTGATGGTCAGCTTTGGCGAGACCACCGTCCTCTGTACCGCCGTGGCGGCGCACAGCCCGCGGCCGGGACAGGATTTTTTCCCGCTGACGGTCAACTACCAGGAAAAGGCGTTTGCCGCCGGCAAGATCCCGGGCGGCTTCTTCAAGCGTGAAGGGCGGCCATCCGAGAATGAAACGCTGGTCAGCCGTCTGATCGACCGGCCGATCCGGCCGCTCTTCCCGTCCTCCTTCAAATGCGAGACACAGGTGATCTGTACCGTGCTGGCGCATGATATGGAGAACAACCCCGATATCGCCGCGATGGTCGGTGCCTCGGCGGCGCTGTGCCTGTCAGGCGTGCCGTTCTTCGGCCCGATTGCGGCGGCGCGAGTTGGCTGGATCGACGGTGCCTATGTCCTCAACCCGACCGTGGCGCAGATGGAGGAAACCGATCTCGACCTTGTCGTTGCCGGCACGCATGAAGGCGTGCTGATGGTTGAATCCGAAGCCCAGGAGCTGTCCGAGGAGGTCATGCTCGGGGCGGTCAATTTCGGCCATGACGCGATGAAGCCGGTCCTCGACGCTATCATCGAGCTTGCCGAGAACTGTGCCAAGGAGCCGCGCCCGCTTCCCGAGGAGCCAGCAGAGGCGGCAGAAATTCAGGGCGTCATCGACGGTTTCGACAAGAAATTCGCTGCCGCCTACCAGATCGCCGACAAGACCGAGCGCCAGGCGGCGCTTGGCGAGGTCCGCACCGAGATCAAGGAAAAGCTCGGCGATGATTATGACGGCGTTCTCGTCGGCAGCCTGATCAAGGGCAAGGAAGCCGATGTCGTTCGTGGCTCGATCCTGAAGACCGGATCGCGTATTGACGGCCGTGATACCAAGACGGTCCGGCAGATTGTTGCCGAGGCCGGCTTCCTGCCGCGTGCCCATGGCTCGGCGCTGTTCACGCGCGGCGAGACGCAGGCGATGGTTGTCGCCACGCTCGGTACCGGCCAGGACGAGCAGATCATCGACGCGCTTGTCGGTGAAAGCCGCTCGAACTTCATGCTGCATTACAACTTCCCGCCCTACTCGGTCGGTGAGGCTGGCCGTGTCGGTTCGCCCGGACGTCGCGAGATCGGCCATGGCAAGCTTGCCTGGCGGGCCCTGCGTCCACTGCTGCCTGGCAAGGAGGATTTCCCCTACACGGTGCGGCTCGTCTCCGAGATCACCGAATCGAACGGCTCATCCTCGATGGCCACGGTCTGTGGCGGGTCGCTGGCGCTGATGGATGCCGGTGTGCCGGTTGACCGCCCGGTGGCGGGCATCGCCATGGGCCTGATCAAGGAAGGTGACGATTACGCGGTGCTGTCGGATATCCTTGGTGACGAGGATCATCTTGGTGACATGGACTTCAAGGTGGCCGGGTCCGAGGCCGGGATCACCTCGTTGCAGATGGATATCAAGATCACCTCGATCACGCCGGAAATCATGGAGATCGCGCTCGACCAGGCCAAGGATGGCCGTCTCCACATCCTCGGCGAGATGTCGAAGGCCCTGACCTCGGCCCGTGACGGGCTGGCGGACAGTGCGCCGAAGATCACCACGCTGAGCATTCCGGTTGACAAGATCCGCGACATCATCGGCCCGGGTGGCAAGATCATCCGCGAGATCTGCGAGACCACCGGCGCCAAGATCGATATCGATGATGACGGCACCGTCAAGGTGGCGGCTGTCACCGGCGCCTCCGGCGAGGCCGCGGTGGCCCGCATCAGGGACATTGTCGCCGAGCCCGAGCTTGGTGTGATCTATAACGGCACTGTCGTGAAGACCGTGGATTTTGGCGCCTTCGTCAATTTCCTCGGCGCCAAGGACGGGCTTGTCCATATCTCCGAACTGCAGGATGGCCGGACCGAAAAGACGACCGACATCTGCAAGGAAGGCGATACGGTCAAGGTTAAGGTCATCGGCTTTGATGATCGCGGCAAGGTCAAGCTGTCGATGAAGCGTGTCGACCAGGAGACCGGTGACGATCTCGAGGCTGCCGAGGCGTAAACCCGCCCCGCACCGACGAACATGCGAACGCGCGCCCTCGCCGGCGCGCGTTTTTTGTTGCGCGGGATAGGTGCCTGCAATTCGATCTGCCAGGTTGCTTGTGGGTCAGCCCTCGGCTTCCGGCGGTACGGCCACGGTATTGAATCCGCCATCGACGAAATGCACTTCGCCGGTGACGCCCGATGACAGGTCGGACACCAGATACAGGCCGGACCGGCCGACCTCGGTGATGTCGGGATTGCGGCGCAGCGGCGCGCTGTCCTCGGCATGGCGGTAGATATGCCTCGCGCCGGTGATGGCCG
>Ga0181585_10005289_pt1 | contig 11172 bp, 9 predicted proteins | sample 071ome_29_FD_132469 | JGI IMG/M metagenome (GOLD analysis project Ga0181585, IMG submission 132469) | Coastal salt marsh microbial communities from the Groves Creek Marsh, Skidaway Island, Georgia - 071407BT metaG (megahit assembly) | ecosystem: Environmental > Aquatic > Marine > Intertidal zone... | reverse complement strand
ATCCTCCGGTTCAATAACATCTCCTGTTCCTGAAAGTAATAAGGATACATCCTTATCAATTACAATCATCATTGCCTCTAAACGTCTAAGATATTTATCCATTCTCCAATCCTTGGCAAGTTCAACACATGCTCTAGTTAGTTGTTTAGGATGCTTATCTAATTTTTCTTCTAATCTTTCAAATAATGTAAATGCATCAGCAGTTGCACCAGCAAACCCACCAATAATTGAACCATCTGCTAGTTTTCTAATTTTTTTTGCAGTTCCTTTCATAATGGTTGGGCCAAGAGATACTTGTCCGTCACCAGCAATTGCAACTTTACCATTTTTCCTTACGGATAATATGGTAGTACCGTATATTACGTCTGGTTTATGATTGATCATTGTTTTGATTAATTTAAATTTCTATATATCATATCTAAGTTTTTTAAAATATTTAAAGTTAAAAATCAAAGCAATCTATGAAAATTGAGCAAAAAAATTATGATATTCTAATTTTAGGTGCAGGAGGTGCTGGATTATATACTGCATTAAATATAGATAATAAAAAAAAGAAACTAGCAATAATTTCAAAGCTACATCCTTTGAATAGCCATACATATGCTGCGCAAGGAGGAATAAATGCTCCTCTTGGGAATGTTATTAAAGATAAAGCCGATTGGTTTATCTATGATACTATTAAAGCAAGTGATTATCTTGCAGATCAAGATTAAGTTAAAATATTATGTCAAAATGCTAATAAGGCTATTAAAAATTTAAGTAAATTAGGAGTTCCTTTTACTAAAGATAAATCAGGAAAAATATATCAAAGACCATATGGAGGTCAAACCATAAATTTTGGTAAAGACACAGCATATAGAGCATGTGGCGTAGCTGATAGAACTGGAGAGAATATTATGCAAATACTTTATGAAAAAGTTTTGGAAAAAAATATAGATATTTTTTCTGAATATTTTGTTTTAGAAATTTTACAGCAGCAAGATCAAGTAACTGGAGTAATAGCTTTAGATATAAAGCAACAAAAAATAATTCAATTTAATAGTAATAATATAGTTATTGCAACAGGAGGTTGTGCAGGTTTATATGCAAGTAACACTGCTGCTAATTCATGTACAGGAGATGGTTTGGCCCTGGCGCTAAAATTAGGTTTAGAATTGCAAGATATGGAGTTTATCCAGTTTCATCCAACAACACTTGCAAATAATGGTTTATTGATATCAGAAATTGCTAGAGGTGAAGGTGGTTATCTTACAAATAGAAAGGGCGAAAAATTTATGGAGATTTACGCACCAATTTATAAAGATCTAGCTTCCAGAGATATTGTGGCAAAAGCTATTTCTAATGAAATTCTACTTGGAAATGGCTGCGGTAAGCACAAAGATTATATACACTTAAATATTATGCATCTAAAGAAAGAAAAAATTACTAAATATTTGCCCAATCTTTATAATACATGTATGAAATTTGCAAAAATTGATCCAACTAAAGAGCCTATTCCAGTAAAACCATCCGCTCATTACGTAATGGGCGGCATTCCAACTAATAAAAATGCTGAAACAGAGATTAAAGGCTTATATGCTGTTGGTGAAGTTGCCTCATCCTCTGTTCATGGAGCAAATAGACTGGGTTGTAATTCATTATTAGAGTTATTTGTCTTTGCTGAAATTTTGGCAAATAATTTAAATAAATTACCTAATAAGCCACATAGTTATATTAGAAAAACCCATTACACCATAAAATATGGTAAAAATACTTATTCTGACATTCAAAATCAGAAAATAGCTTTAGGTTTAATTTTTGACAAATATTTAGGAGTAACCCGAGATCAAAAATCATTAGAGAAGTTAAAAAAAGAATATATAAAAATAAGTAAAAAAATTAATGATTTAGCAATAGAAAATTTTAACGACCCACAGCTAGTAATTTCTTTATATGAGCTAAAAAACTTAAATATAATTGCTCCTATAATAATTGAGTCAGCCCTTGCAAGAAAAGAATCAAGAGGTGCGCATTATCGAAAAGATTACCCTGATAGAAATGATGAAATTTATCTAAAACATACAAGATGTAACCAAAAATTAGAAATATCTTATAAAAAAATCCGTAAAATAGGAGGGGAGCTAGCTAAAAAATTACAAGCTGAAGAAAGAAAATATTAATTTAAATCAAGAATTGTGAATCTATCCCGCGTTAAATAGGCATTTTTTGCAGCATAGTAAAATATATCTGAATCTAGACCTAAATCTGCAGGTAAATAAGCTAAATCACTTTTGCATAAAATATTTTTTAATTCTTCTAGAGTTTTATATCTTTTACTTACTTGTTTCTTAATATTTTCAAAATTCTCAGATAAAATATTATTGACAGAATTTATATCTAATTTTTTATCAATAATATCAAATTTAACAGAATCATTATTATCAGATCTTTCGCGTAATTTTGGTGCTATATCCTTCATAAGAAAATTATCCCACAATGCATTAGAATAATAGCTAGTTACCGCAATAATCTCACCATGATAGAAATCTTGTTTTTCATCTGTTAAAGCTTCATATAAATGAGCGATCATATGTTCTGACTGACTAGCTGGGCTTGATTGACCATAAATACTCATTGCATATCCTGAGTTAATTAAGAGATTTAAAAGAAGATATATTTTTTCTTGGTCATTTTTAAATATTTCTTGAATATGCGGAAATAATTTATCCTCAATTTCATAACTCATCTCAAAAAGTTGGGCGTTATAATCTTTGGCTAAAAGAAAATTAGCTAAAATCATATCAGCTCTACAAATATGAGAACAAAGAGAGTCTCCAATTCCTGCTTGAATTAATCTTTTAGGAGATTTAGCTATTATATTTAAATCAAAATATGCATGTAAAGGTAATTTTGCTTTAAAAGATTTTTTGTAATTATTTGATATTAATGAAGCAGAATCTGAGAGATATCCATTCATTGATGGAGCTGTTGCAAATAAAATATAATTTTTATTTAACTTATAGCTAGCATATTTGACTATATCATTGATAGTACCGCTGCCAATAGCGATCAAAATATCATAATTTTTGCCAATATCTATTAATTTTTCTACATATGTAGTTTCTGCTTTGATATTTTCTGCGAAAATATGAATATTATTAAAAGCAAAACTCAGATAATTATTTAACTTTTGATAAATAATTTTATCAGTAACTATTAAATAATTATTATATTTTGTTAAGATAGTTTCAAGATTATCGAAATAGTTATTATCAATAAAAATCCTATGATCTTTATATTTATTGCTAATTTCTGGTGGTACTAATATATTTTTATCCATAATTATATAAATATTAAAAATTTTTATAAATGCCAGTATTACTTATTACAGGAGGAGCAAAAAGAGTTGGAGCCGAAATAATTAAATATTTTGCTAAACAAAAATGGGATATTGCTTTTACTTATCATCAATCTAAATCTCATGCCGAGATATTAATAAAAAACCTTAAAGGCCAAAATAAAATCAAAGCCTATGAAGCAGATCTCAGAAAAACAGAAACAGCTAGTAATTTAATTGCAAAAGTTAATAAGGATTTTCATAAAATTGATTTATTAATCAATAATGCTTCAGAATTTAAAGAGCAGGATTTTTTAAACACATCAATTGCAGATTTAGATAATAACTATGCCCTGCATGTAAGAGCGCCATTTATTTTATGTAAAGAATTTATCAAAATAAATAATAATGCTCGCATTATAAATATTACTGATGCAATGGTAAATAAATTAGCTAGTAAATTTTTTGCTTATAATCTGAGTAAAAACTCTCTTTCACAATTAAGTAAAATGATTGCTAAAGATGTTAATAATAATATTAAAATCCATGAAATAGCTCCACAAAAAATCCTAAATGACAATAATAAAGAGGCAATTATTTCAACAGAAAAAGAACAAGAAAATATCAAAGAATTTTTAGCCGAAATTCAAAAACTCATGTTAAATTTTTAATTTATTTAAAATAGTAACATAGATAATATCAGATTCTTTGAACTCAATATCTGATATGATTCTAAGAGTTTGTAAATCTAACCTTTGTACATGATATAAAAATCTGCCAAAATAGAATTTTTTATCAATTATTTTTGCTTTAAATGACCCTTTAATTTCCTTTTTGCTAATTTTAAAATCTGTAGCTCTTATAAAATATTCTTTATTATTTTCAGATAGCTTATTAATCAAACCAAAAGATCTTGCAACAAATTGATTTTTTGGCTGATTATATAAATTAGAAGCTGTGCCTGATTGCAAGATTTTACCTTCATAAAGAACATAAATTTTATCTGCAAATAATAAAGCTTCTTCAATATTATGAGTAATCATAATTTTAATTAAATTGGAGTTTTTTAAGAGATTTAATGATTCAGATATTAAATTATCTTTATTGATGCTATCAATATTAGCATAAGGTTCATCAAAAAGCATGACTTTAGCATCAGAGGCCATAGCTCTGATTATTGAGATTCTTTGCTGTTCTCCTACGGAAAGATTATGAGGATAAAGCGATATTTTATCCGCCATATTAAATTTAGCTAAGAGTTTTTTTACTAAGAGTTTTTTTTCATTATTATTTTTTCCCTTTATTGCAAGATTTATATTTTCATAAATATTTAGGAAAGGAAATAAAGAGGGAGTTTGAGATACATAAGCAATTTCTCTATATTGAGGTTCTAGATTATTTATTAATTTATTATCTAATAAAATCTTTCCTTTTTGAGAAGAGATAAAGCCGGCCAATAATTTTATAAAAGTAGATTTACCAGAACCAGATGGTCCTAATATAGCAGTTATTTCTGATGATTTTGCACTAAAATTAACCTTATCAATAATTAATTTATTAGCATATTTATAAGATAGATTTTTAACTTCAATTATAGACATTGTTCTTTTCAAAATATTTAGAAAAAATAAATAAGGCAATTACATTAAATAAAATTATTGCTAATGCTGATATTGCAGATTCAATTACCATTTCGTCAGATGCAAGAATATATGTTCTTGTTGCTAAACTATCAAAATTAAATGGTCGTAAAATTAAGGTTGCTGGTAATTCTTTAATTATCTCTATAAAAATTAAAATAAACGAAACTCCAATTGAGCTGGTCATTAAACGCATAAAATAATTATAGATAAGAATAAAATCATTTTTTTTATATATTTTTGCCATATTCAATAAATCATGATCAATTCTATTCCAGGCAATATTAAAATTATTATATGCTAAGGCGGAAAATCTAATTTGGTAAGCATATAATAATCCAACCACAGATAAGCTCGTGAACATATTATATGATAAATCTAGGTAATTCATAAAATTATTTAAAACAAATAATATAGCTACAGCAATCACAGAGCCAGGAATTGCATAGCCTGTTGCGGTTATAAAATTAACAAATTTCATTAATTTAGAGTTATATAATTTTGTAGTAATAAAAATAAAGAAAACCAGAAATATTATTATTATTGAGCCAAGCAAAGCAAGGAAAAAGCTATTAAAAAAAACTTTAGTAAATTTTTCATCAACTAATAAATAAGGTTTATCTAAACACCATGAAATTATCTGTATAACTGGAATTAAAAAGGCAAAAAGAAAGATACAGCTTAATAGTATATAAGTTACTATTAATGGTATTTTTTTCATCCTATTAAAAATAGGAATATTTATGTTTTTGAGATCATTATAGTTTTTTTTCCCCTTTAAAATAATTTCTAGTAAAAAAAAGCATAAAACTACAATTAAAAGAATAGCTGATTGCAAGCTAGCATTATTATAGTTATTTGAAATAAACCAATCCTTATAAATTTCAGTTGTAAGAGAATTAACCCCGTAATAACTTGATAAACCAAAATCTCCCATAACTTCCATCATTACCAAAATATTAGCAGTTATTAATGCAGGTATTACAAATCTAAGCGCAATTTTAAAAAAAATCTTTAAATTAGATATACCATAAATTTTAGCTTGAAAAATTTGCGGAGCAAAATGTTTGAAATAATTTTTACAAAATAAATATATGTAAGGATATAAAGCCAAGGCCAAAATAATAGCTGCTCCATATATATTTCTGATAGAATATAAAAATTTTATTTCTGTTATTTCTGCATAAATAATTCCTAAAATATAGGCTGGAATTGCAATTGGTAATAATAAGAAAAAATTAAATAATTTTTGATAAGGAAATTTATAATAGCTCATTATCCATGCAGTAGGAACTGCTATTATATTTGCTATAATGCAAGTAAGGAAAGCTAAATATAAGCTGTTTTTCAAATTAACAAATATAATTTTAGCAAAAAATATATTATTTTTATCTTCTAAAGCAAATATGGCTTCTGATGCTAAAAAAATAAATGGAGCCAGAAAAATTAAGGCAATTAACAAGCTTAATATTAAAGAGGTTCTAATTCTCATAAATTAATTCTTATTTCCAACCTGATTCTTCTATTAATTTTCCAAGTTCAGGATAGTTATTATAATTTTTTAATGCCTGATAATCCTTACGGTAATTAAGTAAATTAAATGACTTTAAAACCGATTCTTCGTAATTTTGATTTATAAAAAATTTCTGTGCTTTTTCACTAAGTAAATATTCTATTAATTTCTGCGCGGCTAAATTTTTATTACTAGTTTTAAGCATTGAAATTGTACTTAAATTTATATTAACTCCAGAAAAATCTTGATTTGGATATAATGTAGCTATTTTTTGAATATTATCCTTGTAAATAGCCTCAGTAGAATTTTGTAATCTGGCAAAATAATAATAATTAGCAACTGCAATATCTCCCTCGCCACGAATTAAAGCTTTTAATTGATCGCTATCTCCACCTGATGGATCTCTTGCTAAATTAGCTACTAAATTTTTCAGAATAATTTTAGTTCTTTCAGGGCCATTTCTATATAATAGCTGTGAAACTAAGGCTTGGTTATAATAATTATTAGAAGATCTAATTAATAATGTTTTACCAAACTTAGCTGAACCTAGATCTTCATAATTTTTTATTAATGAAGAATTAATTTTTTCCTTATTATAGAAAATCAATCTTTTTCTAAGTGATAATCCATACCAAAAATATGATTGATCATATAAATTTTCATTAATTAAATCAAAATTAACTATTTTTATAGGCTTAATCAAATTCTTATTTTGAGCTTTTAATACCGAGATCACATCAGATGTAATAAGAATATCAGCAGGAGATTTATCTCCTTCGCTTTCAAGCTTTGCCAGTAATTTTGGTGCTGAGTCAATTAAAAGCTTATATTTAATACCAGTATCTTTTGAAAAGTTTTGTAATAATTCATTGATAAATTGTTCTTTTCTAGCAGAATAAATATTTATCGTTTTTGAGCTCTCATCATTAAGACTATATGAAAAATATGATATAGCTGAGATGATAGCTAAAAATATAATTAAATAGAATTTTTTCATAAAGTGATTTTGAGAATAATTATCAATAAGCATATTACTATAAGATATATTTTCAATATAAAAAAAATTAGTCCAATAATTTTGGCTCTATTATTATTTTCTATTCCTAAAACTCTTTATTCATATGAGGATTTTGGTGGTTTACTTGATAATATATATCAAAATCAAGTTGATAATATTATACCGTTAAAAAAACCTATAGGGGAATTAAAAACCATTAATTTACAGCAAAGAGAGGTTGAAGAAAATCAGCAAGATATAGTTAAGGCAGTTGCAGAAGAAATAGATATAAAAGAATATTTTCAAGAAGAAAAACCAAAAAACATTAAACCACCAACTAAAGCTGTAAAGCTAAAAAAACAAGTAAGGCCACCTGTTATAGTAATTGATGCTGGTCACGGCGGAAAAGATCCAGGAGCTATTGGCTATGGTAGGGTGTATGAAAAAGATATTGTACTAAAATATGCCACAACATTAAAGAAATATCTAGAAAATGAAAAAAAATATAAAGTTGTTTTAACTAGAAAAAACGATAAATTTCTACCTTTAAGAAGAAGAATTGAGATTGCTAGGCAGCATAATGCAGATATGTTTATTTCTTTGCATGCAGATGCTGCCAAAAATAGAAAAGCTAGAGGTTTGTCAATTTACACTTTATCAGAAATAGCTTCTGATAAGGAAGCTGCTGAATTAGCCAAAAAAGAAAATAAAATAGATATTGTAGCAGGAATAGATTTGACAAAATTTGATAGTCAAACCTCAGATATTTTAATAGATTTATCATTTAGAGAGGCTAAAAATAAATCAAAATCATTTGCAAGGTTACTTTTGAAGCAATTACGAGGTAAATATCTTGTCAGAAAAAATAGTATGCATTCGGCAGGATTTGTAGTTTTAAAAAACTCTAATATGGCATCAATATTAGTTGAGCTAGGATATTTAACAAATCGTTATGATACAAAAAAATTAAAAAGTATGCATTACAGAAATAGTTTAATGCGAGATATGGTTAAGGCTGTTAATATATATTTTAGATAATTTAACTTACTAAATATGTTATTATTGAATTTAAAATTTTTGCCCCCTTATTAGTTGTTAATATTTTATCTGAATCATATAAAATCAAACCTTCATCTCGAAGGTCATCAAGTTTGCTTCCAAATAGCTCAATATGATTTTTACCAATATATTTTTCAAAGATATTTTTACTTATAGCTTCATTAATTCTGAGTCCATTCATTAATATTTCTTCAATTATTTCCTCCTTAGTTAATATTTTTCTTTGTTGAATGCCATTGCCGCTTTCTAAAGTTTTATTTAGCCATTTTAGAGGATTGTGAAAAGTCATAAAATAATGTTTTTCATTGTCAAATTGAGTAATTCTTGCATGAGCACCTGCACCAATGCCAATATAATCTCCATATAACCAATAATTTAAATTATGCTTTGCCTCAAATGCCTTTTTAGCATAATTAGAGGTTTCATATTTAATTAAATTAGCATTTGCACAAATAGAATCTGTCAATTCATAAAAATCTGCCAATTTTTCTTGATCTGCTAATTTAAATTTTTTATCACGATATAAGTTAAAAAACTCGGTACCTTTTTCAATTGTTAATTGGTAAAGTGAAAGGTGAGGGGGGTCTAATTTAAGAGCTTGCTTTAATTCTTTCTCCCAAGATTTAAGAGTTTGTTCTGGTCTTGCATATATTAAATCAAAAGAAAAATTATTAAAATATTTCTTAGCTATTTCAATTGTTTTTAAAGCTTCTGAAGCTGAATGTTGGCGACCTAAAAATTGCAAATCCTGGTCAATTAAGGATTGTACCCCAATAGATAATCTATTAATACCTAATGACTTAAAATTTTGAAATTTAAGTGCCTCGCTTGAAGTAGGATTTGCTTCTAAGCTTATTTCGACATCAGAGGCAACCTTATATAATGAATAAATTTTATTTAAAATTGCTTCAATTAATGAAATTGGCATTAAAGAAGGAGTGCCTCCCCCAAAAAAAATAGTAGTGATCTTAGAGTTTTTGGTAAATTCCAAGAAATATTCTAATTCTGAAATATAAGCTTTTTGCCAATCAGCGTCATTATTTACCTCCATAATATGAGAGTTAAAATCACAATAAGGGCATTTAGCTTTACAAAAAGGATAATGAATATAAATAGAAAGATTATCAGGCATCTTCTTTATGATTAATTACCTCATATAAAGCAGATTTTAATTCCTCAAGGTTCAATTTACTAGCAGAAGATATCGTGAAAATAGATTTTTTTAATTTCTTTTCTAATTGATTTTTTTTGGCTTCATATTCAGAATCAAGCATTAAGTCACATTTACTAAGGGCAATAATTTCAGCTTTTGTTTCCAAAGAGATATTATAATTTTTTAATTCATTACGAATAACTAAATAATCTTTATAAAGATCATTTGAAGTTACATCAATAAGATGCAGCACAGCTCGACATCTTTCAATATGTCTTAAAAATTTATGACCAAGCCCTACACCTTTACTTGCACCCTCAATTAGACCAGGAATATCCGCCATTACAAATTCATTTTGATTAACATAAACCACTCCAAGTTCTGGTTTTAAAGTTGTGAAAGGATAATCAGCAATTTTAGGATGAGCTCTTGATAAATTAGTCAGTAATGTTGATTTGCCTGCGTTTGGAAAGCCAATAATACCAATATCAGAAATAATTTTTAGCTGTAATGATATTTGCATTTCTTCTCCTTCCTTGCCAGAAGTATGGGTTCTAGGAGCTTGATTTCTTGAGGATTTAAAATTTGCGTTACCTAGACCTCCATCTCCGCCTCTTAGCAAAATTTCTTCCTGACCTTCTTCAACCAAATCTATTATTAAATTATCAGATTCAGTATAAATGGAAGTACCAACAGGAACATTTAGAATAATATCTTCAGCATTTTTACCAAATCTATTTTTACCTTTACCAGCTTCCCCATTTTTAGCCCGAAAATGTTTTTTAAATCTAAAATCTATCAAAGTATTAATATTTTTAACTGCTTTAAAAATAATATGGCCTCCACGACCACCATTTCCCCCATCAGGACCTCCCATAGGAGTATGAGCTTCTCTTCTAAAGCTTAGGCAGCCATTTCCTCCATCACCACTTCTTATCCAAATCTTAGCTTCATCTATAAATTTCATAATTTTTTAAGTTATTTTATTATCTTGATTTTATCGATTTGTAAGATTAACAAATAATTCAATAAATTAAAACATTATATATGAAAGTTATTATTTGCGGGGCAGGGCAAGTTGGAACAAGTATCGCTAAACAATTAATATTAGAAGATAATGACGTTACAGTTATTGATCAATCAGAAAAGCTAATTAATAAAATTAAAGATTCTTTAGATGTAGGAATTATTAATGGTTATGCTTCTCACCCTAATGTTTTAGAAGAAGCAGGTGCAGAAAATGCTGACATGATAATAGCAGTTACTCAATCAGATGAAATTAACATGGTTGCATGCCAAGTAGCACATTCATTATATGCAATACCAAGAAAAATAGCTAGAATTAGAAGTCAAAATTATTTTACTCAAGGCATGGAAAGAATGTTTTCGCCAGAAGATATGCCGATTGATGTAATTATCTCACCAGAAGTAGAGGTAGCTAAAGCAATTTTTGAAAAGCTTCATGTTCCAGGAGCTATAGAAACAATAGCTTTT
>Ga0181585_10005287_pt1 | contig 11172 bp, 10 predicted proteins | sample 071ome_29_FD_132469 | JGI IMG/M metagenome (GOLD analysis project Ga0181585, IMG submission 132469) | Coastal salt marsh microbial communities from the Groves Creek Marsh, Skidaway Island, Georgia - 071407BT metaG (megahit assembly) | ecosystem: Environmental > Aquatic > Marine > Intertidal... | reverse complement strand
TTCGCCTCTCTTTCCCTCCACCACGCCCTTCCCCTCTAAGGTAAGCTTTTCAATTAACCGTGTACCATTCGATCCATCTCCCCCTCCCTCTCCCTCTCCATCTCCATCTCCCCCTCCCTCTTCCTCTCCATCTCCCCCCCCCTCTCCCTCTAAGGTAAGCTTTTCAATTAACCGTGTACCATTAGATGCATCTCCCTCTTCATTTCCCTTCTTATAGCTTTGCTTTACATTTTCATCTGTTATCTTAACTGGGTTTTGTAGTAAAGTAGTTCTTGATGGCATTACTTCTACTATTTGTGTTGTAAAACCACCACCTGATTTTTCCCTAGTAATTAGTTTAATAAGTTGATCTATCTCATCATCTGTATAATTTGGCTTACTACTGTTGTCTAATAATTCATCAACCTTTTTACGAATCTTATTCTGTTCTTGTGGCATAGATGATTCAGGTATTCTTTTAATTTTGTTTATTACATCTTCAAAATCATATTTTTCATATTCTTTAGTAAAATTTCTAAAATATTCAATGTTAAATATTATTCTTCCTAATATACGATTTTTAACATATTCATCTGCATCGTTAATTGAACCATCATAATTACCTAGTTTTTTTCTAATAATTAATTCGCTTTTATACGATTTAAATAAAATATTATATAATGTTTCGATCTTTTTTAAAAAACTATCATTATCTGAGTTTAAATTATTAACAATACTATAAAATACTGTGTTTTCGTGTTTTTCTTTTTTATTCTCTTGTTCTTTTCCTGTTTTATATTCTGCAGCTGCCTCTTCAAAAATATCTAATTTAAACAAACTTTCTTCAATAGCATTTAAACTATCTCGTCGTTGTTTAGCTATATTATTAGCATTTGTTTCTTTTTGTAATTGAATTAATTTATTAACATCTTTTCTAGGGGCACTATCTAGTTTATCAAATACTTCATCATTTCTTAAGTTTAAAGAACCACCATCCATTTATTTTATTCTGGAGAATATAACTTTTTATTTTATTCTTGCGAATATAACTTCACCAAATATAAATATTGTTAGGAATACTCCTAATATTCCTAAAACATACATTTGAGGTGTATATACATCACCCGTAAAATATTTCTTAATTATATTAAATAAAAATATTAAAAGTATAATTGCTAAAATTACTAAAAATACTAATAAAAATTGGAACTTTTCAGGTGCTAATTGTATTTTAGTTTCTTTAGCATTTTCATTATAGCTTTTTGCTATTCTATCTATAATAGTGTTTTTAGTATTTAAAGGATTATAATTATCTTCTTTTATATTCTTCGCAAACTTAACTTTACTCATTGAACCATCTTCATTTGGAAAATAATTTAAATATGAACAAGCATAATATCTAGCTGGTATTGAATATGCAGTGTCTTTATTCATTTGTTGGTGATCCCTAGTATGATTTTCATAATTATATCCAATTGTATAGAATGGTGCTAATACTGGGTCTGTTTTATCAATATAATCTTGTAATTCTGTAATATTAATGGGGTCAATATATGAATTTTCGCTTGTAATTTTTATAGAAGATTTTGGATTTGTAATATTATAACTTACATAACAATTAATGTTTTTAGTTTGTGTATCTTCAAAAACCATAAAATATACTCTATCCTTATCTTTAACTTGTTCTTTAATTTTATTAAATTCGCTTATTTTCATTTTATAAAGTATATTGTTTTCCATTTTTATTTTGCTTTTATACTCAGACGATAATCTAATTTCTTCAAATATATCAGCTTGTGAAGAATTAGATAACATATTTCTAATTTCATCATCATTATTGTGATCTCCTGGTGATGTTTTTAGTGTATCTGTATCATATTTAAATGCTGAAAAAAATCTTCTTTTGCTGTCTCCAGGATTATCATCTACTTTATACCAGTCAGTAGCAGATGTATAATTATCAGTCGTATCCTTTGCACCAAAATACATATTATGGTAATGAAATCCTTTTTTACTAGTATTTGTTAATTTTATCCAATATAAAGCATTCTTATTATCTTGAGTCATTTCACGATCACTGTTATATTTCTGTATTACACCTTCTTCACCAGTAACATATTTATAATTCTTTTTAATTACATATTCAATATTATTTGTTTTTGGAATTTTAAATACTTCCTGTATAAAAATATTAGCTTCGGTATTAGCTTCAATCTTTTTAATTGAAGTTGATATGACATCGTTATCTTTCATATATTCTATTAATTCAGCTTTATTTTTAGGTAATTTCAGTATAATACTATTATATAATATATAACTATTTAATCTATAAGTATCAGCGACTGAGTCTTGCTCAAAATCATCATCGCCAAATATTGTTTCATAAAAATTTGGTTGAAACTTAAAGTCAGTATTTGTCCAATTTGAAAAAAGCCTATATATATATTCTTCATATTGCATTTGGTCAGTTGATTGTGATCTATAGTCCTCATAGCTACTACCTTTAGGTGATATTTCGCTAAATATATCTCTTATGTTTTTCATATGCATTTCTTTATCTTGTTTTTCAGTACCTTTAATTCTTTCGTGTATATCTTTAAGTTCATTATTATCATTAGCAATTTTAAAAACTCTTATTTTATTTTTATCAATAGTATGTTCTACTTCTTCTACTTTAATATGTTGTGATATTTTATTATTAATATCTACAAGATTTTTCTTATAGTTAAAAGATGCTTGTTGTATAGGAAATAATTCATTATACAATAAATATACAATACCTGTAATATAAGATGCTAGTATAAATACTATAATTCCGTATATTATATTATCTAAATTAGAATCTTCATTTAATCCACCAATAAAAATTAAAATTATTAATAATACTGCTACAAAGAATGTATTAACTTTATTTAAGTCTTTTTTATGATTTGATTCACTATTTGAACCTTTTTTATTTTCATTTTTGTGTTCATTTGCCCAGTTATATAATTGAAAGGATTCTAAAGATAAAATACCGGTTTCATTACTATGATTTACAAAATAAACGTAAAATAGATATATAATAAATAAAATAACATAATACAATACTATTAATTTTATAGCATTACTAGATATATTTAAATTAAATGGATATAATATTAATAAAGGAAAAAGTAATACAAAATATTGCATACCCAAAGTACTACCTGTTATATTCTTTAACCAATCAGTATAATTGGTATTCTTAAAATCTAAACTAGATAACAATATAAACGTAAATAATGTAAATAATATAAAAGCTAAAAATACAAGACCCCAAATATGCAATGCTTTAATATTTTTATTAAACCATACTACAACAACAAAAAATATAATATAAAAAACTAGAAAAATTATATGTAATGCTGTATTTGCCTTAAATTTTGGATTAATTAAGTTAAACTTATCACCACTAAATCCTTTAAATAAATCATATCTTGGACCTTCAGCTAATATGCCAATTTCTACTCCAATTATTGCTAATGGAATAGTAACCGTTAAAAACATAATAATTTTACTGGGATAATTACGGTCTAATGCATTTTTTACTCCTTCAGTAGAATATAATATAATACCAATAACAAATAAATAAAACATAAATAAAGCACTACTTACTACATTTACTACATTTATTCCCTCTGGATTTTTATTGTTTGATTTAGCCTTGTCTATAATACCACTTATAGTTCCTACAATAAAAATAAAATATAAAAATAATATTAATATAGGAACAACTGAAATTGTATTTTCATCATCATCAAATTTAATACCATCTTTATAACTTTTAAATATTTCGGAAAGTAAATAAATTGAAAATATAACTACAATAATTATATAAATATCTCTTGCTTTATCATTACCATTATCTTCTAAGAATAAATGTCTATGTGTTTCAGCTTCACATAAACTAGCACCACCGCAATTAGATCTATTAGCTGTTGCCTGTATTGAAGTTGTAAAATAGAAATAAGTAGTTATAAATAAATTTAAAAATATTAAAAATATTATAATTATTATTATATTGTTTAAATATGCTGGTATTTTTGATGTTGCTTTATTAAATGATGTTAATGCTAAATTTTGAATTTTTTTAGTTTTTGATAGTGGTATAAGGTTTGTCAAGTCTTTATTATGTTCTTCACTCTTATTTTTTGCTACTTCTCTATATTCTTCGTTTTTTTTTTTTTCTTTTTATTTCTTTTTGTCCGTAGAACTAGAACTAAAATAGGTATTATATTCTTTTATTAGTTGATTAATTAAACTTTCATTTAAAATATATTTTCTTAGTTTATTTAATAGGTCTATATGATTAGTTGTATTTGTATAATATGGTATGCCTATATAATTAATTATATATGGTGGTGTTATTTTATAATCTGACTTGTCTATATTTTTAAAAAAATTATTTATATGATCATTTAATGTAGTAATTAAATGATCATACCTATCTTTTAATGATATAATATCATTATATTCATAATAATTACTTTCAAGTTCTATAAATAGTTGGCAAAAATATAATAATTGTTTTTTTTGATTATTTATTCCTTTTTGACCACTTATTAACGTGACATTAAACTTTGCAAATTGTTCATCATTAATATCACCTTCTATTCTCAAAATTGTTTTTAAAAAAGATTTTTCTGTTGTGTATATACTATCTAATATACTTTCTTCAAATTGTCTACCTCTTTCATTAATCTTTTTATTAATTTCGGGTTTAATAAATGTAATATCTATAGGTTGATTATCGTATAATTTAAAAATATTAATAATGTTTTTAATATAAAAAGAAATCTTTTTAACATTATTTAAAAATTTTATTATTGCTTCTTTAAGAGTATTTTCAGGCTCATAAAGTTGTTCTAAACTGTTCTTTAAATTTTCTATATCTGTTTCAAAATCAGTATTATTACGTATTTTATATAATGTATTTCTAAAATCATCGTTTTTTGGATTTTTAAAAAAATCTACTAAATTTGTATATTTATTTTTAATTCTCTTATAATAGTATAAATATAATTGTTGATGTATTTTAACTAATTCTTTTTTATCTATATTTTTTCTTATTAATGTTTTTATTAAGTTTTCTATAAAGTCTTTAGGATCATTAGTAATTTTTGAATATTCATTTCTATACGTTTTTTCATATTCCTTAAGTAGTTCATTATGTTTTGTATTATCCATTTTTTATACAATTTATATATTTACTTAATAATACTAATTAAATAAATATCATTGTTATAAATACAATCATTAATACAAACATTAATGCTAATATACCACTTATATATATATTGACATAAGCTTTAACCGAATATAGTAATATTGCTATTATAATGATCGCACAACATACTACAATATCTATTAAATTATATTTACTTAATATTGTAGGACCTAAATAGGTTTCAGTAGCTTTTTTAAGTAAGTCTTTATTATTAGTTTCTTTTACAATAAAATCTTTAAGTTCTATTGCAGATTTTCTAACTTGTCCAGTAGTATTACTACCACTACTACCATCAATAACATCATTTAATAATTTAAATTCATTAACAAAATCAAGATAATATGGTATTTTATCTGTTCTATAATCGTCCTCTGTATTTTTACTTATTTCATTAAAATAATATTCAGCATCTTGACGGGTTTTAATTTCATTATTATATGCTATATTTTTAATAATACTATGTTTTAATTTACTTTTATTTAAATCTTTTGTCATACTATTTTGTAAATTAGGGACAATATTACAATTTAATTCAAAATTACTATAAGCAAAATTACTATACTGATCATTACCACTTTTAATAGCAATATTGGATGTTAATACAGGTATGATGATACTATCTCTAAGTTCATTAGCTAAAAATGTATGTAAAGTATCAATATTAGAATTATAACCTTTTAACATTTTATTATTACTATAAATGTTTAAAAAAATAATTATACAATAAATAACGATACACCAAATAAACCTATTATAGGCAATGTTATTAAAGGTGTTAAAATTGAACCAATAGATGTAGCTTCTGTGCTTCCTTTATCATTATCAAAGTAATTTTTATCAATTTTATCAATAACCATACTGGCAAATACAATTAAGAATATTAATATAGGAATAATCATAACATATTGTATTTCAACCGTATCAGTGTATAATAAATAAAATATTACACCTAATGCGCATAAAAAACTAATAATCATTATAATTAAATATAATTTAAGCGTATTATCGTTATTTTTAGCAAACTCGTTGATCTTTTTCCGTAAACTAGTATATTCTACTGTATAATTACTTTTAGCACAATTACTGGCTAAAGATAAATTAACACGTAGATCAGTTGTAAATATAACATATAATGTGATCATTAGTAATCCATTCAAAACCATAACTGGTAAATATTTTTTAAACACACTTAAATATATGTTAGTATCCTTAAAAGCATTTTTAAGTATATCTTTCATATTAGCAACATAATTTCGCACCGGACTATCAGGATAATAATTATTTAAGTTGCTGACAGTATAATAACTGGTAATAAACTTTGCTAATAATAAACCAAAACTAAATACTGATAATAAATTAATTGATTCATTAATATATATTAAAATAATAACAAATACTATAGGTATAGCGTGGATTATATGAAAAATTGTTAGATTATCACTTTTATTATAATAAAATATAGGTATTAATATAACAAATAGTGCAATTAATACAAGGAATACTATATTAATTATATTTTGTGTTGGTTCATCCATTTTTTAATTACAATAATTATATAAAATATATCATTAAACTATTTTGGGATCTTTAACACTATTAAGTGTATCCGCCATATTTTTAAACGTTGAAAGACCTCTTGCCATAATTTCAGGTTTTTTAACAGCGGTTACAATTAAATAAATAATTATCATAGCAATAACAACAACAATAATGGAATAAATATATGGTTGTATTCTGTTAATATTTTCAGTAGTTTTTTTTAAGTTATCTAAAAGTTCTTCGTTCAATACTCTATTGTATTCTTTTTTAATTTCTAATTTTTCTTTTGTTGTCATTTCAACTTTAAATATATTATCAACTAAATATTCAAACGGTTTAATTTTAGAAACAACAAAATCTTTCATAGGATAGTTTTCAAGAGTAAAACCAACTAAAAGATCTTTATTATCAAGTGGATTTAACAAATAATGTTTAACTTTATCCCGATAATCTCCACTATCTACAATGCTATTAACATACTTAACATATTCTAAGATAACGTATAAAACTATAAACCTAGCCCGTTCATTAGAATCTTTAAATTGATAGCTTTCAAGATCAGTATAATATTCTTGCATTACTAATATAGGTTCAAATCTCCTATAAATAATATCATCAAATAGTTCTTCTTTATTTTTCTTTTTTGAAATAGGAAATATATTTTTATTATTAACAGTTTCATTTAAGAAATCATTAATATCATTATTATATTTAAAAGCAGTTTTAACATATTGTAAAATAAAAGTATAAAAAGCACTATAAATAGATATCCATAATAAATACAATACTAAAACAATAGTTAAAAGTATAGATCCTTGAACTTTAAAATCTTGATCATCTTTAAAAATAGTTTGTAGATCAACGTCTAATAATAAAGAAATAACACTCATTAAAATTAAATGTAATATACCAACTAATATAGTTAAATAAACAAGCATAGAAGCATAATATATTAATACAACTGGTGTATAAAATTTATAATTAATATAGCTTGATAAACCTTCTTTAAAACTATCTAAATTACACCAATTATACATAATTAATTTATATTTAACTAAAAACGAAACTAAGATATTTTTATCATTTGTAGTTTTGTATAAAGTAGCTCCAGATTCTTCAAAAATTAATAAAATTGGTATAAGAAATATAAATAAAATAACTAAAGCAATTATAAGATACAGTATATACAATACAAATTTAAAATAAAATAATTTAAATATAAAATTAATAGTATTTATACTTGCATCACTCATATTTAATTATTTGATATAATTTAAAAAAATATGCCACATAAAATGCAATCAAAGTGAATATAATTAACAACGCATTACTTTGATAAAATACCATTAATAATACACTTAATACAAATAAACATATTATAATAACGGTAAATAATTTATGAAATAATATGTAATATATTAAACCAAAAATTATACATACAAGTAATAATGTATCTACAATAATATTGATAGGATAATTTTGTGTTTTTAAGAAGTTTAATAATATAAAAAACTTAGCTTCAACTTTATTTAAACCATTTTGAATAACTGTTGCTACGTTTTCGCTATAATTAAGTAAAGTAGCACCAATATCACTAGAATGTTCAATATATGTTTTAATTATATTGTTAAGAGCTTTAACATCTTCTGATTCTATATATTGTTTAATACTATCGTATATATTAGGATCTATTTGCCCTAATGTAACTATTAATGTATGTGTAAATGTTTCTTTAACACCGTTAGGAACAATATTTATAAAATTAACATCAAAATTATTATCTTTATCAAAAGCTTTTTTCATAAACTCAACATCAATAAGTTTTTTAAATTCTTCAACAATATTAGTATTTTCTTTACTAATATCTTGTGCTAATTGAACTTCATAAAACATATATATACCAATACTAACAACTTTAAGAACATATAAAAAAATTAAGAATATTAATATTATTTTAATGATACTCATTTTTATAATTCTAAGACGATTAAATAATAGTTCTATTCTTCTATATTAGTAGGATTTACAATATTAGGTAATTTAAGATTATTAGTAATAGATTCTACAGTAATTTCTTCAGTTTTATTGTTATATTTTTCAGAGGATATAATGTATAATAGGATACCAATTATACTAGCAAGACCAATACACGATATAATAAACTCAGGTAAATATAATTTATTAAAATTATCTTCAAGATCAATATCTAAAACATTGATATATTTGTAAGCATCAAGACCAAAAAGATCATTAAGTATATGTGAGATACCTTTAAAACTATTAATTAATATAAGTATTAAACATAATATTACTACAATAGTAATAACAACACCTAAGCTATATTTAATTAACGGATTATTTAATAAATATTCGTAAGATTTCCCAGTTATAAGTTGTGCTAAAAACTTAAGAGACCACCAAATAAGTTTAACAATAAGATCAATCATATTTATTATATAAAAATAACATTAATTTACCGTATTACATACTTTTTAATAACCAAATTACAACAATAACACCTATAGGATATGCGAGTCTAATTATAAATTCATTTGTGCCATTAAGCATATTATTTTCAACATATTGTTTAAGATAAGTGAATATTAGGCGATCAAATGCTATAGCGATCAAGATAACTAAAGCGAATAAGAATAATTTAAATACATCACCTTTTGTTTGTCCTAATTTATCCCAAAATGATACTTGTGGTTCTTTATATATAATTTTAGCAGGTTCAGGTTGTTGTTGATACATAGCTTCAGGTTGAGGGGTTAAAGGTTGTTGTTTAATTTTTTGCGGTGGTTCTTGTATTTGTTGCTGTGGTATTTCGGGTTCTTGCATATCGCCATAAACAAGTGAAAGTTCAGTTCCATCAAACATAATTCTTTTTATTATCTACACCTATAATAAAAATGGATATTTCAGATAAACTAATAATTGTTTGTATTATTTTTGCAATTTTAGCAATTTTATCTATAGTATTTGGGTGTTTTTATTTTAGTTCTAAACCAGAAAACTTTAAAAATAAACAATCAAAAGAAGCTTTTATTATTGAAAAAATGGTAGAGTTATTTAAAAAAAAATCCGAAGATTTTAAGATAATTGAAATGATGAAAAGATATAAAGAACAATTTAAAAACGAAAAGTTTGTTAGTAAATTAGTAGATAAATTAACAAAAGAAGATTTTAAAGAATCTAAGAAACCAAAAGCATCAAAGAATCGTAATAATAGTTAAGATTCTTCATCATCACTTGAATCTTCATCATCACTTGAATCTTGCTTATTAATTTCATTCATTTTATATTCTAGAACATCAGGGTTATAATTTGGATTTAAAATAGATTTATCGAAAGGTATATTAGCTAATGCTTGATAATAATATATTTTAAATGTAATATTATGATTAGCACCTTTAAAATCATATAATTTCCCTGATTGTGTTTTAAAAGTTAAAGTCATTTTGGAAAATTTACCAATAGGATGAAATTCTCTTACACTTGTTTTTTGAATGGATATATTTTCATCATTATATCCTAAAGTTCCTAATTTAAATCGTGCTAAACCTAAGTTATGTTTAGAATATGATAATGATAATGTAGAATGTTCTTCAATTTCAGGACAATTAAGAATAACATATTTTTCACCAATTAGATCAACAATCCCAGGTGCTTCAATTCTATGTGTAGAATTACTTTGCTTGCTCATAAAATATCTAAACTTATTTTTGTCTTTAGTAATATTTGAATCATTAATTTTAGTAAAAAAACCACTATCAACATTCTGTGATAAATTAAATCCTAATGTATCACGTAATGTAGATTTATTCATATCTAATACAAAAGGATGTGAAGATGTAAAAGCTATTTTATTTTTAACATCCGGTGGTGTGCTCAAACTTTCTATTTTAAGATTACTTAATTTTTTATTAAGTAATTGTATTAATTGTGGTAATGAAAAATCACCAATATCAAGTTCAATAGTAATATAATTTAATGTTTCAATATTATCAATATTTCCTACATAATAAACTAATGTATTATTATTTTTATCAACATTATACATAGTGCGAGGAACTGAAGCATCTATAACTTCTAAACCAAAAACATTTTTAAAAGGTTCTGTAAAATAAATAGTATAATTATTAGGATAAGGATTATCAATATAATCACGATCTTTAGAATCAACAATGAATGTATAATGTTGTTTAAAACTATGAGATTTTAAAAATTGTATATCATCAAGAGACATTTATGTTTTTAATATGTAAATATGTTTAAATCTGAATGTTTAATATTGATCTTTATTTTAGTTATATTAGCTATTTTATATTTTAATAGTTCTACTGTAGAACTATTTACATCTAAAAAGATCACAATAAATAAAGAAGAAAATAAAGAATTAATTG
>Ga0181585_10005281_pt1 | contig 11177 bp, 11 predicted proteins | sample 071ome_29_FD_132469 | JGI IMG/M metagenome (GOLD analysis project Ga0181585, IMG submission 132469) | Coastal salt marsh microbial communities from the Groves Creek Marsh, Skidaway Island, Georgia - 071407BT metaG (megahit assembly) | ecosystem: Environmental > Aquatic > Marine > Intertidal... | reverse complement strand
TTCATGACATGATAAATATGCCAACTGATGGCTTCACCCTCACGGTCAGGGTCAGTGGCAAGGATCAGTTTATCAGCCTTTTTTAATTCGGCAGTAATGGTGTTGATGGGATCTTTGCTGCGTACTGGAATGTTCCAGTGCATGGCAAAATCTTCTTCGGGTATGACAGAACCTTGTTTGTTTGGCAGGTCACGAATATGCCCCACAGAGGCAACGACGTGATAATCACTACCAAGATATTTATTAATCGTTTTGGCTTTGGCTGGGGATTCAACAACAACAAGTTTCATAGCGTAATACTGACCTTTTTTACCTGACTTTTTGTCATGTCCCGTTTGTCAGGTGCTAGGCGTTTCCGGCTTCCATAGCAAAGAGACCCTGTTGCCATAATGCCGGATGATAACGCCTGCCAATTCCATTTCAAACAGCGCCATGCTGATAACAGGTATTGAGAAATGACACCGCTTAATCAATTCGTCAACCGAAGATGCATCAAAACTTAACAAGTTCAGCAATTCCTGCTTGGCCTTTTCCACCTCATCTTGGTTGGGATCAGTGGGTTTTCCCTCATCAAAAAGTGGCAGTGACGGTGGGTTAACGTTCCATTCTTTGCTGTCAATTTGGTCCAAAATATCTTGACTATCCTGCACTAACATGGCCCCGTCACGAAGCAGATTATTACATCCTCTAGATCTGGGATCTAAAGGGGATCCGGGAATAGCCATGACATCACGGCCACGGTCGGCGGCTTCTCTTGCCGTGATCAGTGACCCAGATTTTAATCCTGCCTCAACTACCAAAAGCCTAATCCCAAGTGAGGCAATGATACGGTTGCGAATAGGAAAATGCTTGGCGAAAGGCTGCATTCCTGTCGGCATTTCCGACATCAAGACGCCTTGATCCCGAAGGCTTTCATAAATACGGTTATTTTCACGTGGATAAACTTGATCGACGCCGCCTGCCAGGACCGCAATAGACCCAGTGGTTAATGAACCTTCATGGGCCGCCGCATCAATGCCCCGCGCCATGCCAGAAACATTGGTATAGCCCGCTTGTCCGATCTCACTACACAAAAGCCGAGTGAGATTAAGAGCGTTAAGCGAAGCGTTTCTTGATCCCACCACCGAAAGCGCGGGTTTTTGTAAAAGATGCAGATGACCGAGACAAGTCAAACATCCTGGCGCATCATCAAACATTGCCAAACTTTTGGGATAGGCATCTTCACCGCGCACAATGATTTGCGCCCCTATTTTTTCAGCGGCCGCTATTTCATCTTCTGCCGCACTCTGGGTGGAGATATTAAGGGAAATGCGTGAACGCTTACTGATCTCAGGTAACTGTTCCAGAACGGCTGATCCGGTTTTGTATCGGCGCAACAGCATCGTCAGGGTGACTGGTCCAATATTTTGCGTCCGTATCAGTCGCATAATGGCCAGTTTTTCAGTGATTTTCAAAAATATAATCCCTTTTGCTAAAAGGCTTGGCATGCAGCAAGAGATTGCACCGCAACTGAAATCAGAGATATCTTAACGTGTAAGGATTAATATTTCGTTAATAGCAGGGTTGAAAATCAGACCCCAACCCTTTTATCACGACATACCAATGCGTGGTTCTGTTCCAGAGAAAAGCCGCTTGATATTGCCGCGATGCCGCCAGATGGCCAAGGCGGCAATCATTCCTGCTGTTATAACTGTTAAAACCGGCAAAGGAGGAGAGGAGATCAGCGCAAATAAAATCGGGGCAGAAGTGTAGCTGATGATCGCTGCCAGTGAAGAAAAGCGAAACAAAAATGCAGTTACCAGCCAGACTAAACATACCATTGCCCCAACCAGAGGATGAAAGCCTAGAAATACCCCTAATCCTGTCGCTACGCCTTTACCGCCCCTAAAACCAAGCCAAATCGGATAGCAATGCCCAACAATGCTTAACAGGCCAGTGATGGCAATAACATTGCCATCACCATTGAGATAACGAGCAATCATGACCACAAATAAGCCTTTACCGCTATCCAGAAGAAGCGTTAGCGCGGCAGCAATTTTGTTGCCAGTGCGCAAAACATTGGTGGCGCCAATGTTGCCGCTGCCAATGTTCCGGATATCACCTAACCCAAACAGTTTTGCTATGACTAAGCCAAAGGGAATAGCGCCTATGAGATAGGCGGCGAGGCCATAAAGCATCAATACGATAATATGTTCAGGCATTAACGAGTACCGTTTGCGTGAAGATCCAACTTATGATCGTAAACCTTTTTGCCGCCAATCCAAGTGCCGATCACAACGCCTTGTACTGGGGCACCTTCAAAAGGCGTGCTGACGGATAATGAGGCAAAATCCGCCCCGCGCACTTGCCAGGCTCGATCAAGATCAATCATGGTGAGATCAGCGGTTGCCCCAACTGCCATTTGCCCACCATCAATCTTTAGGATTTGTGCTGGATTATGGCTCAATAGTGCAAATACGCGCATCAACGGAAGATATCCACCATGCCAAAGCGACAGCGTCATTGATAATAACGTTTCTAATCCAGAATAACCTGGTTCTGCTAAGCCAAAAGGAAGCGATTTCACATCGCGATCTTGGGGGGAATGATCACTTGCCATGGCATCGATTGTGCCATCTGCCAGTCCTTCTATCACAGCTTGTCTATCCACTTCGCTTCTTAATGGTGGCGAAAGCCTAAACCGAGTATCATAGTCTCTGACCGCAATATCATTAAGGAGGGCATAAGGTGGTGCGGTATCGCAAGTGACATTCAAGCCTTCAGCCTTTGCCGCGCGGATGAGGGCAACGCCCTTGGCAGTGGCAATATGTGCAACATGATAATGACCACCTGTCAGCCGCAGAATAGCAAGATCACGGCTGATCACAATGTCTTCGGCAGCATCAGGAATGCCTCTTAAACCAAGGCGCGTTGAATGTTCGCCTTCATGCATTTCCCCGTTTTCGGCAAGCATAGGGTCTTCAGCATGCTGAATAACAGGGCGGTTAAGCATAGACGCATAACTTAGCACTCGCCGCATGGTCAGGCTATTGGCAATAGTCTTCGTTGCATCGGTGAAACCAACTGCCCCAGCTTCTGCCAAGAGTCCTAATTCTGCCATGGCTTCACCCTTAAGTCCGACAGTTGCCGCACCATAGGAATATACCCTTAAATCTTGCCCAGCTGTGGATAGCCCACTCATCATGCGGCATTGGGATAACAGCATTTCAGGGTCATCAAGCACGGGATAGGTGTTTGGCAGACAGATAATGCTGGTAATGCCGCTTTTGATCGCAGCGTTAGCTAGGCTTTGCGGGGTTTCACGATGCGCTGCCCCGGGATGACAAGATTGTACCCGCATATCGATAATGCCTGGTGTCAGCACATGACCATTTGCGTTAATTATCTCTGCGCCTTTTGGGGCTTTCAGCGTATTAGGCTGATCAGATAATTCCGCAATTCGCCCTTCACGGATCAAACAATCCCCATGGCTATCTGTCTGGCTAGCAGGATCAATCAGGCGTGCGTTTTGGATTAACACATCGGTCATGTTTTCTGCCTTCCTAGAACTCCAGCAGCAAGAGATTCCAAACAAGCCATGCGAACGGCAACACCAATTTCCACTTGAGTGGTAATCAGACTGCGTTCCACATCATCAGCCAATTCGGATGAAATCTCAACACCGCGGTTCATAGGGCCAGGGTGCATAATCAACGCTTTAGGCTTAGCCAATGCCAGTTTCTCACGCGTTAAACCATAGCGATGGAAATATTCCCTTTGGGATGGGGTTTCTGCCCCTTGCATGCGTTCCTGCTGAAGGCGAAGAAGCATAACGATATCAGTGCCGTCCAACCCCTCTGCCATATCATGATAAACGGTAACTCCCATTTCTGTGATGTGTTGTGGTAACAGAGTTGTCGGCGAAATCAGCCTGATATTAGCGCCCAGTATGGAAAGCAGATGGATGTTTGACCGTGCCACTCGGCTGTTGGCGATATCACCGCAGATAGCAATATTCAGCCCTTCAATATGTCCAAGGCGACGACGAATAGTAAGGGCATCTAGCAAGGCTTGCGTGGGGTGTTCATGCCGTCCATCACCCGCATTAATAACCGCCGCGTCAACATAATTAGACAGCAACAGCGAAGCCCCAGAGTTTTGATGCCGCATCACCAGAATATCAGGATGCATAGCGTTTAGGGTAACAGCGGTATCAATAAGGCTTTCGCCTTTTTTGATGGAAGAGGTCGCAACAGGAACATTAACAACTGACGCCCCCATTTTACGTGCCGCCAGATCAAACGAAACCCGTGTCCGTGTTGAGTTTTCAAAAAATATGGTAAAAACCGTCACGCCTTTGAGATGGCTCAAGGTTTCGCGTGGAGGCAGATCAGCAAAAGTGTTGGCGCGATCAAGAATGCCCTCAACCACAGGGCGTTGAAGCCCTTCTATCCCAAGCAAATGCTTATCTTGTAGAGGGGCAAAGCCAAGCTGATCATCGGCCTTTACTGATCCGTTATCTTGCCTATTCTGATTACCCATGAACATCCTTATAATCCTGACCTGCTATAACGTCCAGTGCTGATTGCAGTATCCAAGTCGCGGCTAATGCGTCTCGGCGTTCGGATCGTTTTTGTCTGGTCATATCAGCATCAACCATGGCGCGTTCGACCGAAACGGTAGAAAGCCGTTCATCCTGCCATAAAACAGGCCAATCTTTGAGACGAAGCAACGCATAGGTAAAGTCCCGAACAGAATCACATCTTTGGCCCATACTGCCATCCATATTAAGAGGCCAGCCAATGACCAATCCACCTATCTCATGTTCAAGAGCAAGCGCATTGAGCTTTTCCATATCAGGGGTAAATTTATGACGCCGAAGAATCGTAACGGGTGAGGCGACTTTCCAGTCTGGGTCTGAAACCGCTATGCCGATTGTTTTTCGACCCACATCAAGAGCAAATAATTTGCCAATGGATTTGCGTTGGTTAATGAAATCGTCAATCTTGCATATAGCCATAGCCAATGCTATTACCCCTTCAGCAACTTTTTGTCACCAGACTTGTGATCAGGCTCATGACCATTGATAAAAATACTATCCCTCGTATCGCCCGACTGGCGCGCCTTGAAATCGCGCTTGAACGGCAATCTGCCCTAAGTGAAGAACTGGCCTCCATCTTATCATGGGTGGAACAGTTAAACGCGCTTGATACCGCAGAGGTTGAACCTCTGGCCAGTGTTACTGGCCATGATTTGCCGTTACGGGAGGATAAGGTCACCACAGGAAATGATCCTGATGCGGTGCTATCCAATGCCCCTGAAAAAACCTCTAACTTCTTTGTTGTTCCAAAGGTGGTCGAATGAGTGATCTGCTTTCCTTAACGGCGGTCGCCGCGCGTTCAGCTCTTGACAAAAAAGAGTGTTCAGCAAGTGAGCTAACCGCCGCTTATCTTAAGGCTATTGAAGACACAGCCGATAATAACGCCTATGTGGCAATCACTGCAGATAAGGCAACCGATATGGCTAAGGCCAGTGATGCTAGGCTTGCTAAGGGTGAGGGTGGTGCTCTTGAGGGGATACCTGTTGGTGTTAAGGATATGTTCTGCACCAAAGGGGTGGAAACCACCGCGTCATCACAAATCTTAAAAGGCTTTGTTCCCACTTACGAATCCACCGTCACATCCCATTTATGGGCTGATGGCGCGGTGATGCTGGGCAAGCTGAATTGCGATGAATTTGCCATGGGTTCTGCCAATGAAACCAGCGCCTTTGGACCAGTGACTAACCCTTGGACAGCCACTAATGGGGATCTTATGGGTAAAGCCCTAACCCCTGGGGGATCATCAGGCGGATCAGCAGCGGCCATGGCCGCGCGGTCATGTTTACTTGCCCCGGGAACAGATACCGGCGGCTCTATTCGCCAGCCAGCAGCCTTTTGCGGCATGGTTGGGCTTAAGCCGACTTATGGTCGTTGTTCGCGGCGTGGGATCGTTGCCTTTGCGTCATCACTTGATCAGGCTGGCCCGATAACCCGTGATGTTGCAGATTGCGCGCTGATGATGACCAGCATGGCAGGACATGATGAAGGGGATTCCACCTCTATCGATGCGCCCATGCCTGATCTGATGGCGGCGTTGTCTATGGGGATAAAAGGGATGCGGATTGGGATCCCTGATGAATATACCCTTGATGGGATGAACCCAGAGATTGTTGCCTTGTGGGAACAGGGACGTGCTTGGCTCGAAGATGCTGGCGCAAGCTGTGTGCCGGTTAGCTTGCCGCATACGCAATATGCTTTGCCTGCATATTATATTGTTGCCCCAGCTGAGGCATCATCAAATCTGGCACGTTATGATGGGGTGCGGTACGGTCAGCGCGTGGAAGGGGCAACATTGGATGAAATGTATGCCAAAACCCGTGGAGCAGGTTTCGGGGATGAGGTAAAGCGCCGTATCCTGATTGGGACTTATGTTTTGTCTGCTGGATATTATGATGCTTATTACATTAAGGCTCAGCAAGTTCGCCGCTTGATCCAGCAGGATTTTCTGACTGTATTTGAACAGGTTGATGCGTTATTGACCCCATCAACTCCGACCGCGGCCTTTCCGCTAGGGGAAAAGATGGATGCCGTCAGTATGTTCCTTAACGATGTCTTTACGGTTCCAGCCAATCTAGCAGGAATTCCAGCGATATCTGTGCCTTCGGGATTGTCTTCTGATGGCTTGCCTTTAGGGTTGCAACTGATTGCTCCGGCGTTACGCGAAGATACCTTAATTCGCGGCGCGGCAGTGATTGAAAAGGCAGCAGGGTTTGATCATGTGGCAACAGGGGCCGCGTCATGACGAAAAACGTATCACCATTAGTTGAGGGTCGCACAGGCCCATGGGAAGTTATCATTGGGCTAGAGGTTCATGCCCAAGTGTCGAGTGAGGCAAAATTGTTTTCGGGCGCATCAGCGGCGTTTGGTGCTGGCCCCAATGAACATGTTTCGTTGGTGGATGCGGCAATGCCGGGAATGTTGCCAGTGATCAATCGGTTTTGTGTGGAGCAAGCTGTCAGAACAGGGCTTGGTCTAAACGCGCAAATCAATCTGGTAAGCGTTTTTGACCGTAAGAATTATTTTTACGCTGACCTGCCGCAAGGCTATCAGATCAGCCAGTTCAAACAGCCGATTGTTGGCGAGGGCAGTATCACTATCACTCTTAGCGATGGCACTAGCCGCGACATTGGCATTGAACGCCTGCATCTGGAACAAGACGCTGGTAAATCCATGCATGATCAGCATCCGTCTAAGTCCTTTATTGATTTGAACAGGTCTGGCGTGGCACTGATGGAAATTGTGTCAAAACCTGATATGCGTTCTGCCGAAGAGGCCGCCGCCTATGTCAGCAAACTTAGGGCAATTGTTAGGTTTTTGGGCACTTGTGACGGCAATATGGAACAAGGCTCATTACGGGCTGATTGTAATGTCTCGGTGCGTCGCCCGGGTGAACCGTTAGGCACACGGACAGAAACCAAGAACTTAAACTCCATCCGCTTTATCGCACAAGCGATCAATAGTGAAGTGGCGCGCCAAATTGAGATCCTCGAAGATGGCGGCACCATTGTTCAGGAAACGCGCCTGTTTGATAACACCACAGGCCAGACACGCACCATGCGTTCCAAAGAGGACGCCCATGATTATCGGTATTTTCCTGACCCGGATTTATTGCCATTGAAACTGGATGCGGCATGGGTTGATCATATTCGGGACACTCTGCCTGAGTTGCCTGATGCCTTGCGTGCCCGTTTGTTGGATCAATATGGGCTTTCGCCGTATGATGCTAGTTTGATTAGTGAGGATCGTGCGGTTGCTGCCTATTACGAAACTGCCGCCGCCGGACAAGATGCGAAAATAGTGGCAAATTGGATGACGGTGGAGCTGTTTGGCGCTCTTAACAAAATGGGCCTTGATTTAGCGGATTCCCCTGTAAAACCGGATCAGCTTGGCAAATTGGTTGGCCGCATTACCGATGGCACTATTTCCGGGCGTATTGCTAAGGATGTTTTTGCCCTAATGCTGGAAAATGGCGCTGATCCTGATCAGGTGATTGATGAAAAAGGCTTTAAGCAGGTTTCCGATACCGGAGCGATTGAGGCGATGATTGATGCTGTCATGGCGGAAAACGCAGATAAAGTCGCGGAATATCGCGGCGGTAAGGATAAGCTTTTCGGCTTCTTTGTTGGGCAGGTGATGAAAGCCTCGCAAGGTCAAGCCAATCCAGGGGTAGTGAATGGTCTGCTTAAGCAAAAGCTAGACGGCTAGCAATTCGATATTGAGTACTATAATACTCAAAATTGAAAATATTGTATCTTAGCCATTAATCTGCCGCATCAAAGCGGGCAGGGCGTCGCACTCAGTAATAGCAAAACTAGATTTAGGCATAAAACTTGGGATTTCTGGCGCGTCTGTCGTAACCGCAATAATATGGCGACAGGCCGCGGCAATAGCGGCGTCATGATCCGCATAGGTGTCGCCGATCATCACGGCCTCATCAGGGGCAACCCCCACCTTTTCACATAGCGCCAGAATACCGCCTGGTTCTGGTTTTCGTCCATGGCCACTATCCGCGGTGACGACGTGATCCATCAATGGTGCCAATCCCAAATCATCAAGATTAATTGACGTCGTTGGGTCGCCATCATTAGTCACCACCCCCAATAAATAGCCATCGGATTTGAGTTCTGTTAGTGCTGATCTCACCTCGCCCTTCGGGACCGTTTGCCCACGCACTGATCGGGTGGAAATTGCCATCATTTCATCCAGATAGGCAGGGGCGTTCATAATATCAACCAAAGCGCCATCAAGTTGGCCCCATGCTGGCACAAGCGAGCCATAGGTTCCAGATGCAAAAATCCCATTTTCCAGCACTTTGCCATGCTGGCCATCAGCGCTAAGGTCTACCCCGATGACTCGAAGCAAGTCACGATGATGGACGCGGCCATCAATCAGGCTTTCGGTATAACGGGCAATATTCAAGATAGTGGAAGCCCATGTCTGGCTTAAATCCAGAAGAACCCCATCTTTGTCAAAAATTATCAGTTTTATGGGCATCAAAGTATCAATCGTAATGCAAGAATTAGCTGGTTTTCGGCATTAGGCCGCTGATTATGTCAGCCATTCGAAAATCTTGCAATCCATGGTTTGACAAATGCTTGATCTTTGATTAGATGAGGGTTGCATACGCCGTGTTGGGGGCAACCCCATATACCCATCATGCGGAGGGGTGGCCGAGTGGCTGAAGGCGGCGGTTTGCTAAATCGTTGAAGGAGGAAACTCCTTCCGGGGGTTCGAATCCCTTCCCCTCCGCCATTTTCTATTATCTTTAAATCTTATTATTACTTGCTGTGACCTATTTTTACCTTGTTTTTATGGGATAATATAGGGATATCACGGCATAAAAGTGATGTTCTGTCCATTGCTATCCATCCCAGTCTTGACTATAATGTGGGGGTAATTGTGGGGTTTATATAGCATGGCTTCTGGACGAGCACATAAGCTTTCAGCATTAGATGTAAAAAGAGCTTCCAAACCGGGTAAATATGGCGATGGAAATTGCCTCTATCTAGTTGTTACCGAATCTGGCGCCAAGCACTGGCTTCTCAGGCTTGTTATTCGCGGTAAAAGACGCGATATGGGGTTGGGTAGCGCTGATCTGATCAGTCTTGAGGAAGCTCGTGATTTGGCAAGACAGTACAGAAGATCTGCTCGTCTTGGCGGTGATCCCATTTCTGAACGCAAAGCAAGTGCTGGGAAGTATTTCAGCTTCAAGGAAGCAGCCATTAAAGTCCATGAACTAAACGTTGGTTCATGGAAGAATGATAAGCATGCCAAACAATGGCTCACTTCCCTTGAGAATCATGCTTTTCCTATTCTTGGTCATATGAGTGTATCTGACATTACCTCTGCTGATATTCTGCGTGTTCTTTCGCCAATTTGGGTCGATAAAACTGATACAGCTAAGAAGATCAGACAACGGCTACGTATGGTATTTAAGTGGTCTAAGGCGCAGGGATACTATTCAGGTGATGACCCTGTTGAGCTTGCTGAACAAGCCCTGCCTCGCATCAAAGCCTCTGGTAACCACTTTAAGTCAGCTAGCTATGAAGACTTGCCCGATATCATCACTACCCTTCAGGCAAGCTCAGTTAGCCTTTCTACACGCCTTGCCCTTGAGTTTCTTATTCTTACAGCCTGTAGGACCACAGAAGTGTTAGAAGCCCATTGGGGTGAGATAGACCTGAATAAAGCGTTGTGGATCATTCCTGCCGAGCGCATGAAGGCGACCAAAGCCCATGAAGTGCCATTAACCCCTCGGATGATAGTTATCCTTGAAGAGGCTGCTCTTCTTAAGCGAGATAATGCCCTCCTCTTTCCATCACCGCTAAGTGAGAAGCCATTATCCAACAATACCCTTCGCTTAGCGTTGCAAAAGCGTTTAGGCATAGATGCTACTGTGCATGGTATGCGTTCAGCCTTTAAAGACTGGGTATCAGAAACAACTACATATCCCAATGAAGTGTCTGAAATGGCGCTAGGCCACGTTATATCTAATAAAGTTGAAGCGGCTTACCGCAGAGGCAATCTGCTCGAGAAGAGAAGGCAGATGATGGCTGAATGGGATGCTTATCTGCAAGGTCAAGACAGGAAGATTATCCCCATCTATCAGAACAAGGAGAATTCATGACAGATATTGAACTACCAAGACTACTCAGGCTAAAGCATATCCTTGGTGACGCAAAGGCAAACCCGCCTATTGAGCCTATTATCCCCATATCAAAGTCATCATGGTGGAATGGGGTAAAGAGTGGCAAATATCCAAAGCCTATCAAGCTAAGCGAGAATACGACTGTGTGGAAAGAGACAGATATCAGAGAGCTGATAGACAGATTGTCATAGACAACGCCTTTATTAGCATGACCTATTGGTCAGCCCAGATGGTCTGCCGCCCTTATTTTTCTTCTCTTCAGTCATTTCAAACCTCATTTGCATATATACTTTTTTCGGGGGTCTCTTAAAAATATAAACCAAAATCGTCTTGTGTACGGCCTCGTGACCCTGTTTTGCTACACTTTAGTGTAGCAAACTCAATGAAGTGTACCACGATTTTATTATTGTTTTTTATACACTTGCTACACTTGCTACACTTGCTACACCT
>Ga0181585_10005274_pt1 | contig 11182 bp, 11 predicted proteins | sample 071ome_29_FD_132469 | JGI IMG/M metagenome (GOLD analysis project Ga0181585, IMG submission 132469) | Coastal salt marsh microbial communities from the Groves Creek Marsh, Skidaway Island, Georgia - 071407BT metaG (megahit assembly) | ecosystem: Environmental > Aquatic > Marine > Intertidal... | reverse complement strand
GACGATGCTCTATCAGACGGCAATTGTCGCCGAACGCCGCAAGTTCGGGCCCGGCGACTGCCCCTATGTGGTGGCGCCCATGGTGCATGTTCTGGGTCTGGCGGGGATGGTGGTACCGCTGATCCATGCCGGGGCGGCTATGGAATTCGCGGCGCGGTTCGATGTCGAGGCTGTGGTTGAGGCTCTGGGGCAGGGGCATCTCACCCATCTCTATGGCGCCGCGCCGATGTTCGCCGCTATCGCCGGCTATGCAAAAAAGCATGGCGGCAAGATCAAGGCGCCACGGATCAAGGAAATTCTTGCCGGCGGCGCGCCCGCCGATGAAGAGCTGCGCGCCACTATTGCGGATATTTTCGGCATGCCGCTCGGCACCGGCTATGCGGCCACGGAATGTTCGCCGATTTCGGCATCAACGCCGGATCACCCGTCCAATCCCGGCGCCGTTGGCCGCCCCTGGCACGGGATGGAGATGAAGGTGGTGGACAAGGACGGTAACGATTTGCCCCGGGGTGAGGTGGGGGAGGTCTGGTGCCGTGGCCCGAACGTGATGGACGGCTATTTCCGCAAACCCGAGGCGACGGCGGAAGTGATGCGGACGGGCGGCTGGGTCGCCATCGGCGATCTCGCCTATCTGGATGAGGACGGGCAGATACATATCGTCGGGCGGCTGAAGGAGATAATCAACCGGTCCGGATTTAACGTTTATCCGGCGGAGGTCGAAGCGGTGTTGAACGGTTATCCGGATGTGCTGCATTCAGCGGTGGTCGGGCGCAAGGTGCCGGATAACGAGGAAGTCATCGCCTTTGTCGAGCCCGTGCCGGGCCATCACATCGATCCAGAAGCGCTGGCGGCGTATGCCGCTGAAAATCTCGCCCCCTACAAGAAACCGGCGCGGATAATCATCCTGGGTGCCTTGCCGGTGGGGGCAACCGGCAAAATCGCAAAGACAGTGTTGAAAGACCGCGCCGAGGCGCTCAACGATTAGCTGGTCAGGAACCGTATTTTTGCTATCGTTCCGTTATGACTATTTCTGTTTCTGCAAATGAACGCGGGTTTTTCGCGGAAGTCGACGGGGTTGATCTTTCCCTACCGCTTTCGGTGAATGACAGGGCTGATATTCTCAAGGCGGCCTATGACAACGCGATTCTGTTGTTTCGAGGCCAGTCGCTGGATGAGGAGCAGCATCTGGCCCTGTCGCGTCAATTCGGCGGGTTGGAGACCACCATCCAGCGCGATCGCAAACGCCGGGTGCGGCCTGAGTTCGCTGATATTTCCAATCTCGACTGGGATGGCGAAATGCTGGACCTAAAGGCTGGACGGGCGATCTATAACTCCGCCAATCAGCTCTGGCATTCCGATGCCTCCTTCCGGGAAAACCCGCCGAAATTTTCGCTGCTCTATGCCGAAGAGGTAGTGAGCGAGGGCGGAGAGACGGAATTCTGCGACGAGCGCGCGGCGTATGACGCGCTTGATTCCGCGATGAAGCAAAGGATCGACGGGCTGGTCGCCTGGCATTCCCTGATGGAATCGCGCCGGCGGACCGGCTTTGTCGAATTCACTGACGCGGAGCGGGAGGCCTTTCCTTCCGTGCCGCAGCCATTGGTGCGAACCCATCCGGCGACAGGGCGGAAAAACCTGTTTCTCGGTTCGCATGCCTCGCATATTGAGGGGATGGACCGGGAGGAAGGGGCGAAGCTCCTCGAAGAGCTGGTTCACTTCGCGACGCAACCGCAATTTACCTGCAGCTACACATGGGCGGTGGGCGACCTGATCATGTGGGATAATCGCTGTGTGCTGCATCGCGGCAGGCCCTATAAATCGACCGAGGAACGCCGCGTGATGCGCCGTACCACTATTTCCGGCGACGGGCCGGTCGTTATCGGGGGTAAGCCGGTAGACGAGGTTGCCGCGCACGGATCACTGAACGGATAGGACATGTCATATAAATCGAAACTGACGGCAAGCGACGGGCATGAGTTTACGGTCACCCGGGCCGATGCCGACAACGCCATCGGGAGCATTATTATTCTTCATGCCGTCTATGGCGTGACGGATCACATCGCCGATCTGTGTGACCGGTTTGCGGCGGAAGGGATTTCGGCCGCCGCACCCTGGTTGTTCGACCGTACGGGCCCCGATGTCGTCCATTCCTATGCCCATGAAGGGACAGATGCGGGCCGGCAGAGCTATGCCGCGATTACGGAAGAACAGATTTTGATGGATATTGAGGCCTGTGCCGGGGAATTGCGGCAATCCGGACCTGTTGCGCTGTGCGGGTTCTGCACCGGCGGCACCTGGGCCTGGGTCGGAGCGGATGCGCTCGATCTGGATGCGGCAATCATCTATTACGGCTCGCAGGTCGCCGATCACTTGCACCGCAAGCCGAAATGCCCGGCGGAAATGCATTACGGCGATATCGATTTCGTCGTGCCGATGGAAGTGCTCTCCACGATACGGGAGCAAAATCCCGACGTGCCCTGCCATGTTTATCCCGGATGCAATCACGCGTTTTTCAACCCGGAACAGAAATTTTACGATAAAGACGCGGCCGCTGTGGTCTGGGAACGGTCGCTATCCTTCCTGCGTGAGCGGTTTTCCTGAGGAAACCAGACCGCGCTTCCATACGGAGGAGTATGGTCATGATAAGATTTCTCGTCCCCGCCCTGGCTTTCTTGCTGCTCTGTCCTCTGAGCGCCCGGGCCGACGCCATCGACGGCACCTGGTGCCGCGGCGCGCGGACCATTCATATTGACGGTCCGACGATCCGGACGCCCGGCGGCAAGAGCCTGAAAGGCCAGTATGACCGGCATGGATTTTCCTATACCGGCCCGAAAGGCGGCTATTGGGCGGAAAAGAGCGTCAGAATGGACCTGCTGGATGATGAGACGCTGCAACTGGTCGCGGGCAAAACGGGAAAGGCAGAGACCTGGCGGCGATGCAAGCCGACGACCTGACACGCGACCTCACGGGAAATTCAGCGATTGACCTTGGACAATTCGGCTTTGGCGTCATAGCCTGCGCCACATTGGTTAATGCAACAGGGATGACGTCTCATGACGCCAGGTGAGATTGCCAGAGTACAGTCTTATTTGAGAAAGGCCTTTTCGAATAATTTGATCCAGATTATTCCGCCGCCCAAGCCGACCGCGCCGGTAGAAGTGCATATCGGGGGCGAGTTTGTCGGGGTGCTTCACCGCGATGAGGATGAGGGAGAGGTTTCCTATTCCCTGCTGGTTTCGATATTGGAAGAGGATTTGCCGCCACCGGCGATTCCCTGAGCCGATCGCATGCATCGAAGAAGTGTCTTTTTTGGAGCTTTGGCCTTAGCCTTTGCGGCAATCGCGGCGTTGGTGTTTTTCACCGCGCCCACGATTGAGCCGGTATCGACCGCCGCCAAGGCCGCACCCGAATTGAAGAAGGCGGAAACGCCTGGAAGGAAGGTAAAGATGAAAATGACTACCAGCGAGGGCGTCATCGTTCTCGAACTTTTTGAGGATAAGGCGCCCGAAACGGTCGCCAATTTCCGGAAATACGCGGCGGACGGCCATTATAACGGCACCGTTTTCCACCGGGTGATCAAAGGCTTCATGATTCAGGGCGGCGGGTTCGAACCCGGCCTGATCCAGAAATCGACCTCCGATCCGATCCAGAACGAAGCCGATAACGGGGTCAAGAACGATACCGGGACCATCGCGATGGCGCGCACCGGCGACCCGCATTCGGCGACGGCGCAGTTCTTTATCAATGTCGCCGACAATGAGTTCCTGAATCACAAATCAAAGGATCCCCAGGGCTGGGGCTATGCGGTTTTCGGCAAGGTGGTCGAGGGCATGGATGTGGTCCAGAAAATCGAAAGTGTCGCGACGGGCCAGCGCGGTCCGCATGGCGATGTACCGATCGCCGATGTGGTGATTGAGAAGGTTGAAGAGACCAAATAGGTCTCTTTCCCCTTATTTCAGCCGGGGCGGCAGCTTTATGCGTTCCGGCGCCTTTTGCGCGGTGCCGGCCTTGGACACACGGGCATAAATTTCTATCGCCATTGCCAGATCGGACAGCCCCATCCCGGTCGCCTTGAACAGTGTCAGATCGGCGTCCGCCGGGCGGGTGATTCCCTCGGCGATGACCTGTCCGATGGTTTTAACGCCCGCCCAGTCAGCGAGATCCTCACCGTAATATTCACGGAATTCGGCCGACAGGTTTCGGACGTTTTCCGGGTAATCGATGGCGACGACGGCGCAGCGCGGAAAAATATCGGTGGTGAATTCGACCCGTGCCGGCACGATGGCGCCCATCGCATTGATATGGCGGCCCGGCGGCACCATGGCGGATGTCAGGAAGGGCTGGGTCGCGTTCGTCACCAGTGTGATCAGCGGCGCGCCGTCCAACGCTTCTTCCAGCGAGCCCGCATCGATAACCTCAAAATCGAATTCGTCTCTGACCAGATTGACCAGCGCGGCGCGGTTTTCGGGGTTCCGGCTGAAAATGCGCAGCCGTTTCAGCGGCCGGGCGATATGACAGGCGCCGATCTGCGGCAGGGCCTGCTTGCCGGTGCCGATAATCGCCATGTCATCGGCGTCTTCCGGGGCCAGGCGCCTTGTGCCTACTCCGGTCATCGCGGCGGTGCGGAGCTGGCCGAGCGCCGTTGCCTCGATAATCGCCTTAAGCGAGCCGTCTTCCATCGAAAAAAGCGAGACGATGGTTTCCGACTTTCCCCGGACATTGATCCAGGTCTTGAAACCGCAGAGACCCGCCCCGTCGACCGATGCGCCCAGCGCATGCATGGCGTCGTTCTCCGCGACCATCAGGTGCGCTTTGGCCATGTTCCTGGCCTTTCCCTCGCCCTCCATCATCAGCGTTCGTTCCAGCGCGTCCATGGCGTCCGGCAGGGCGAGAAGCGAGGTGACTTCCTTTTCGGTGATCCAGAGCGGTGTGTCGGTCATTTAAGCCTTCCGTCGAATAACTCTTTCCGCATTCTGTCCAAAACCGCGAAAAGGGGAAGGGGGCGTCCGAAATCAGGAGAAATTGTTGACACACCAACGAATTCCACGGCCAAATACGCCCAATAATAATCAATCAAGGGAGAGGTTTCTGATGAAATTCATGAAAATCGCCGCGCTTGGCCTCGCGCTTGCCGCGGTCGGGCATATGGGCGCCGCCGACGCGAAGCTCAAACGCATCACCATCGGTTCCAACAAGCAAGGCTCGGTGTTCTTCCTGCTGGCCAGCGGGTTCGCCAAGACCTTTCAGAAGGAGCTGAAAATCCGTTCGACCGCGCAGCCGCATGCCGGTTCCTCGGTTTATATTCCGCTGGTCAATAACGGTGAAATCACTATGGGGCTTAACAACTCCATGGACTCAGGCGCGGCCGTGCGCGGTCAGAAGCCGTTCGGCAAGAAGATGCAGACCTTCTGGGGTATCGCCCGGGTCTGGATTTTACCGTACGCGCTGATGGTGAAGGCCGATTCTCCGATCAAGCGAATCGAAGACCTGAAAGGCAAGCGCGTCGTCATCGATGTGAAGTCGGTCGTCTCGCTCGCCGCGCTGCATCACGCGATCCTCGCCTCTGGCGGACTGACGGCGAAAGACGTCACCCCCGTCAGCAGCGCTGGCGTTGTTCAGAACATCAACCTGGTGGTTGAAGGCCGGGCGGATGCCGCTGCGGTTGCCGCGGGAATGCCGGCGGTTCGCAAGGCGCACGCCACGACCGGGATTCGGATCCTTTCGGTCGGTCCGAAAGCGACACCTGAGCTGTTTTCTTCCATGGCGCCGGGGTCTCGCCCGATGTTCCAGAAGAAATTGAAACGCTATCCGTTCATGAAAGAGGATCAGAACATCGCCGCTTTCGACGCCTATCTGAATTCCGGCAAGGCGGTGTCCTCCGAAGATGCCTATGCGATTGCCAAGATTCTCCATACCAAGTGGAAGGATTTGCAAAAGGCCTACGGCCCACTGCGTGGTACGGCGCAGGACAAGATCGCGCCGCCTACAACGTCGCATCCGTATCACCCCGGTGCGGTGAAATACTACAAGGAAGCGGGCCTCTGGTCGGCAGCCAATCAGAAAGGCCAGGACACGGCCATGAAGGCGGCAAAATAATCCGTCTTCTGATCTGACTTTAGACGCACAGGACGGGCATGCTCGACAGACTTTGCCATATCGTCCTGTGCGTTTTTTGTGCCCTGATGCCGGTCATCGGCATCGTCTGGATTCTTAGCCTTCTCGATTACGTGAATATCAGCTTGATCGACGCGCAGGTGACCGGGGTTGTTCTCGGGCTTGCGGCGGGCGCCGCGATTCTAAAACACCCCTACGGCGATAAACCCGGCTGGTTCGAGTTGATTCTGGCACTGGCCGCACCCCTTCCCTGGCTCTGGATGTCGATCAATCTGGAAGACTGGCTTCTCCGCATGGCCGAACGTCCGCCGGAAATGTGGGTGCCCGGTGTCTTTGCGCTTCTCATGATGATGGAAGCACTCAGAAAATCGGCCGGCGGCGTTATCGCTGGTCTGGTTTGGGTCATCATTCTTTACGGTTTTCTCGGCCATCACATGCCCGGCGTGTTGGAGGCGGAGACCTTCCCCTCCGAAAAGACCGTGCTTTACCTCTATGCCGATACCAATGGTGTGCCGGGTATTGTGTTACGTATCGTGGTTGGTCTGGTGCTGGCCTTCATCATTTTCGGCAAGATGATGGAAGTCAGCGGCGCGATGGCGTTTTTCAACGATCTCGCAATGGGAATTATGGGGCATCGGCGCGGTGGTCCGGCGAAGGTCGCCGTTGTCGCTTCCAGCGCATTCGGCTCGATCTCCGGTTCGGCCGTCGCCAATATCATGTCCACGGGGATCGTTACCATCCCCCTGATGAAACGCACCGGTTTTCAGGCGCGTTATGCCGCGGCGATTGAGGCCGTGGCTTCGAACGGCGGCCAGATCGCGCCGCCGGTCATGGGGGCGACCGCCTTCATCATCGCGGAGTTCCTGGAAGTGCCCTATGCGGAAGTCGCTCTGGCGGCGTTGATTCCGGCGTTTTTCTATTTCCTGGTGCTTTTTCTGCAGGTAGACGGCGTCGCGGTGCGTTACGGCATCGGCGGTCTGCCGAAGGCGGAACTGCCCAATGTGCTCAAAACCTTTCTGTCCGGATGGCTCTATCTCATCCCCATCGGGGTGTTGATTTATATTTTGCTTGGGCTCGGCTACCGGGCGGGGCTCGCCGGGCTCTATGCCTGCGGGCTATTATTCCTCTTCATGATCGTCAAACGACGAGGATTGCCGAATAAAGACGAATGGACCGGGTTCTTCGTCGGCAGCGGCGAAAACCTGATCCCGCTGGTGCTCATTGGTGGTGCGGCGGGCATCATTATCGGGCTGATGAATTCCACCGGGCTGGGCTTTCAGCTTTCCCTGATCCTGACGGAAATAGGCGAAAAGGCGGGAATCCTCATCATGCTGTTCCTGACCGCCTTTATCTGCATCCTTCTTGGAATGGGAATGCCGACGGCGGCCGTCTATATTGTGCTGGTTTCGGTGGTCGCGCCCGCGCTGGTGGAGATGAAAATTGCGGAAATGTCGGCGCATCTGTTTATCTTCTATTTCGGTCTGTTGAGCATGCTGACCCCGCCGGTCGCCATCGCCAGCATGGTCGCGGCGCAGCTAGCCGGTTCAGATATGTGGCGCACGGGTCTGATCGGACTGCAACTGGCGGTCGCCGCCTTCCTGATGCCGTTCCTCTGGGTCTTTAACCCGGCCTTTCTGCTTGAGGGTAGCTGGCAGGAAATCGCCATCGTCATTTTCACGGTCTTTTCCGCCGGGCTGATCGTCGGCCAGATGACACGCCTGACCGGGGCCGGGATAGGGGGTGTCATGTCTATTCTCGTTCTGCTGGCGCTAACGATTTTTGTCGGCGGCGCCACAATCTGGTTCGGTCAGACCAACCCGATCGCCATTGCCACCGGTGTCGCCGGAATCGCGCTGGTTTATGGTTTGCGCCTCTACGCCGCGAAACACGCCCCGCCGCAACCGGCGGAGTAATACCCCTCACGACAAATTGTCCCGCCTGTCACTGGTCTTTATCGGGCGCATCCCAATATAGATCGCGTCGCAGTAACGCAGGTGGAAAATGGCAAAACACATCCGCGCATTGGGCGTCGCCGCTTCGGCGATCCTGTTCGCCACCGGGTTCGGTAGCGGAGAGGGTTTGTTTGCGCCGAGCGCCAGGCTCGATCCCTACTGGCAGAAGGCAACACCCGAGAATACCGCCGATATCGATCATGCGGATTGGGGCGCAATCCTGACGCGCTATGTGAAGGTCGACGGCGGCATGAACCGGTTCGATTATGGCGGGGGTACGCTGACGGAGCGGCAATTGCTGGCGGGCAATGTGAAAAAGCAGATAGCGGCTGTTCCGTCCCATTACAGCCGCGCGGTGCAAAAAGCCTACTGGATCAACCTCTATAACGCGCTGACGGTAAGAACCGTGCTGGATCATTACCCGGTGAAATCGATCCGCGATATCGATATATCGCCCGGCCTGTTCGCGGACGGGCCGTGGGACAGAAAGCTGGTGTCAATCGACGGGCGGGATCTGTCACTTAACGATATCGAACACCGGATTTTACGCCCGATCTGGCGCGATCCGCGCATCCATTATGCGGTCAATTGTGCCTCAATCGGCTGCCCCGATCTGCCGGCGGAACCCTTTACCGCAGCCAATGCCGAAACACTGCTGGAGCGGGCGGCGCGGGGCTATATCAACAGCCCGCGCGGTGTGTCGATCCGGAACGGCACCATCACGGTTTCCAAAATCTATGACTGGTTTCACGAAGATTTTGGCGGCAGCGATAAAGATGTTTTCCGGCATCTGCTGCGATACGCCAACGGGTCGTTGAAGACGCGGCTTCGCAAAATCGGCAAGATCGAGGACACCGCCTATGACTGGTCGTTGAACGATCTCCGGCGCTGACGCTTTTCTTTTGGGTCCGCGCTTGGCATGCTTCGCCTTTGAAAAGGGAGAGCATGACCACGCCTTTGCATGAGATCGGATCGATCGTTCTGGATGCGCTCAACGCGCGGGACGGGCAGGGGTTTTCCGTCGAAGCCGGCGACGGCGTTTCCTACGCGCTCTCCTATGACGGGCCGGGAGGAGAGGCCGCGCTTCCGGACGATATCGCCGATTACGACATGGTTCTGGCGCAGGAACCCGCGTGGACCGGTGCGCATCGTCTGGTGGTGCGCTCACCCAGCACGGTGCTGGATCTGATGTGGAATGACGATGAACCGCTGCGCATTTTTTCCTGGTGCCGGGGCGATTGGGAAACCGCGTTGAGGGAGACGCTCTCATGATCGGAACGACCTGGCGGCGTGAACAGGGGTTGAAAGACGGTCTGTTGCGCGAGGTGCTGCGCGAAAACGGCTTTGAGAACGTGCCGCTTTACGGCAATGAAACGCCCGAAATCGCGGAGACCAAGAAAAGGACCTATGCGTTTGGCGCGGATCGCACCGGCCCGGTCAATCCGGAACAGCGCGCGGTGACCGATCCCGCCGCCATGGCCGAAGAGGTCAAGGAAATGGCGCGCGGTTTCGGGGCGGAGATCATCGGCATCGCGCGGGTGGAGCCGCACATGATCGATATGGGCGTCGATTGCCCCTATGAATTCGTCATCTGTATCGGGGTGCATGAGAGCTACGACCGGGTGGTCGAAGGGCCACGCAGCGTCGAGGCGGAAACCTATTCCACCTATTACGATTGCGCGCGCATCGCGACCGAGCTCGGGCAATGGGTCCGCGATCAGGGCTGGGACGCGCTGGCGCATCACAATGGCGGCACCTACGTCCAGGCAATCCCCGCCATGTACAAGGCCGGGTTCGGTGAAATGGGCAAGCATGGCAGCCTGATCAACCGCGATTACAGGACGAGCTTCTGCCCGTCTTTCGTCACCACCAACCTGCCGATGCAGCTCGATGAGCCGGACGTGTTCGGGGTGCAGGATTACTGCCTGAAATGCCAGCTATGCCACAATAACTGCCCGGGCGAGGCGATTCCCAACGACTATATCGTGACCGAGGGGCACCGGCGCTGGCTGACCGATATGGAGAAATGCTACCCCTATTCGCGGCTGGTGCCGGATTACTGCCATATCTGCGTCGATGTCTGCCCCTATATCCACAAGGAAAACGACAAGACCGAACTCAAGAGCATCTACAAGCAATATATGGGCGCCCGTAAAAAGGCCGGATACCGGTCGTCAAAAGGCGCGCTGAAGAGCTAGCCCTTGCGCGCGACCTTTGCCCAGCTGTCGCGCAGTCCGATGGTGCGGTTGAAGACCGGCGCGTCCGGTGTGCTGTCCGGGTCGGCACAGAAATACCCCAGCCTTTCGAACTGAAGCGCCGGATCGCCGGGATGGATATCGCCCAGCGCCGGTTCCAGCTTGCAGCCGGTCAGGACCGTAAGCGAGTCCGGATTGATATCGTCGGTGAAATCGCCGTCCGCGCCGGGCACTTCCGTCGTAAAGAGCGGATCGTAGAGCCTGATTTCGGCCTCGACCGCCGTTTCCGCTGCGACCCAATGCATGGTGCCGCGCACCTTGCGTCCGTCCGGCGCATTGCCGCCGCGCGTTGCGGGATCGTAGGTACAGCGCAGTTCCACCACCTCGCCCGCGTCGTTTTTGATAATATCGGTGCAGGTAATGAAATAAGCGCAGCGCAGCCGGACCTCGCGCCCCGGCCCAAGCCGGTAGAATTTGCGCGGCGGGTCCTCCATGAAATCGTCCTGCTCGACCCAGATTTCGCGCCCGAACGGCACCATCCGCGTGCCCTGTTCGGGATCGGCGGGATGGTTCGGCACCTCGACCTCCTCCATCTCGCCCTCGGGGTAGTTTTCAATCACCACCTTGAGCGGCTTTAGAACCCCCATCCGGCGCAAGGCGGAACTGTTGAGATGTTCGCGGATGGCGTGATCAAGCATCGCCTGTTCGACCATGCCTTCGGTTTTCGAGATCGCCAGCGCGCCGATGAAGGCGCGGACGGCCTCGGGCGGTACGCCCCGGCGGCGCAGCCCGGCAAGGGTGGGCATGCGCGGATCGTCCCAGCCTTTGACATGTCCATCGGCGACAAGCTGTGTCAGCCGGCGTTTGGAAAGAACGGTGTGGGAAATATTCAGCCGCGAGAATTCATACTGATGCGGCGTG
>Ga0181585_10005273_pt1 | contig 11183 bp, 9 predicted proteins | sample 071ome_29_FD_132469 | JGI IMG/M metagenome (GOLD analysis project Ga0181585, IMG submission 132469) | Coastal salt marsh microbial communities from the Groves Creek Marsh, Skidaway Island, Georgia - 071407BT metaG (megahit assembly) | ecosystem: Environmental > Aquatic > Marine > Intertidal zone... | reverse complement strand
GCGCGCCATGAATTCAGGTAAACGACGCAGGCTTGAGCCGGCTGCCTCGGCGTTGTCTTGGGCGCGCTGCACCAAGGTGGTCGCCCCCTCCAAACCCATGACCCGCGCACCTTGCGTGGCCAGTGGCAAAGTAAAGTTGCCCAGGCCGCAAAACCAGTCAATGACCGTCTCATCCGGTTGCACATCCAACCAAGACAAGGCCCGCGGCACCAACACCCGATTCACCGCCGGGTTCACTTGGGTGAAATCGGTCGGTCGAAACGGCATGCGCAGGCCGTAGGTAGGCAAGGTATAGGCCAAGCGGTTGTCGTCGTCGGCGTTGAGCAGCTCAATGGTGGCTGGACCACCCGGCTGCAGCCACCACTGCACATCGTGCCCTTGTTCTTGCTGCGCCTGGGCAAACGCACGCAACTGCATACGGTCTGCCTCTTGCAAAGGCTGCAAATGCCGCAACACCAAGGCTGTGGTCTGGCTATCGGCAGCCATTTCAATTTGCGGACACTGCGCACGCGAGGGCATGCGATAAAGCGCCTGTCGCAGCGCGGGCAGCATGGCGCTGACGGCTGGTGGCAACACCCTGCAGCTTTGAATATCCGCCACATAGCGGCTTTTGCGCTCGTGAAAGCCCACCAGTACGGCGTCTTTTTTCGGGACGTATCGCACCGATAGCCTGGCCCGGTGGCGATAGCCCCAGCTTGGGCCATGGATGGGGCGCAGCACATGCAGCGGTTTTACCTTGGCCAAATGCCACAGTTGGTCTTCCAGCGCACGCTGTTTCACCGCCACTTGGCTATCGGCCTGTAGGTGCTGCATTTTGCAGCCACCGCAAGCCCCAGGATGCAAACCAAAATGTGGGCAACCGGGTGTCACGCGCGCCGACGCCGCACGCTGCAGGGCGACCATGGTAGCCTGGTCAAAGCGCTCTTTGCGGCGATGCACCGCCACTTGAACCGTTTCGTTGGGCAAGGCCCCTTCAATAAACACCACCTTGCCATCGTCACGCGTGGCCACCCCCTGCCCTTCCAGGTCGAGGCTTTCAACCCGCAGCCACTGCGGGTCGGGGCTGGGTGCGGCGCGCACCATATCAGGGGGTGGGCAGGTAGGCCAGCGGATCCACCGGTTTACCCAGCCGCCGGATTTCAAAGTGAAGCTTCACTCGATCGGCGTCGCTGCTGCCCATTTGCGCAATCACCTGGCCTTGCGTGACCTCTTGATCTTCTTTAACCAACAACACTTGGTTGTGCGCGTAGGCAGTCAATAGGGTGTCGTTGTGTTTCAAGATAACCAAATTACCGTAGCCGCGCAGCCCAGACCCAGCGTAAACCACGCGGCCCGCGGCCGCCGCGGCAACAGGGGTGCCAGCATCGCCGCCAATGCCTATGCCTTTACTGGTTTTGCCGTCAAACGTGGCCACCAATTCACCTTTGACTGGCCAGGCAAAAACCACACCGTCGGCACGTGCGGCCGAGCGGGCTTCTTCGGTTGGTCCGGGTGCCGGCTCAGATTGCATGCGCTGCGCGGTTGAGGGGGCCCGTGCCACGCTGGAGGGTTGACTGGAATCGGCGGCGTTGGCCGCTGGCGCTGGCTTGGCGGCGGCACTGTCTGCTGCATCGGTTGGCTGCAAAGGCTGGGCCTGGCCCGACGGTTGCGCACTTTCAATACGCTTAACAACCACTTGCTGCGGCGCAGGCTCAGCCCGGGCCGCGGCAACGGCCTGGTTGGCCGGTGGCGTCACGCGCAGCAAGCCGCCGGCCTCGAGTTGATTGGGGTCGGCAAGCTGATTCCAACGCGCCAGTTCTCGCCAATTGAGCCGATACGAATCGGCTATACGAACCAAGGTGTCACCCGGCTGAATACGGTGGTAGCCAGGTGGCGCAGGCTCGGTGCTGCGTCGCGGTAAGTTGCGGGTCTCCACCGGGGCTTGCGCCGCTTCGTAGGTGGAGGCACAGCCTGCCAACAAGGCGGCTAAAAGGCTTAGGGTTGTGAACCGTTTCATGTCACCCCAAATTTTAACGGGACGAAGCGCACCGGCTCCAAATCTGTTTGCTCCCAGCCACTTGCGGTGCGTTGCACCATGCGCAACACGTGACGCCCTGGGCCGGTTTCAACCGGCGCCACCAAGATGCCGCCTGGCGCGAGTTGCTCGAGCCAGGCATGGGGAATCTGTGTGCCTGCCGCCGCGACAATGATCGCATCGTAGGGCGCGTAGCTTGGGTAGCCCAAGGTACCGTCTGCCAAAACCAGGTGCAGATTGCGCAGCGCCAGCGGACGCACCAGGGTGCGTGCCTTATCGTGCAGTCCTTTGAGCCGCTCGACGCTGATCACGGTGCCACCCAACTTGGCCAGTAACGCGGCTTGGTAGCCGCAGCCTGTGCCAATTTCAAGCACGCGGGCCGGTGGCTGATCGCGCCCCTGCAACAACAACGACAACATGCGTGCCACCACACTCGGTTTGGAGATGGTTTGCCCCAGGCCAATGGGTAGGCTGGTGTCTTGATACGCCTGATTGGCCAAGGCTGGGTCAACAAAGGCGTGGCGCGGCAATTCAGCCATGGCGGCCAACACCGCCGGCGCCATATCGGGTAAGCCCGAGAGCCGCTGCACCATGGCCTGGCGCACCGCGGCCGAATCCAGCCCAAGCCCAACCGGCTTGGTAACAGGCCGCGCTGCCGGCGGCGTGACGGCAGGCTGACCCAGCGACGCGCGCGCCGGGAAGCGCGAGGGCGCCCGCCCGTGCGGGTTCAATTCGCTCCTCGCATGTTGGGCAGCAGAGCCTGCCAATCGGGCAGACGCGCGTGATCGGTCAGGTCAACCTGCAAGGGGGTGATCGACACTTGCCCCTGAGCCGTGGCATGAAAGTCGGTGCCGGGCGTGGCGTCTCGGGCGTCACCCGCGGCGCCAATCCAGTACATGGTCTCGCCACGCGGGTTGTCTTGTGTCATCACGCGTTGCGCGGCGTGCCGGCGGCCCAGCCGCGTCCACTGCACACCTTGCAGTTGATCGTAGGGGCGGTTGGGTAGATTCACATTCAGCAACCACGGCCCGGTTGGCTGCTCGGCACGGGTCAGCGGCAACAGACTTTGCACAATGTCGGCGCAGCGTTTGGCGGCATCCTCTAGGTTGCCCCAACCTTTGTCCACCAACGAAAACGCCACGGCGGGTACACCAAACAAGTAGCCTTCCATGGCCGCACCGACCGTGCCCGAGTAAATGGTGTCGTCCCCCATGTTGGCGCCGTTGTTAATGCCTGAGACCACCAAATCGGGCAGCTCATGCGCCTGCAGCATGCCAGTGAGTGCAATATGCACACAGTCGGCGGGTGTGCCATTGACGTAGGTGTAACCGTTGTCGGCTTGCTGCACATACAACGGCGCGGTCAGCGTGAGTGAGTTGGATTTGGCGCTGTTGTTGTGCTCAGGGGCAACCACCTGAACGCTGACCATGGGTGCCAAGGCTTGCTGCAAAGCCACCAGGCCAGGGGCCCGAAAACCGTCGTCGTTGCTTAAAAGGATGCGCATGGCAGAGATTGTAGGTGCGCGCTTGACAAACACCCAACCCGGCAACGCTTACCATACTGCCGTTGCTGTTTTGTCCTTGGGAGAACACCATGCACGCTTGGTTTTGCGATACCCCCACCGGCCCTGAGGCGCTCACCTGGCGCGAAGCCCCCACGCCAGAGCCGCAAGCCAACGAGATCCGCTTGCGGGTTGCCGCTGCCAGTTTGAATTTCCCCGATTGGCTGATTGTGCGCAATGAATACCAAATCAAACCCGAGCTGCCCTTTGTACCGGGTGCTGAAATGGCGGGCTGGGTTGACGCCATGGGCGCCGAGGTCACTGGTTTTGAGATTGGCCAAGCCGTGGCCTGTTTACCCGGCGTGGGCGGCTTTGGGACCCACGCCTGCGTGCCTGCCGATATTTGCCTGCCACTGCCCAAGGGCTTCCCCATGGACCAAGCAGCCGCACTCATCATGACCTACGCCACCACACACCATGCCCTGATCGATCGCGGCAGCTTGCAAGCCGGTGAGCGCGTGTTGATATTGGGGGCCGCTGGCGGTGTCGGTTCGGCGGCGATTCAAGTGGCCAAGTCGGTCGGGGCGCACGTCATTGCCGCCGCAGGCAGTCAAACCAAATGCCAAAGCTGCCAGCTGTGGGGCGCAGACGCCACCATTGACTACAGCGTGCACACGCCCTCCACCACCTGGCGCGATGAAATCAAGCGTTTAACCGATGGTCGAGGGGTTGACGTGGTGTACGACGCCATCGGCGGCGCCTGGGCCGAGCCCACCTTTCGCAGCATGGCGTGGCGTGGACGCTACTTGGTGATTGGCTTTGCCGCCGGTGACATTCCTCGCCTTGCGCTGAATTTACCCCTGCTCAAGGGCGCCAGCGTGGTGGGGGTGTTTTGGGGTGACTACGCCAAGCGCGAACCCAAGGCCAACCGGGCCATGCTCGATACCTTGGTGCAATGGCACGCCGACGGAAAAATTGCGCCCGTGGTTGGCACCACGTTGCCGATGCAAGAGCTTAAAAATGCCTACCAGCGTATGCAGCAACGGCAGGTGGTGGGCAAGTTGGTGTTGGTGAACGATTGAACCAACAGGCTAAGCGGGTGGGGTGACCGATGGGGCTCGAACCCACGACAACCAGAATCACAATCTGGGACTCTACCAACTGAGCTACGGCCACCGCGCAGGCGAATTATACGCCCGGCGCTCGCTGGGGCCGGGTTCTAAGATGAGTCGGCCAGACTAACCCGCCAAAATACGCGCGTTGTAGCGTTGCCGAAGGCCTTCAAGCACCGCCTGCCACTCAGCCTGCGCCAACCACTGTTGGAGTTGCGCTTGCTCTTGCTGCTGGCGCTGCGCGTCAACCGCCTCGCGGTCTTTCACCTGATCGACCCGCGCCAACCAGTAGCCCCGATCACCCGCGGCAACCCCCACCCACGCCGGCAACGTACGCGCGTCGGCGCTCATCACCGCGTCAAGTGCCTCAGGTGGTAAATCCAAGGGCTGATCTCTGGAGACGGTTTGCGCCGCCCTCAGACCCTTGGGTGCCTCACCAGCGCGCGCCGCCTGCAGCGCTTGGTCTCCAGCCGACACCGCCCGTTGCCGCGCTTGTTGCGCCGTGAGCTGTTGCCGAATCTGCGCCTGCACCTCAGCCAGCGGCCGTGTGGCGGGGGCTTGGTAGCGCGTGACCCGCGCCGAGACCAACACCCCGGGCTGCAACTCCAACGCTTCGGTGTTGAGTTTTTTCTGCGTGGCATCGGCGGCGAACAAGGCGTTGATGAAACGCGGTTGATTCAAGGACTCAGGCATGGTTTGCCGGGTAACGTTGCTGGCCCGCTTGAGCTCCAGGCCCAGTGCCTTGACCACGGGCTCTAGAGTGTCGGGCTGCTCAAACGCCAAATTGGTTAGGCGCTCAGCTTGTTCGGCAAACAAGCGCTGCGCTTGCTGTTGGCGAAAACGCGTTTCAATTTCGGCCTTGACGGCCTCAAACGGCTGGGCCTGGCCACCACGCTCGTCCACCATTTGCAAAATATGCAAGCCAAAGTCGGTGCGAACGATGTCGGAAATGCCGTTGCGGCTCAGCGCAAAAGCCGCATCTTCGAACGGCTTGACCATCGCACCCCGCCCAAAAAAGCCCAAGTCACCGCCTTGAGCGGCGCTGCCTGGGTCTTCGCTGTTGGCTTTGGCCAATTCAGCGAAGCGCTGCGGATTGGTGCGTACCTGCTGCAGTAACTCGGCCGCCTTGGCCTCAATCGGCTTGGCTTGCTCCGGCGGGGTGTTGCTGTCGAGCTTGAGCAAAATATGCCGCACGCGTCGCTCCAGCGGCGTACGGAAACTGGCCATGTTTTGCTCGTAATAGGTGCGTAACGCCTCGGGCTGCACCGTGACCTGCGCCGCCAGCGCATCGCGCGACAACGCCACCCAGGCCACATCCAGCGTCTCTGGTGTTTGATACGCCGCGGCGTTGGCTTGGTAGCTTGCCTCTATGGCAGAGGTTTCTACCGCCACCTCGCCCTCAAATGTTTTGGCTTCATACCAGCGCGCACTTAACACCCGTCGCTCAAAATAAGCACGCAGCCAAGGCTTGGCCAGTCCGTCGGTCACCAACGTCGATGTTTGCACCGTTCTTGGCAACTCCTGCGCCGCCAATTGCGCTCGCATGGTGGCGTCAAACGCCTCGGGCGTTAACCCTTGCTGCGCCAGCCACATACGAAACCGCTCTTTGTCCAATTGCCCGCTGGCATCCAACAAGCTCGCCACCGCCTGCTCTTGGCGCAACAGACGCGCCAAGCGGGCGTCGCCCACGGTGATGCGTAAATCATTGGCAGCCTGCTGCAACAAAGCCTCGTCAAGCAAACGCTCCAGCGTAAGACGACGTGCAGCCGGCGTATCCAGCCGCGCAATGTCGAGGTTAGGAATACTTTGCCTGAGCTGATCGATTTGGCGCTGATGGGCCCGGTCCCACGCCTCGCGGGTGATGGTGCGCCCTTTGAGTTCAGCCACGGTCTCTGTGCGCTCGTTAAAAGAGGTGTAGCCACTGACGCCAAACAGAACAAACGCTGGAATCACCACGATCCCCAGCAGCAGTGCCAAGAGACGGGTGTTTTTTCGAATGGACTCAAACATACTCGGACCTGAAAAAAAAAGGCGAACCAGGGTTCGCCTTGGGGCTTGGTGGGTGCTGACGGGGTCGAACCGCCGACCTACGCCTTGTAAGGGCGCCGCTCTACCAACTGAGCTAAGCACCCCACCGGATCACAGCGGGGATTTACTTGCCGCCGTTGATCGCGTCTTTTAAGCCTTTGCCGGCGCGAAACTTGGGAACCTTGGCTGCCTTGATTTTGATGGTGGCGCCCGTTTGCGGGTTGCGACCGGTGCGCGCCGCACGTTTGCCAACAGCAAAAGTCCCAAAACCCACCAATGACACGGTGCCGCCTTTTTTCAGCGTTTTGCGTACGCCATCAACCATGGCATCCAAAGCCCGCGCGGCAGACGCTTTGGACAGGTCGGCACTTTTGGCCATGTGTTCGATGAGTTCGGTTTTGTTCACAGGAATACTCCTCTTTTGGATAACGATTGGCGTGATTCTAGCCAAAACAAAAAACCGCCAACCCGGCGTCTTGGCCGGCTTGGCGCGTGGAAAAACAACAGAGCGCGGATGACACCACGCATGCGCGTAATTGTCAACTCCCAACTTCCCCCAAGCACGCTTGCAGTCCCCGCCCTAAGACAAGCGCTTGGTCAGCGCCACACGCACCGCTTCGCCTACCGCTTGGGTGCTGCCCGTACCCCCCATGTCGGGGGTGCGCGCCGCGCCGCTGCCGGGCTGCAACACGTCTTCAATGGCCCCCAACATGGCGTCGTGCGCTTCGCGGCAGCCTAAAAAATCCAGCATCATGGCACCCGACCAAATCTGCCCAATCGGGTTGGCAATGCCTTGCCCGGCAATGTCGGGGGCGGAGCCATGAACCGGCTCAAACAGCGACGGCCACTCGCGCTCGGGATTGAGGTTGGCGCTGGGCGCGATACCAATGGTGCCGGTGCAGGCCGGGCCCAGGTCACTCAAGATGTCGCCAAACAAATTGCTGGCCACAACCACGTCAAAGTGATCCGGGCGCTGCACAAAGTGTGCGCAGAGAATATCGATATGAAATTTGTCCAGCTGCAGTTCGGGGTAGTCGCTGGCCATGGCCGCAACGCGTTCATCCCAATAGGGCATGGTGATCGCAATGCCGTTGGACTTGGTGGCGCTGGTGAGGTGTTTTTTGGGGCGCGATTGGGCCAGCTCGAAGGCAAAGCGCAACACCCGGTCCACGCCGTGGCGCGACATCACCGTCTCCTGCATAACGATTTCGCGCGCGGTGCCCTCGAACATGCGGCCACCCACGGCCGAGTATTCGCCCTCGGTGTTTTCGCGCACGATCATCATGTCGATTTCGCCGGCCACGCGGGCGCTGCCGTCGCGCCTTACCACCGGTGCCACCATGCCGGGCATTAACCGCGCCGGCCGCAAATTAATGTATTGATCAAACTCGCGGCGAAACAACAGCAGCGAGCTCCAAAGCGACACATGGTCTGGAATCTTCTCTGGCCACCCCACGGCGCCAAAAAAAATCGCGTCGTAGCCAGCCAACGTGTCCTTCCAGCCCTCGGGCAACATGCGTCCGTGTTTGGCGTAGTAGTCGTAGCTGGCAAAGTCAAAGGTGTCGCACTGCAGCGCCAGGCCACAAGCGGCGGCGGCCTGTTGCACCGCTGCCAGCCCCTCGGGCATCACCTCTTTACCAATGCCATCCCCGGCAATCACGGCCACGCGTTGGGTGGTACTCATTCCATTTTTCCTTGTCGGTTCGCGCGTGCCAGCTGGGGCCAGGCGCGCATCAGATAAAACACCATCGACACCACGGTTAAAGCGGCGGCAAGTTCAATGAGCCACGTTCCCCAGCGCACCGTGTCGATGAATTCCAGCCAAAGGCCATGAAAAAGCAAAAATGGAATCGCCACCATTTGCAACGCGGTTTTGACTTTGCCAATGCCGTGCACAGCCACGCCCCCCGCACCAATGGTCGCCATCCACTCGCGCAATGCCGAAATCGCAATTTCACGACCCACAATGATCAATGCCACCACCAAATGCACCCGCTCAAGGTCGAGCAAAATCAGCATGCTGGCGCACACCAGAAATTTATCGGCCACCGGGTCGAAAAACGCCCCAAATGCCGAGGTTTGCTGCAAGCGACGCGCCAAGTAACCGTCAGCCCAATCGGTCAGCGCGATCACCACAAACAGCACCGTGGCCCACAGGTTGCGCTCGGCCATGGCAAGCGATGGCAGGTAAAAAACCGCCACCATCAGCGGAATCGCGAGCACGCGGGCCCAGGTGAGCAAAGTGGGAACGGTCCAATACATGGGCGGCATTATGCGCGAGGCTTATGGCATGCCCGTGTCATCGCAAGGCCTTGTAAATCACCCGCGCCAAGGCCAGCGACACCCCCGGTACGGTGGCCAAATCTTCAACACTGGCCGCGGCCACCCCACGGACCCCGCCAAAACGCTGCAGCAGCGCCGCGCGGCGCTTGGCACCCACCCCTTCAATGTCCTCAAGCCGGCTGCCACCGGTGCGCTGCTTGGCCCGTCGCCCGCGCATGCCGGTGATGGCAAAACGGTGCGCTTCGTCCCGTACCGCAGCCACCAACAGCAACGCCGCCGAATCGGCGGGCAGCGCAATTTTGCTGCGGCCATCGGCAAACACCAACTCCTCGCGCCCCACTTTGCGTCCCTGCCCTTTCTCAACGCCCACCAGCCGCCCCACATCCAACCCAAGCGACTCAAACACCTCGCGTGCCACGCCCACCTGCCCCTTGCCACCATCAATCAACACCAAATCGGGCAGGTTGGCCTTGCCCTCTTGCGCAGCCTGCGCCAGGCTTGCGTAACGCCGCTGCAGCACCTGCCGCATCGCCGCGTAATCGTCGCCTGGGGCGATACCCTCAATGTTGTAACGCCGGTATTGCGCGGGCTGCATGGCGTGGTCGGTGTAGACCACGCACGAGGCCTGTGTGGCCTCGCCCGCGGTGTGCGAAATGTCAAAACACTCCATGCGCAAACTGGCCAAGTCGTCGCACGGCAGGTCCAGTGCCTCCACCAAGGCCCGGGTGCGGGCACGCTGTGAGCCTTCTTCGTCCAGTAAACGCGCCAGCTGCAAATCCGCATTTTGTTGCGCCATCTCCAACCACTGCCGACGGGCTGCACGTGGCTGATGCACCCATTGCACCCGGCGGCCATGGTGTTGCGTCAACGCCTCACGCAAAGCAACGGAGGGCAAATGGGCGCACACCACCACCGCTGGCAAGGGCAGTTGCGTGTAGTGCTGCAGCAAAAACGCCTCCACCACCGCCGCCTCGGTGACCTGGTCGGGGGCGGCCTCGTCGGCGCCGGTTGCGGTGGTGGGGTTGACCGCCTCGTGCAAGCTGGGGAAGAACGCACGGTCGCCCAAATGCCGGCCACCGCGCACCATGGCCAAGTTCACGCAGGCCTTGGCCCCAAGTTGCTTGACGGCAATCACGTCAACGTCGGTGGGGTCGGTGTTGTCAACATTTTGCTGATGCAACACCCGAGACAACGCCTGAATTTGGTTGCGCACCTCGGCCGCGCGTTCGAACGCCAGCGCCTCGGCGTGCGCCATCATGGTGTGTTGCAGCCGCTCCAGCAAGGTGTCGGTTTGACCTTGCAAAAACGCTTGCGCCAGCGCCACATCGGCGGCGTAGGCCTGGGGGTCAATGCGGCCTACGCAAGGCGCCGAGCAGCGTTTGATTTGGTGCAGCAAACACGGGCGACTGCGGTGCCGATACACGGTGTCTTCGCAGGTGCGCAGCTTAAAAACCTTTTGCAGCAGGCCAATGGTTTCCTTCACAGCCCATGCGCTGGGGTAAGGGCCAAAGTAGTCGTGCCGCTTGTCCACCTCGCCACGGTAGTAGGCCAAGCGCGGCGCTGGATCGCGGGTAATTTTGAGATAGGGGTAGCTTTTGTCGTCGCGAAACAAGATGTTGTAACGCGGCGCTTGGGTTTTGATGAGGTTGTTTTCCAGCAGCAAGGCCTCGGCCTCTGAGCGCACCACCGTGGTTTGCATGGACGCCACCTGGGCCACCATGTGCGCCACACGCGTGCCGCTGGGGCGCCCTGCTTGAAAATAACTGGCCACGCGCTTGCGCAGGTTTTTTGCCTTGCCCACGTACAGCAAGCGCTGCGCTGCGTCGTAATAGCGATACACACCGGGCAGCGGCGGCAGCTTGGCCGCCTGCGCGGCCAACGCCGAACGTGTGGCCGCCGGGTCGGGGGGCGCATCAGAGGCGGGCTCAGCGGGCGTCAGCGGCGCAGACATCGGCCTATTGTGGCGCAGGCGGGGTGTCCATGCGGGACAATCGGTGCTTGTGAACGCAACCCCTACGCCCCGCCCGGTTTTACGCTGGGAAATTTTTTGTCGCGCCATCGACAACCTTGGCGACATCGGCGTGTGCTGGCGGTTGGCCTTGGCCTTGGCCGAGGCCGGACACCACGTGCGCCTGTGGTGTGATGACCTGCCCACCTTGGGTTGGATGGCACCCCACACCCACCCACGCGTGGTGCGGCGGGACTGGCCCCTGCAAGAACCCGTGCCGCCCCTGGGCGACGTGGT
>Ga0181585_10005272_pt1 | contig 11183 bp, 9 predicted proteins | sample 071ome_29_FD_132469 | JGI IMG/M metagenome (GOLD analysis project Ga0181585, IMG submission 132469) | Coastal salt marsh microbial communities from the Groves Creek Marsh, Skidaway Island, Georgia - 071407BT metaG (megahit assembly) | ecosystem: Environmental > Aquatic > Marine > Intertidal zone... | reverse complement strand
CTCAAAATGCGGGGGGTAGTCAGCTTGTTGATGAAATGCATGCGTTGTCTCCCGAGGTCGCTGCACTATTAAATGAGAATTTCAAAAACGGAAATGGCAGTGTAACTCCCGGTGTGTTGACCTCCACACCGTTAAACAACAACGGCGCCGCGGGTAGCAACCCCAACAATACTACCTTCCTTGATATTGTATCGAATTCTGAGTATGAATCACTGTTAAACAACGAGGGAAATAACGCTTTTTATACTGCTGTGGGTGCTAACCAGAGTGGACAACAACCGAACAGCTCGCTCCAGAGTGATGGCACCGATGGCTCGGGAACGGCGGTCCTTCAAAATGTTGACAATGATAAGAAGAAGAAGAAGAAGAAGAAGAAGAAGAAGAAGAAGAATACAGGCGGCCTGGAAGATATCTTGGAGGTTAAACCGGCAGAAGCAAGTCCAGTAGTTACAGACACCGAAGATAACCATGATAATGCCACGGAAACTGACCCGAAGAGTGCACCAGAATATGATTCAGAGGACGAAAACATAAACTTTTTAACGTCCACTGCGAATGAGTTGAAACTTTTAGACCTTGACGAAAAAAAAGAATATCGGAAACAGGTCCGCAAAAGACTGGTATCTCTCATTGGAACAACCATTGATGGGCAGAATATGGATGAGTATTTTACGACTATACGGGCGAATTTTATTGGCGAAGATGATAGTGACGACGATAAAAAGAAAAAAGTGAAAGAGGCACTCGAAACGGCGCGGAATAATGGACCGGGAGGTGCGAACGAGCCTACGAACAACCCGTTATTAAAGAAGAATGATACGGAATTTTCAAGAGAACAAAAAGACCTGTATAATTGGTTATATGACTTTGTGTGTTATGTGACGGTTGATTTTTCTAACAAGCGCAAGACAAACGACCAAATAATAACAAACATGAGGGCAGAATCTTCTCAAATATATGATTTGCAGTTAAAATATTATCTTTCGCTGCAAGAAACCACCGAATAAACCTCAACCAACATGAACATTGAAAATAAATACAGATTGTCCCTGAAACGCGCAACTCCAAACAAGACATCGTGGAATTTTAAACCATGGATGACTTTCCAGATATAGCCAGTTTGGGGTTACCTGAAGGTTTAGCAACCAATATCGGGAGTGGACAACCCACGAGCGCAAGTGCTCCTGCTGGACGGACCGTACGTTTTCATGATGCAGACACAACCGAAATGCCAGGCCCTGTCGCTCCCGAGTATGCACCGAAAGACTCAAATAATAAACCACCTGCTCGTGCTCGCCTAACTAAACCAACTTTGGAACCGTTTAAACATACAATTACGGGAAAACAACGCAACCATGAGTTGTTTTTATCGGCTATATCATACAAACGCGACCCCTCGGTGTTGACCAGTCGGCTGGCTGGTGTCGCCGTGGGTAAAAACAAACCAGAGGTGCGACTAGCAAAGAATGTAAGATTCTATACACGGCAGTGCCATTGTCAGCCATCGTGCAGAGGGTGTGCAGAGTGCACATCAAATGGAAACCCCATGGAGAGGCCTGGCGGGAACCAGTATGATACCGACGTTACAGGCGGGGATGACAGTAAACCATACAAAAGCGAACGCGACAGGTTTAGTGGGGCTGATATTACCGACTCTACAGACATTGATAAACTCATCTCCAGTTTAGATTGGCTTGAAACTAACAAACATACAGGCTTGAATGGCAGTCAAAAAGAAGGGGGTGTACCCGGCTATTTTGGGACAGGGTCCACTGGAATAATTGGCGACACCCCCGGGGATACAAGCAGGTTTGGCAATACTTTATCCCCTGAATCACGATACCCACATCTACATAAATACGGTCAACCACAAGGTGCAGCGGGGAATCAGGACACACCTCCACCACGATACCCATCCCAAACCTCACTCGGCCGAGGACAATTTACAAAGTCTCAACAACGTGTGACCAGGCGACAGACCGTAAACGGAAATACTCCTGTCCCCAAGACACTGTTAACTTCGGGCGATTCAACTACTACAGAAAACTATACATCAACTAAAACGAAAAGAGATGAATTGGGTAAACTATTACAAGACGTTAGAGGCAAGATTGTAAACAAGAGAAAGACGTATACAACACTAGACGATTTTGGCGAAGGGTTGTCTGGTGTAGTGGACAAATTATTAAAAAAAATGCAACAAATTGTAAACAACGCAGGTCAGAATTATAGTAATGAAAACACTGATATGTGGGGAGGAGAGTACGCGCTTAACTATTATTCTTATTATAACAACTCATCTGCTCCCGCAAAAGATATTAGGCAGCGTTGGAGAGATGATTTTATAACCAAAAATATGAAAGATGGACTTGGCATCACAAATACAACTCCACAAGAAAAGGTCGAAGAAATTACTACAAACATTACAGCGTTATATAATCTACTCGCCGTTGATTATCTTAAAGCCCCCATTATACCGTTCGAAACCATCAAAAAAGCATTCCCAAGAGGTGTTGACGAACTTCCAGCTGATGTCGATTTAAATAAAACCACGACTGACAACATTCAGACTGCAGTTAAAAACAATATATCCGAACTGAAGGAAATTGTGGACAATTACCTTACATCTACAGCAAAGTCCAAGAACGAGTAGTGTTTTATTTTTGTTTTACAATAAAATAATTAAACTGTACATATTTTTATTTAGATGAGCCTTTCACGGAGACGCGCGGGTGCTGACATATTTCGTCCTACAAGAGAAGCCTTTGTTACAAACTTCAAACCCACGGCGCCGCCGACCGAAATCAGCGCGCGCTTTGTTTTCGATGCTCTACTGGCGCGAACTGGAATTGCAGTGACGCTCAGCAAGTTTGATGGAGATTCGCAATACTACAAGAAAATGGCAGATAAAATAATTCTCCAAAACTTTAAAAACACACAGTCGGAAAGAAACGAAGTCTTTATATTTGGTGTTAATTGTCTGGCTCAGGGGCTGATTGTTAACATAGATGAAGAGCAGCAAGATGAGGATAACAAAATTATCATAGAAAAGATCGAACAAGACCAAATGGATGCTTATATCGACAAGACAACAGAGCTCAGAAATATCGCAGCTAATCTGACTCGGGTTGCAAATAATACGGGCCAACAGGCCGTTACGGATATAAATGTCGATGCTTTATCCAACTATAATAAGAACAAAAACAAAAAGCCGGATTTTTTTAAGATATTAGTTGATGACATTGGAAACCTCACGGCCAACCTAAAGAAAAAGCAGGCACTGTGGGAATCATACAACAACAGTATAACCTCGCGCCCCCGTGCGTTTAAAGACACGTATGTGATCTGCAACCCCTTTTCGAAAAATTTTAAAAAAACCAAAAAGATTTCTGGCGAACCAGATGATACAAAAAATAGAGAACTCCTAAAAGTCGTTCACCCCCAAATGTTGCAATTATATAATGGAATAATACGATTTATGATTTGGGTGCACCAGCAACTTACAATGAGAGGAAATAATTATCTCAATACCACGGAGAAAAGAAAAGAATTTTATAAAAAGGTAGAAGCCATGTGCCAGAGCATAATTACAAAATGTAAAGATTTAAAAAAAGAATTCTCCGACGTAAGAAGCGCCCTCCTAAAAGAATCAACAGAAGATGATCTTGAAGGTGAGTTTGATAAAATAATTGAAATTCTGACAAAGCTGGCGCAGGCCGCAAATGAAGAAGAAGAAACGAGACAGCAAAAAATGAACCCCGTCGAACTGGTAGAAACGGCACGAAACGATATAATCAACGGAGGTTTGATGACATTCAATAGGGCCAGTTTTTTTTCGGAAGGATTGCACGACTTGTTGACTTTCCGGGAGAACGGGCGCATGAAAACCAGTACAATGTCAGGAATCATCTCCCATTTGCACTCTTTTATGTGGAATTACACATTTTATTACCAACCGCAATACATTGACGATGACATCAGCAAGTTGGCTCAGATATTTCGCATGGAGTTGGTCACGGACGACGTAAAGGAAATGTCGTACATGGCGTCCCTGGGTTATATTGTGTCAGGAGTTCCAAAGTTCAAGCTGAGCAAACAATTAGAACGTGTCACAGAGGACTTTGATAAAACGGCATTAGTAGATGAGTTTAACAACCTGGTTGCAGACATGTATTCAATCGGAGAAGATGTAAACGCCAAAACAGTAACACTTACGAAGCCGTTCAAAACTGAAATTACACAACAAGTTTACGAAGAACACCAGAAAAAAATTTATAACAGTTTGCAGACGGACAAACAACAAGCGATAAATTCATGCCATGAACTGGAATTATTACGATTTGAAGATAAAATTTTTGATGGAGCCATTGAATTGAGATACGACGGGATTACGGACGCAGGGACCGCTACATTAAAAGAATATTGCTTGTTGGTTGTCCGGAAGTATTATCCTCGTGAAATTATGGGCAAGAATAATCCTATAGATATAAACGACAGTCTTCTTTATGATGCGATTGAGATGATGTATTATATTCTAATGAACAAAATGTCGAGAGCGCTTGACTTTCATGGCGTTACCAATATCCGATATACCAACGTTGACAGTAAAATGGCAGGGCATCTGCACGACTTGTATGTTATAGCCAGCACACAAAAAAGGTTGTTTCCACAAATCGACCAGTATACATATCTACAACTCCCGCCGTCCAGGATGCGCCTTGAGAAGCGCGGATTTTCCGCCGCGCCGTATTCAGGACTTTTGTCGCGATTTTTTCGCGCCGGGTACAACGCCCTGTCGAATACGATATGTCTGCATGTCGTGAATCAGGTCGTGTTTAACATTGGCGCTCGCCTCTTTTCCAACTACGACGAGTCCTTCACTGACTCGTTGTTTGACATGCGGACATCGGCGTCGGTGGCATCAGCCGAGGCTATTCCTTTTATCAGGCCACATTGGTCCCCTCAGCAACTGGCTGGTCTGTGTTTGGGAGCCACCGCCTTGACGGCCGCGAGCTACTATCTGGAACTCACACGGAATAACATTCCCCAGTCTAGACGAGAATACATCGACGACGACTACGAGGACGACAACGACGACGACGACGAAAAGGAAGAGAATACACGCAATGCACAGAAAAAAGCCCTCCAGTACGCAAAGGTCAACTCGATGTCCATTATAGAAAGAATATCTCTTTCACCAGCGACTGATGTTTTCAAAGTTCTGTCGACAGTAACGAGTTATCTCGCGGCTGCTGCTATTGTCCATGCGTTATGCCGGGTGAACATTTCACATACTAATTATATTAAGCCGGACAATATTAAGAAATGGATGATCGATCGTCGGGTTAATAAGGAAAGTTTTTACATCTCTCAGACAGAGGAATTATACAACAACAGCGAGTACACTTGGGTCACCGCGCCTGTGGACTTTATTAAGTCCGTCAGAGGTTTGCAGTTACAAGGACAAACGTATTCATATTATCTGCCCGCCGCAAATTCGAGTGAAACGCTGTCTAACCTTGTAAAGGAACGAGTGACAGATTTAATCGGCGTCGGTAATGGTCCTTTAAGCAACATCGTCTCGTCTGCCGTTGGGATGCTGGCTTTTAACTACGCATTTCCGTTTACGAGCCACACATTCGCGTATGCGAGGGACAACGGCATGCTGGACCCAAAAGCCGTCGCGGAACTGACGAACAAGCCCGATAAGACAAAAAAAGCGTTCATGTCCCTTCTGGACGGCGTGTGCTCGTCATACGGATGGAGAGTCTCATCAAACGAATGCTATCGGTTTGTTTCAAAAGTTTTCAAGGTCTTTCCATACACACAAACCCAAATAAACGCGGCCATGGTCATATTCCGCCACGAGAGCGCCATCATCAACCTGCACAACGAGGAGTTCTTACGCTCTGTTATAAACAGGACAAACTACAGCTGGAGTGCGACAATGTGGTTTTTTCTTGACAAAATATATATCACTGGACTGTTGTTTTTGATATACTTTTTCACGTATATGGTACAATTTAATGCGAAATATCGGCGCGTTCGGAAGAAAACCACGAACTTGACGAAAAACACCACACGCATGAAAATTATGGTAAAGCTGTTGCTTATGACGGCCGGGGGTGGGCTTCAGGCCGCTACAGTCGCAGTGAATGTTTTCGGCGGGGTGGCTAGGCAGGCAATTGACGGTGGTCTTATGACCAGACAAAATGCAGGTGAAGGTGCAATAACAGGGGCTGTTTTTGGTGGCCAGACATCACCGACGGGGATAGCACTTTCGGCGGCATTTGGGGCAGCTTCGACGGTCGCAACAAATACAGCAAAAGATATGATTATTGATCCTAGAAATTGGTGGACTGGCATTCGTGCTATATGGAATTCGATTACTGGGGAAGACGGCCGTAGAACGAGAAACAAAGAAAACGAGCTGAAAATACTAAAGTTTTCAACCAATGTTGTAACAAAAATGGCGATAGAGAACTCATGACATTGAAACATTGTATAAAATTATTTTTAATAACAAAATTTATAGTCGTGCTCTTAGAGATTGTGACCAGCGATCATAGAGTTTTCTCAAGCAATCAACCCTTTTGGCCACAAAGAGGGGGTGCGTGGCGCACGCGAATAAAAACAAATTCGCAATTGAACTCATATAAATAGACGTTGACCCCCCTATTGGGCCTGACTCGTAATAACGAAATCGGCGATAGTTAAATCTCACTATCCTGAGTGTTTGAAAGAGCACCACAAAGACTATGGGTATGTGGAGTATTTTGTTTTGGATAGAACAAAAGAAAATAAAACAAACCCAGTTCACTTTGTGGTCGCTGATTCTTGCCAATCTACAATATTGAACAAACCCGCATTCTTGTCGGGTGGAATTTTGTGCTATATATACTATTACGTTTATTTTCAGAAATGGCGTATCTGACTACCCGACCTTGGCCAAGCTACAAATGAAGACAAAAAAGCCCGACGCTGTGATCCCGTGGGACGACAAAACAATGTGCTCTTTCGGCGGCGGGGGCAAGCAGCTCGGGCGGTACCCCATTCCCGATTGCCGCCGCGTGATCTGCCGACCATACTTTGATGCGTTCAAGCGCTCGACCAGGTAATTTGTGATGATTTATTTTTAATTGGATAAAACACAGATCAATGGACTCCAAAACAACAGCTTTATTGTTACTTGGCGCGATTTTCTTTCTACTTGTCATTACGATCATCTACGACGCTATAACAAGACCGGGATGTAATGGACCAAATTATTTTACTGCAAATGGGTCATGGAAGGTGAATATGGATCAATTGCTTTCAATCAAAAAACAAGAATAGGAATGTCCAATCTATCCACTTTGGCAATGATGCAAATGCGCGCCAAGAAACCCGACCCGGTTATTCCATGGGACGACAAAACAATGTGCTCATTCTGTGGAATGGAGGGGCTGATCGGGAAATATGGATCAATTACTTTTTAATTAAAAAACAAGAATAGACATGTCCAATCTATCCACTTTGGCCAAGCTACAAATGAAGACAAAAAAGCCCGACGCTGTGATCCCGTGGGACGACAAAACAATGTGCTCTTTCTGCGGCGCGGGCAAGCAGCTCGGGCGGTGCCCCATTCCCGATTGCCGCCGCGTGATCTGCCGACCATGCTTTGATGCGTTCAAGCGCTCGACCTGCCGAGGTCATTCTACGTGTTACTGTGGCTTTCTTGGGCCGTATAAATGCGAAGAATGCGGAATTCGAATCTGCCGGACACACCTGCAAATGGACACGCCGGATGAATGCGCACTGTGCAATGAGGGGACGTGCAAGGAGCACAGGATGAAATTTTTTTGCCATGTCTGTGCATTTTGTCAAGTTGCTGTATTGTCACACCCTGACCCCTTTTTACCGAGTGCTTAATAAATATTTTAGATGCTTGTATTGCTTCTGGTATTGGCATTCGTGTCCGCTACAGTCTCACAGCATGTATGCGAGTCGCTGGAAATACTAGACGTCGTTGAATTTTTCTTGAAATATATCATGATCGACTTTAGCTGCAATGTCGGGCTGTTCGGTGTACCTTTGTTTTACATTGACACTGAATATTGTGGAATGAAAGAAACCACAAGCGCTTGGCATTTTGGTGGGCATAGCATACTTGTTGATTATGACCCCGATTTATCATGTGGCATGGCATTTTTAATCATTCCAGAAGAAACAAGACGAAATATCAAGACAGAAGATGGACAAGTTTTGCGCAATGAACTGATCCATCTCATTTCTGAACTGGCCGAATAATATTTTTTTTATTCAATAAAACAAATACAGAAAGATGAGAGGAGGTACACAGAGCACACAATGAACTGCTTTTGCCATGTCGTTGAAGTATCGCACCCTGACCCCTTTTTACCGAGTTCTTAATGTATTTATTTGTTTTCCTAAAAAACATAGATGAGACCCACCGACGAAGAGGCAGAATGGTTGCGCGGTCTGTTTGCAGAAACACTAAAGCAAGAGAGCGTTCCGTGGGCGGCATATCGCTACAACGGGGTTGTTTATCATCGGAACGGGCAGACGGAGCAAAAGATATCGTACGACTCGCACGACATACCCGTCGACGAACCAAACGAGTATGACTACACGTTGAACTGCCCCGAGCTTACACGGGAGCAAGGAAAGGCTCTGTATCGCCAAATGCAGGAGGAGCTCCGATGGCAGCTTGAAGAGGACCGCCGGCAGGCAGTTGAAGCACACGGCAAGGAAACGCTGTGTCTTGTTTTATCCAAAAAACGGGCCAGAGAGACACACGAAGAGGACAGCGACGACGATGTCGGCAGATATTGCTCGTTTGAGGTGAAAGTAGGCAGGAAAATTAAAAATAAAATGCTCGCACCCGCAAAGGAAAGAAAATTTAAAATATGCTATGAATGCTCGGAAAATAGAGTCCGGTTTATTTTTTACAAATGAGACTATTTATCGTGTTACACAGATGGGCCTGGGGACCGACGTCACAAAGACCATCGAAGAGCATGTGCCCGCTGCATTTCAATTGGCGCCCGATCTCAGCCACGTCATTCCGGCCGGCGAGCGCTGCATCTACATCCACGACCTCAGCCAGCTGTTTCGCCGGTGCACCGTTCTGGACAGCGCCGAGTCGACCTTTGAGTCGTTTGCCGGTGTGTTTCTGCGAAGTTTTATCCTCCAGCACATAAAAGTACCCGTGTCGGAGATTATTCTCTGCATGGACTCGCGTGAGCAGTACCCGCTGCCCCGCATAAACACATCCGAAGAGCGCAAAGAGGCCGCCGAAAAATACAGCGGGGGGTCCTGTGCATCCGCACCGATACCCGATGGCGCACAGAACTCCGTTGCGTTTGCCGGGAAGTTGACATTTCCCGTCTCGCGCATCGTTGGGACCCGCAAGCTCCACTCGACCTTTTACAGAAACCTGATCCGCTGCATCCGAGAAATTGTAAGTGTGCTTTAAATTACTTTGGCTAAATACACTCACTCTGTTTTTATGTTTGGTTTTAGGAGCCCGGGCGGAACTGGCCCATCGGAGTCATTATGCCACCAATCTACGTGCAGCCCCCGAACAACTGGAACTACTCGCGCGAAGACTGTGTGCTGACGACACGTCCAATCACTGGTTTGTCCCCCCCTCCTCCTCGTTCGCACAAAACACAAAACAAAAAATAAAAACACCCAAATATTGTTTGCTTGTGGTACACAGGAGAGCGGCTTCTGATCGACATGATGGACGACAACGAGTGGGCGTCTCTGTTCAAGTACGGCGAGGCCGACACGCGCATGTCGCAGTGGGCCAAGATTGCAGAAAAATACATGCCAGGCCGCCGCGTCGTCTTCCAGAGCATGGACGGCGACATGCTCCTGTACGCCCTCGCGTTTAAAAACCGCAACGTGACCATCCTCAAGAAGATGAAGATGGACATTGCGTTCCAGAAACACGCGACCGTTGCTCCGTCTTCGGAGCCCGTGCGCGACTCGGACTTTGACTCTGACGACGACGAGTCTGCGCCACAAACTGCAAGCTCGGCCACATCCTCGGCTGCTGTTTCCGCCGACAACGGGGCCCCGGGTGTATGGCGAGACGCCGATCGTCTCGTCAATGTGCCGCTGCCGAAAGACAGGGCCGCGAGGATCAAAGAGCGCAACGGGATTCTGCGAAAAATGGGCTACAAGGTGCAGACGGGGATTCAGGTTGTGCACATAAACACCCTGTATGACGCAATCGCCGGCGCAGACCCAGACCACTCCATTGTGCACACCTTTATCATGCTCGTGTGCACAACCGGGACAGACTACAGCAAGCCCGTCAAGCTCGTGTCCATCCCGGCGACCATGCGCATGGCCATGAAGACGGTCGAGTTTTTGCAGTCGTACCAGCAGAGCCCCAACATTGTGTTTCTCGGAGACTTGCAGGCAAACAAAATAAAAGATCAGAGCGAGGACCCGCCACACAATACGAAACGCAAAAGAAAGCGCAACAAAGCGCCGGACGCCGAGGAAGATGTTGTATTCACCAGCGACGACGACGGCGATGACACTGACGACGAATATACACTCGGATCCAAGAAACAGCGTGTCTTTGAGTGCCGGGGTCAGAACTACAAACGGAAATTCAAATATGCCATCAGACCCCCGTCGGCCTTTCCTTATGTGGTCAAGGACGAAACAACACGCCATTTCATCGTCAACATCAAAGGCATCCTGTCGTCTTTGTGCTCAGCCACACTGCCCAGTTTTTCCGCCGCGGCCAAAAGCAAACACAAGCACTCGGCTGATTTCGTCAATGTCGCCCTGTTAAACTCCATATACTCTGCCCTCTACTTTATATACCTATCCGAGGATCTTGACTATCCAGATCACACGCTACTGGGCTTTGAGGCCGACGGGCACCGACTCGACAGCACAGACGGGTGGCACAGCGCCAAGGAGGAAAACACCGATGGTTTTACAACCATGTTTCTCAAGAGAAAACAAACATTTGCCATTGCCAAAAAACGGTTATACATTCCATATTGATTTTTTGAAAAACCACAAAACCAAAAAAAAACAAAAATTTTTGGCGGGAAAAATTTCGACTTTTTTGGATTTTGTAACGGTCACTTTTTTTTTCAGGGGGGGGGGTCCCCGACAAAAAAATTTTTGTTGTCGCGGAAAATGATATT
>Ga0181585_10005267_pt1 | contig 11190 bp, 11 predicted proteins | sample 071ome_29_FD_132469 | JGI IMG/M metagenome (GOLD analysis project Ga0181585, IMG submission 132469) | Coastal salt marsh microbial communities from the Groves Creek Marsh, Skidaway Island, Georgia - 071407BT metaG (megahit assembly) | ecosystem: Environmental > Aquatic > Marine > Intertidal... | reverse complement strand
TACTTTAAAGTCTGATACTGCTGCTGAAAAAATTGCTACATCTACAGGCAAATTATCTTGTGTAGCGGTAAACATTTCATCCGCTGTTTCAACTTTAATGAGTTTAATATCTTTTTCTACTTCTAGATTAGTTGGTCCTGAAATCAGTGTTGTATCAAAACCTTTTTTTGATAGACATTTAGCTAATTCATATCCCTGTTTGCCACTTGATTTATTTGTTACAAAACGAACAGGATCGATATACTCATTTGTTGGTCCGGCGGTAACCAAAGCTTTAAATTTTTTATTTTGACTTTGGTTTAAAAAAAATTGATTTAACTCATCTGCAATTTTTAATGGTTCGGACATTTTGCCTTCACCATATTCACCACATGCCATATCCCCGATCTCTGGGCCAATTAATTTATATCCATAATCTTTTAATTTTTTTAAATTCATTTTTGTAGATTTGTGTTCCCACATTCTAACATTCATTGCAGGAGCTAAATAAATATTTTTATTTGAAGCTAGTATAACTGTAGATGCTAAATCATCTGTAGTACCTTGGGCCAATTTTGAAATTGTATTTGCTGTTGTTGGAGCAACCACAATTACGTCTGCCCATCTAGAAAGCGAAATGTGATCCATTTCAGTTTCATTTTCTACATTAAATAAATCAGTATAAACTTTTCCTTGAGATAAAGATGTAATTGATAAGGGAGTTACAAATTCTTTAGCACTTGATGTTAGTATAGTTTTTATTTCTGCACCATTTTTTTTAAACAATCTTATTGTTTCAAGGCTTTTGTAGGCAGAAATACCACCACAAATTATAAACAGAATTTTTTTGTTATGAAGATTTTTCATTTGTCGAATTAAAATACTATAAGGCCAAAAATTACAAGAAGTAATAAGCCAATAATTGATTGATTTCTAAAAGCTACCATTTCTAATTTTTTATCATTCAATGCAGTATATGAATTTGAGTTTTGAGGAATTTGTCCACTAGCTAAAAATGTTAATGCTTGATTTGCTTTATCCATGATCTCAGGGAATTCAGGTAGTCTTTTAATTACCTCTGAGGTATTTTTTAATGTTTCATTCAAATTACTTATAGGATCTTTTGTTTCTCTCAACCAACTTTCAAGAACTGGTTTAGACGTAGTCCATATATTGGTGTTTGGATTTAATTTTCTTGCAACTCCCTCAACTACAACCATTGTTTTTTGAAGCATTAATAATTGAGGCTGGGTTTGCATATTAAATTTTTCAGTCACATCAAAGAGTTGCTTTAGTAGTTTTCCTCCAGAAATATCTTTGACTTCTTGTCCAAATATAGGTTCACCTATTGATCTTAATGCTTGAGCAAGATCATCAATAGGAACATCTTTAGGAACTAAACCAGCTATTAAGTGCACCTCAGCAACTTTTCTGTAATCCCTTTGGATAAATCCAAATAAAATTTCAGCTAAAAAACGTTTACTCATTTTGTCTAATCTACCCATTATTCCAAAATCTATGGGGGCTATTTGGCCATTATCATCAATAAATATGTTACCTTGATGCATATCTGCATGAAAAAAACCATCTCTTACAGCATGTCTTAAAAAATGTTGGATGATATCTTCAGCAATTTTACTTGTATTTAGATTCCTTTTTTTTAATTCTTCAGTTTCACGAATTGAAACACCATCTATCCAGTCTAAAGTCATGACATTTTCACTAGTAAAATTCCAATATATTTCAGGAACTTTAAATCCAGCATCATTTTTTGTATTTTCTGCATATTCGTTAGCAGCTGCAGCCTCAAATCTTAAATCCATTTCAAGGTTAGTTATTTCTTTTAACAAAAAAACAACCTCTACAAGTTTTAATCTTTTTGTTTTTTTTACAAATGACTCAATGATAAATGCAAACAACATTATGGCATCAATTTCTTCATTAAAAATCTTTTTGATATCTGGTCTTAAAATTTTAATCGCTACATCTTTAATTGTTCCATTGTCATTAATTTTTGCTTTATGAACTTGAGCTATAGATGCAGCTGCTACAGGTTCGCTCAAATCAATAATAGAATTAAAAGCATCAATGCCTAGGTCTTTTTTAATTATGTTTTTTGCCTGATTAACTGAAAATGGTGGTAAACGATCTTGTAAATTTTCTAGTTTTGCGGAAAGCTCTTCACCTATAATATCTGGTCTTGTTGCTAAAAATTGTCCAAGTTTTATAAATGTTGTTCCCATGGACTCCAATGATTTTGAAAGTCTTTCCCCATCGTCTTGAATGTTTTGATTTAAATCTTTTTTTTTAAATGAAATTGCTAATAACTGAAATAAAATTGTAATTCCGATAGGAGGTTTTTTAAATTTTGATGCAATTTTTAAAATATCAGACTTTGCAATTTTTCTACCTAATTTAAATAATGTAATTAATTTTTTAATCATTATATCTTCCAGCCACTATGAATAGAGACTATTCCTCCAGAAAAATTCCTATAACTGCATTTTGTAAAATTATTTTTTTTCATTAAATCAATTAGTTCTTCTTGATTAATAAATTCTTCAATACTTTTTATCAGATATTCATAAGGTTTTTTATCACCTACAATGAGTTGACCAATATGAGGTATAAGCTTTGAATAGTTTTTATAAATAAAGTCTAAGTTAGAGTTTTGAATTTTTGAAAATTCTAAGCACAAAAACCTACCACCTGGCTTCAACACTCTGTATGCTTCAGATAAAGCTTTGTCTAAATTTTTTGTATTTCTTAAGCCAAAACTTATTGTGTAATAATCAAAAAGATTATCTTTAAGAGGAAGACCTTCAGCTGCTGAATTGACCCATTTTATATTTTTATAGTTAGATAATTTTTGTTTACCTTCACTAATCATACCTTTGTTTGGATCTACACAAGTTACCTCTGATCTTTCACGAGTATTATCTAAAAATAATTTACCAACATCCCCTGTTCCACATGCAACATCCACTAAACTTTTATTTGAAGATGGATTCATTATATTGATCAAACTTTTCTTCCAAAAGCGATGGATGCCCAATGACATCAAATCGTTCATCAAGTCATACTTACTATAAACTTGATCAAAAACTTCCTCTACTAGACCTTTTTTATTTTGAAGATATTGTTGCATATAAAAATATATATTGAATATAGTACGAAATGCCAGAATTACCAGAAGTAGAAATTGTTAGACAATCTCTAGACAAAAAAATCAAACAAAAAACGATTAAAAAAGTAATCATTAGAAATAAAAATCTTAGATTTCCAATTCCAAAAAATTTTACTACTTTTCTTAAAAATAAAAAAATTGTTAAAGTTGATAGATTTTCAAAATATTTGATAATAAATTTAAAGAGTAGTGGTTTTTGTCTCATACACTTAGGAATGTCAGGTACAATTCATGTTTTAAAAAAAAAACAAAAATCAAAAATCACTAATACAAGTTTTTACCATTCTCCAATGCTTCCAAAGAAACATAATCATATTGAATTGATATTTAATTCTTTAAAAGTCATTTATAACGATCCAAGAAGATTTGGTTTTTTTGAACTGATCGAGACTTATGATGATTTAAAAAGTAGATTAAAAAACTTAGGACCAGAACCATTTGATTCAGAATTTAATATAAATTATGTATTTAAATATTTTAAAGGAAAGAATAAAAGTATAAAAAACTTTTTATTGGATCAAAAATTTGTTTCAGGTATCGGTAACATTTATGCAAGCGAAATTTTGTTCTTAAGTAAAATTGATCCTTTTAAAAAAGCATGTTTATTATCAATAGATGATTGTAAAAAAATAATTTTAAACTCAAAAAAAGTTCTTTCAAAAGCAATTAAAAAAGGAGGATCAAGTATAAGAGATTTTAAAGATGCTTCAGGTATTTTAGGAAATTTTCAAAAGGAATTTAATGTTTATCAGCAAGAAGGATTAAGATGTAAAACAAGAGGTTGTAACGGTAACATAAGCAAAAAAATTATATCAAATAGATCCACTTTCTTTTGTGTTTCCTGTCAAAAATAGTTAAATATTTAGTTGACCACTTTAAGATCTCAAGCTATACCCCTGCGCATGGCAAACACAAAATCAGCTATTAAACGTATAAGACGTATTTCTAAGCAAACAGCTGTAAATAAAGCTAGAAAAAGTAGATTTAGAAATGCATTAAAGAAGATGAACACTTTAATTGATGCTAAAAAGAAAGATGAGGCATTAAAATTTTTACCTAAATTAAACTCAGAGTTGATGAAAATAGCCAAGACTGGAATAATTAAAAAGCAGAACGCATCAAGAAACGTTTCAAGAATTACTAAGAAAATTTCAGCAATATAAAATCATAAATATCTATTTTTTAGATATAAAAATTTAACACATCATATAACAAATATAAAAAAAAAATTACTATATTTAGATTTAGTAAACGTATGAATGTGGCAAATACAATTTATATTTGATTCAATCTACATTTGATTCAATTAGAAATTTTATAAATTGTTTTGTTATTCTAATTAATACAAAAAAAATTCTTTTAAAAAAATTTTAAAAAAAATAATGCGACAATCAAAACTACAATCGTAGATTTTATTTTTTTTTATATTTTTTTATTAACTTGTTGCAAATTTTTTTAAATCGTTCTAACTGAGATCTCTCCATATATTTTATGAACAAAACTATAAATACAAAAAATTTAACTAATATAAACTCAGATAGCTTTGATTGGGAGTTAGTTCAAGCTGAAATGAGAAATAAACTAGGTTTAGAGGTTTATGAAAGTTGGTTAAAAAAAATAACTTTTGTAGAAGAATTTAATAATTATTTATTATTATCAGTTCCTACAAGATTTATAAGAGATTGGATTACTTCAAGATATTTAGACCAAATATTGCAAATAGTTAGATTGTTCAAAAAAGACATAATCAGAATAGAATTTAAAATTGTAGAACAAGCTAAAAATAATTTTATCGAAAAAAATCAAAATATAGAAAATAACGTTAACCAAAATATTTCATTTATAAAAGATTCATATCTTCAATATAATCGTATTGATCCAAACAAAAGGTTTGATAACTTCATAACGGGAAGTAGCAACAGACTTGCCTATGAAGCTTCTTTAAAAGTTTCAGAAAATATTTCACATTATAATCCATTATACATTTATGGTGGAGTTGGAATGGGTAAAACTCATTTGTTAAATTCTATAGGCTTAGAATTAAAAAAAAATAATAAAGTTATGTTCATTTCAGCAGAACGTTTCATGTATCAGTTCGTTAAATCTATCAAAGCAAATGACATGGTTAAGTTTAAAGAATATTTTAGGAATACAGATATTTTACTAATTGATGATATTCAATTTATAAGTGGAAAAGAAGCAATGCAGGAAGAGTTCTTTCATACTTTTAATGCTTTACTAGATAAAGGATCTCAAATAATTGTTTCTGCCGATAGAGCTCCAAATAAATTATCCAGAATTCAAGAAAGAATTAAATCTAGATTTTCTGGAGGACTAGTAGTTGATATTCAAAAGCCTGATCTCGAATTAAGAAAGAAAATAGTTGAGAAGAAAACTGAAGAATTAAATAATTTGTATTCAGATCAATTAAGTGTTTCTAAAGAAATTCAGAATTTTATTAGTTCTGAAATTACAGGAAGTATTAGAGAGTTAGTTGGAGCAATTAACAGAGTTGTTTCTTTTTCAAGAATTTATAACAAAGTCCCAAATTTATCCGAAACAAAAGTAGTTTTAAAAGATTTATTAAATCTAGCAGAAAATAAAGTTACAATTGATTTAATACAGACAATAGTCTGTAAATTTTTTAAAATTAGCAAAAATGAAATGTTATCCTCTAGAAGGTCAAGATACCTAGTAAGACCTAGACAAACAGCGATTTATTTAACGAAAATTTTAACCTCAAAATCATTACCAGAGATAGGAAGAGAATTTTCAAATAGAGATCACACAACTATAATTCATTCAGTAAAAACAATTGAAAAATTAAAAGAAAAAGATCCTGAAATGGTTGAAAATATAAATAAGTTAAAAAACCAGATATTGTATAATAACAAAGAAAATGAAATTTAACGTAAATCAGCAAGATCTCCAGCAAGCATTAAATTATTGCCAAGGTGTTATAGAAAAAAGAAGTACACTACCAATACTTTCAAACATTCTATTAGATGTAAGTAATTCAAATTTAACAATTACCGCTACTGATTTAGATTTAATATTTATTCATAAGTTAAGCAATGTTGAGATTATTGAAGAGGGAAAAACAACAACAACTTCATCGATAATGTATGATATTATTAGAAAGCTCAATTCAGGAAAAAAAATAAATTTATCTTTAACAGATATAAGTAAATTACAAGTCGAGTCTGAGAAATCTATTTTTAATTTAAATTGTATTAGTGCAACAGAATTTCCATTAACTGACGAAAATTTTAATGAAAATGAATTTGTAATAAAATCAAAACAACTTTTAAAACTTTTAAATAAATGTAAATTTTCAGTTTCAAATGATGAGACAAGACATTATTTAAGTGGAATTTATTTTCATCAAACTGAAGTTGAGGATAAAAATTATTTAACAGCAGTTGCTACAGATAGTCATAGAATGTCAATTTCTAAAATTAGACTAGATGAAAAAATTGATTTTGAACCAATTATTTTACCTAAAAAAACAATTTTTCAACTTTGTTCGTTGTTAGATAATTATGATGGCGATGTAAAAGTTTCAAATGTTAAATCAAAAATTAAATTTGAATTAAATAATAGTATTTTAATATCTAAGCTTATTGATGGAAAATTTCCAAATTACATTCAAGTAATTCCTAAAAATAATCAAAAAAAATTAGAAATAGATTTGAAGTTATTTTTAAACTCAGTAGATAGAGTTGCCTCTGTTTCTTTAGATAAAAAAGATGGTGTGAAGTTTAATTTATCAAAAGACACACTGGATTTATCGGTGAATAATACAAATAGTGGCGATGGTAAAGAAACATTAAATGTTAAATTTGAACATGATTTAGAAATAAGTTTTAATTCTAGATATTTGTTAGACGTTTCTTCACAACTTGATGGAGATAGAGTGGAAATTTATTTTAACGATACAGGTTCTCCAGCTTTAATAAAAGATCCAGGTGATTTTGATAGTATTTATGTTGTAATGCCAATGAAGGGCTAGTTTAATAAATCAAGTTCAGTATATATATCTTTTTCTAGGGTTTTTATAAATTCTTCCTTGGGTAGGCCAGCAGAAATGGGTTTTAAAATTGAAATTGATATTGTTTTGTGACTAATTTTATTACCATTTTTAGGCCAAACATAACCAGAATTTATTGCTATTGGCTGACATGTTATTGCCAGTTCTTCATAAATTCTAGAAGCTCCTTTTTTAAACATTGGTCTTTCATCTGGTTGAACTCTAGTTCCTTGAGGAAATATTATTAATGGTCTATTCGAGGTGTTTATCATATTAGATATGTCCTTAAAAAAATCTAAATTATCTTTTGTTACCTTGTTTCGTTTAATTGATATTGATCCTATTTTTTTTAAATACCAACCAAATATAGGTATTAACAGCAACTCTTTTTTAAGAATAAATACTGGTGAATTAAAAATTGTTTGTAAATAAAAAGTTTCAAACATTGACTGATGAGATGCAGCAATAAAAAATTTTTCATTTTTAACAATATTTTCTTTTCCTTTAACAAAAATTTTAACTGATAAAATTATTTTTAAGCAAAAACCTGTCCAATAGCCCATTAACTTTCCACCAATTAAAACAATCTTTCTAGGTAAAAAAAATGCTGGCAAAAAAATTAAAGAGATGAAAATTATTCCAGTAAAAAATGCTATCGAAAATAAAAAGTTTCTTATCATTGTATCAAAAGCTATATTAAATCTTTATGCTTTTGTCTTTTTCTGATTATTTTAATTTTTGATCCTTTTATTAATAGTTCAATTGGTTTTGTTCTTAAATTGTAGTTTGAGCTTAACGACATTCCGTAAGCCCCAACATCACAAATTGCAATTAAGTCTTTTTCTTTTAACTCTTGAAATTTTTTTAAAGTTATAAATTTATCTGTACTCTCACATATTGGACCAACGAATTCATATGTTTTATTTGAGAGTTTAGTTGATTTTATAACTGGAAGAGTTGTGTGTAATGCTCCATAAAGAGCTGGCCTCATTAAATCGTTCATTGCTGCGTCTAGAATTATAAATTTTTTTTTATCACTATCTTTAATGTAAACCACTTTAGTAATTAATGTTCCAGTATCACCAATTATTGATCTTCCAGGCTCAAATATAATTTTAACTTTATGTTTTTTTAAAAATTTAAGAATAGCATTATTGTATTTTTTATAATTTAGTTGTTTATTTTTATTTGAATATGCTATTCCCATTCCACCGCCCAAATCTATGTATTGAAATTTATGATTTGTCATATTTATGATTTTATCAACTGCTATAAGCATTTTTTCATATGGTTTATGATCCAAAATTTGACTTCCAATATGAACGCTAAGACATTGTAGGTTAATATTTTTAGAATTTTTACAATAATTTACTATTTCATAAAAAGTTTCTTTATTTACTCCAAATTTATTTTCTTTTTTCCCAGTTGAAATCTGACTTAAAGTTTTTGGATCTGTATTGGGATTAAGTCTTACTCCAATATTTACTTTTTTGTTTTTTAATTTGGCAATTTTATTAATTTCTTTTATTTCACTTAAAGATTCTGCATTTATTAGTAATATCTTCTTTTCAATTGCAAAATCTATTTCTTTTGATGTTTTACCAACGCCTGAAAAGACTATTTTATTTGGACTTATCCCTGCTTTCAAGGCCATCATTAGTTCTCCGATAGAAACTACATCAGCTCCTAATCCAAGTTTTTTGATCACTTTTATTAAATTAACGTTAGTATTGGATTTTACTGCAAAGCAAATTAAAGGTGAGAAAGATTTAAAATTTTTTTTAAATTTATTTATATTTTCCTCTAATTTTGTTTGAGAATAACAATAAGATGGTGTTCCATATTTGTTAGCAATTTCAGAAAAACTAATTTGTTCTATAGTTAGTTTGTTATTAATGTACTTCATTAAGCTAAATTAATTAAAATTGCTTGTATTTCTACTTTTTTATCAGGATCTACATACTGAGGATCACCTTTTTTTCCACAAGAAATCAAAGCGCAACAAAATAATATAACTAACGTAATTTTTTTAATCATTTTTGTTTTTTATATTTGATTATCATTTTTTTAATATTATCAAAAGATGTTCCTCCATATGATTTTTTTGAATTTATAGAATTATTTAAATCAAATACTTTTAAAACATCCTCTTTTAATTTGGGTTCAATTTTTTTTAGTTCTTCTAAAGTTAATTCATTTAATTTTTTTTTCTTTTTCTCTGAAAAATTAACAATAGCAGCAGTTTTTTGATAAGCTTTTCTAAATGACATTGAATGATTTTTAACTAAATAATCAGCTAGATCGGTTGCAGTTGTGTATCCATTATTTGCAAGTTCAAGCATTTTTTTCTTATTAGGTTTGCAATTTTTGAGTATTTCATCTAAAATTTTTAAACAATTCATTAAAGTATCATTTGATTTAAAAACAATTTCTTTATCATCTTGCAAATCCTTGAAATAAGACAATGGTAAGCCTTTTAAAATTGTTAGCATTGAAAATAAATTTCCATAAGTAGACCCCGATTTTCCTCTTAAAAATTCTAGAAGATCAGGATTTTTTTTTTGAGGCATTATTGATGACCCAGTCACAACTTTGTCAGATAAATTAATTAGGTTAAATCCATCAGAATTCCAAATTATAAGCTCTTCAGCGATTCTAGAAATATGCATTGAACATACGGAGGTTGCATATAAGAAATCTAAAACAAAATCTCGATCTGAAACAGTATCTATAGAATTATTTGTGGGTCTATCAAAACCAAGTTTTCTTGTTGTAAAGTTCCTATCTATATTGAATGAAGTACCAGCTAAAGCTGCAACACCTAAAGGATTTTCATTTAGACTATCCAGATTATTTAAAAATCTTTTTTTATCTCTACTAAACATTTCAACATATGATAATAAATAATGAGCAAAAGATATTGCTTGCGCGTTTTTTAAATGCGTAAATCCTGGCATAATAGTTTCTACATTTTTTTCAGCCAACTTAATTGTACTTCTAATAACCTGATTAATATTGGTATTAATATCTTTAACTGCATCTTTGATCCAAATTTTAAAATCAGTTATTACTTGATCGTTACGTGATCTTGCTGTGTGAACATATCCTGCTTCTTCTCCAATAATTTGAAAGAGTCTCTTCTCAATATTCATATGAATATCTTCATATTTTTTATTAAATTCAAATTTATTTTTTGAAATTTCTTTATCAATTTTATTAAGACCATAAATAATTTTATTTTTAATTTTAAATGAAATAATTTTTTGCTTGAAAAGCATTTCAACATGGGCGATTGATCCTAGAATATCTTGTTTATAAAGACGCTTATCTATATCGATGGAGTTTCCTACTTTTTGAAATAAACTTGAAGCATTTTTTTTTATACGTGTATTCCATATTGCTTGGTTGTTTTTATTTTTTGCCATGATATTTAATTATACCTATTTAACATGAGATTTTTAATATTATTTATTTTTTTGATAACAAGTGCATTGGCTGAGAAAGTACCTGGAATAAAAAATATTGTAGTACATAAAGAGCTAAAAACATATGATAATGTTATTTTTTTAAACAAAAATAATAAAGAAATTAATATTAATAATTATCAAGAAAGTTTGTTGATATTAAATTTTTGGGCTACTTGGTGTGAACCTTGTAAAGAAGAAATGCCATCCTTAGACAATCTTAAAAAAAATTATGGTCTAAATAACTTAAAAATTTTTGCAATCAATATTGGTAAAGACAATCCAAAGAAAGTTAATGAGTTCTTCGAAAACCTAAATATTACAAGCTTTGATCCTTTTTTTGACTCACCTAATACATTGGCAAAAATTTTTTCTTTAAGAGGTGTTCCCACAACAATCTTATTTAATAAAGATGGAAAAGAATTTGCTCGTATTATGGGCTCTATTGATTTTGAAGATGACAACTTTGTTAATTGGATAAAAAAATATAATTAATTTTTAAAAAAATAAGCAAACCCCACTAAAGCAAG
>Ga0181585_10005266_pt1 | contig 11191 bp, 9 predicted proteins | sample 071ome_29_FD_132469 | JGI IMG/M metagenome (GOLD analysis project Ga0181585, IMG submission 132469) | Coastal salt marsh microbial communities from the Groves Creek Marsh, Skidaway Island, Georgia - 071407BT metaG (megahit assembly) | ecosystem: Environmental > Aquatic > Marine > Intertidal zone... | reverse complement strand
CCACCTCGAACGGCTTCGCCCGCACCTATGCGACCACCAGCTACAGTTTGGCCGCATCCGTCCTTGCCGGCGAAGGCACGGAAATGGAACGCGACTACGATTACACCTCGTCGGTGTATTATGCCGACTTGGCGGACCCGGCTGAAATCGGACGCAGCGCGGGAGAACGGGCCGTAAAGCGGCTCAATGCCCGCAAGGTTGAAACACAACAGGTTCCCGTCGTGTACGACCCTCGCGTGTCGGGCGGTATCGTTCGTCACTACGCCAGCGGCATCAATGGATCGTCCATTTCGCGCGGCACGTCGTTTCTGAAGGAATCGATGGGGCAGAAGGTTTTTTCGGATGGGATCAACATTGTCGACGACCCTCATCGGAACCGGGGTCTTCGGTCGAAGCCGTTCGATGCCGAAGGTCTGCCCAACGCCCGCAAGTATCTTGCGCAAGACGGCGTTCTCAAATCCTGGGTGCTCGATCTGGCATCGGCCCGGCAACTCGGCCTGAGTTCGACCGGAAACGCCGCCCGCGGCACGGCATCTCCCCCGTCCCCGGCTGTTACGAATCTTTATATGGAGGCGGGAAATCAGTCTCCCGCCGAATTGATGTCCGATATTGTCAGCGGATTTTACGTCACCGAACTGATCGGGATGGGCATTAACATGGTAACAGGCGACTACAGCCGGGGCGCAACGGGCTTCTGGATCGAAAACGGCGAAATCGTCTATCCAGTCACCGAGATGACCGTTGCGGGCAATCTGAAAGACATGTTCGCCAACCTGACGCCGGCGGACGATCTGGAATTCAGGTTCGGGACCGACGCGCCGACGATCCGCATTGACGGCATGACGGTCGCCGGAAGCTAACGCCCGATAACTTGATTTTCCGCTGAGTTTTCAATCGATTGGCCGGATTCGCCAGTCGTGGTATTCTGATTTCCGGTATTGACCCTACGAGAAACGGAACCCTTTGCAGTGGCCGATAACGCGCAGGCGCCCGTGACAGGTCTCGAGCTGACCGACAACCGGCACGAAACCTCGAACACGTTGGTCCGGAGGCTGGTCCGAGATCAACTCTGGCCGCAGCGCAAACGTATCCTTTTGACTTTCCTCTGCATGGTGCTGGTAGCCGGCACGTCAGCCGGGATGATCTATCTGCTTAAAGACGTGGTGGATCAGGTTCTCATTTCCCGCGACCGGGAGATGCTCTACCTCCTCCCGGGCGCGATCATCGGTCTTGCGCTCATATCGGGGATCGCCGGCTATTTCGAAGCGGTCAATATGGAAGTGATCGGTCACCGCATGGTGGCGAACCTCCAATCCGCCATGTACCGCGGCATCATCCGCGCTGACCTTCAGTTCTTCCACGACAATTCCGTGGGTAATCTTATCGCCCGGTTTATTAACGATGCGAATCTGCTTCGCTACTCGATGGCCAAGGCGCTGACCGGGCTGGTCAAGGATTCGCTCCTCGTGATCTTCCTGTTGGCGATTCTCGTGGTTCACAACTGGTCGCTGGCGTTTCTGACCATCTTCGTGTTCCCTCTTGCGCTTTATCCGATCGTCCGCATCGGCAAACGGATGCGCAAGATTTCCCGGAATACCCAGGTCGAGACCGGCGACCTCACAACCCTGTTGGACGAGACGTTCCAGGGGGCCCGGCACGTAAAAGCCTACACCATGGAGGAGCGTGAATCCGAACGCGCGTCGGAGGCCATCGAGCGCGTGTTTTCGCTGACCCGAAAAGCGGCGCGCGTTCAGGCGATCAGTCGGCCATTAATGGAAACGCTTGGCGGAATCGCGCTGGCCTGCGCGATTCTGTATGGCGGATTGCTGGTGATCGAAGGTACTATGACGACCGGGGAACTGGCGTCCTTCATGGCGGCATTGCTGGCGGCCTACAAACCTATGAAAAACATCGCCAATCTGAACGCCACTTTGCAACAGGGCCTCGCTGCCGCGCAACGGGTTTACTCGGTTCTCGACCTGCAATCCCACGTAACGGACGCTGATAATGCACGTTCGATAGGCGATGTCAGAGGCGAAATCCGCTTTGAAGACGTCCATTTCCGCTACACGGACAAATCCAAAGCCCTGAACGGCATCGACCTGCAAGTAGACGCGGGAATGACCGTTGCGCTGGTGGGACCGTCGGGGGCGGGAAAATCGACGGTGTTGAACCTCATTCCGAGGTTTTACGATGTCGAAAGCGGCAGGGTAACGATCGACGGACAGGACGTTCGCGACATCACGCTGCACAGTCTTCGAAGCAACATTGCCCTTGTCAGCCAGGAAATACTTCTCTTCGACGACACGGTCCGGGCCAACATCGCCTATGGCAAACCAGACGCGACGGACGAAGAAATCTTCCAGGCGGCAAAAGACGCCGGTGCTGCGGAATTCATTTCCCAGTTTCCGGATGGGTACGACACGCATGTAGGCGGCCGCGGCGCCAAATTGTCCGGCGGACAGCGCCAGCGGGTCGCAATCGCGCGCGCCATGTTAAAGGACGCTCCCATTTTGCTGCTGGACGAGGCGACATCCGCCCTCGACACCGAAACCGAACGCGTGGTCCAGTCCGCCCTTTCCCGTCTAAAACAGGGCCGGACGACAGTTGTAATCGCTCACCGCCTTTCCACGATCGTGGATGCGGACAGCATCTTCGTCATGGAAGATGGCAGAATTCTTGAAGCGGGTACGCACGCCGAATTGATCGCACGGGGCGGTGCATACGCAAAGTTGTACGCCATGCAGTTCGCGAGCGACCAGGATGAAGAAGCGGTTGCGGTGGCTCAGGTGTGAACAGTGGCCGGGCTCCGCCATATCACCCGTAAGCCGGTTGTTGCCGCGGCTCTCAGCTGGCTGGCTGCGCGGTATATACGTCTTGTCTGGCGAACGGGGCGGTGGACCGTCGAAAACGGCGACACAGCCGCAGACTTCGTCAAACAGGGCAAACCGTTTATCGCCTGTTTCTGGCATGGTCGAATGCTGATGATTCCCAATGCCTGGGAATATGCCGCGCCTGTCAGCATTCTGATATCTCAGCATCGGGACGGTGTTTTCATTTCGCGCACATTGCGGCATTTGGGGGTTGGAACGATTACTGGTTCCTCTTCTCGGGGGGGCGGAAATGCACTGATCGCGATCGTTCGGGCGCTGAAGCGCGGCGAATACATCGGTATCACCCCGGATGGTCCCCGCGGCCCCCGAATGCGTGCAGCGCCCGGGGCGGTTTCCGCAGCCAAATTGTCCGGGGCCGTCCTGTTACCAGTATCGTTTACGGCGGCGCGGAGCCGGGTGTTCTCGTCGTGGGACCGGTTCGTTTTGCCGTTTCCGTTCACGCGCGGCGTCGTAAGAATCGGCGAACCGATAGCGGTCCCGCGCGAAGCCGATGACAACCTTTCGGAGCAGCTTCGTCAGAAGCTTGAGCGCAGTCTCATCGATCTCACCGCAAACCTCGATTCGGAATTTGGAAGGAACCCCGTTAAACCGGACGAATTGCGCACGGTTCCCAATCTGACCACTTCGGGCAGCGTTAAATGAGCGTTTCGCTTTATCGTGCCCTGACATGGATTTCGGCCCCACTGATAAATCGATACCTGGACCGCCGCCTCCAAGACGGCAAGGAAGACAGGGACCGTTTCGGCGAGCGCATGGGTCATGCGTCCTGCCCACGTCCAAAAGGCCCACTGATCTGGATACACGCGGCAAGCGTAGGCGAATCCCTGTCCATGATCAGCCTGATCGATCGCCTGGACCGAGAACGACCGGAAATCACGATCCTGATGACGTCAGGCACCACCAGTTCAGCCAGTTTACTGGGCGAAAGACTTCCGGAGGACGTCATTCATCAATATATCCCGGTGGATCGGGTTCCGTGGGTCAGGCGCTTTCTCGATCACTGGCAGCCCGATCTGGTGTTGTGGGTAGAATCCGAGTTCTGGCCATCAGTGCTGTCAGAGGTTCACAACCGCGAAATCCCTGCATTTCTGATGAACGCCCGCATTTCGGCCGCTTCTCTGCGCGGCTGGCGGCGCGCGCCATGGATGATCCGCAGTTTGCTCGCAACGTTCGATTTGTGCATGGCGCAGACCGAACTGGATGCCGACCGGCTGCGATCTTTGGGCGCCGTGAACGTTGCCTGTCCGGGAAATCTGAAATTTGCGGCCGACCCGTTACCGGCAGACCCGGATACGTTGGCCGCTTTCAACACCGGCATCGCGGGACGCCCCAGATGGGTCGCGTTCAGTACTCATCCCGGCGAAGAGGAGATAATTGCGGAAACCCATGAAAGGTTAGTGGGGAATTTTCCCGAACTGGTGACTATTCTGATACCACGTCACCCCGGTCGTGCGGCGGATATCCGGCAGATGCTGGACGCGCGGAACCTGACCGTCTCGGTTCGAAGCCGGTCCGACACGGTCGATCAAACCACTTCGATCGTCCTCGCGGACACGATCGGCGAACTCGGCCTGTTTTTCCGCAGCACCGATATCGCCTTTGTCGGCGGAACGCTCGTGCCGCATGGCGGCCAGAACCCGATCGAACCAGCCAGGTTGGGGTGCGCCATCGTCCATGGACCGCATATGGAAAACTTTCTTTCCGTAGAAAGCGAGCTCGCAGCAGCAGGCGCATCTGTCGTGGCAAAATCCTCAGAGGAGATTGCGCGGGAAGTCGGCACGCTTCTGTCCAACTCCGCATTGCGGCAACGACGAATAAGCGCAGCGCGATCAGTTGCGGATGGAAAACAAAGTATCCTGGACGCTATTTTCGTTCATCTCGCCCCCCAGCTGAATCGTATCTCGCCCGCCCAGCCGGTAAAAGTTACCAGCAATGCGCGCGCCTGATTTCTGGCGCCGGGACGGCATTCTCTCCAGATTTTTGGCGCCCGCCAGCCGTGTCTGGACCTGGAGGACAAATTTGCGCATTGCCAACGCAGTCCCCTTCAACGCTGGTATTCCCGTCATCTGTATCGGAAACGTCGTCGCCGGCGGCGCGGGTAAAACGCCCGTTGCCATTTCGGTGCTGGAAAGACTGCAACATGCCGGCGTGACGGCCGGATTTCTCAGCCGGGGATACGGCGGAAAAATCCACGCTCCAACATTAGTCGATCCGCTCCGTCACACGTCCCGCGACGTGGGCGATGAACCGTTGCTACTTTCCAGGAAAGCGCCGACATGGATCGGATCCGATCGCGTTCAGGCAGCCAAACTTGCGGTCGAGGCCGGCATCGATGCACTTGTCATGGACGACGGATTGCAAAACCCGCACCTTCACAAAGATCTTTCAATCCTGGTGGTTGACGGTGAGTACGGGTTTGGAAACGGGCGGGTCCTGCCTGCGGGCCCTTTGAGGGAACCTGTGCAGAACGTACTGAAGCGCGTCCACGCAATAGCAATCGTCGGGCCTGCGTCGGAAATGCTGCGCAATGCTTTGCCGGACGAATTACCGATTCTGACCGCGCGGTTCGTGCCGGCGGCGACGGACGACGATATTTCCGGCCAGCGGGTCGTTGCCTTCGCCGGTATCGGCCGGCCGGAAAAATTCTACGAGACTCTCGCCGGCATGGGCTGTGAACTGATCGATCTACAATCCTTCCCGGATCACCACTATTTTTCGGCGGACGAGGTGATGCGTCTCATCGACAGGGCGGCTGCAGCCGATGCGATCGTGGTCACCACTGAAAAAGATCTGGTCCGCGTGCCGGACGACGCGCGCGGCATGGTACGCTCGCTCAAAGTGCGCTTGGACTGGAGCGACATCCAAGCCCTGGACCGAGTTTTGTCCACCGTGAGCCAGGCAAAGGACTAGTTTTTTGTCCCAAATCAATGATCGACACTGGCAAAAACCGACGTTCCGGCACCGGCTGGAAATAGCGTTATCCTGGCCAATATACGCCCTACTCCACAATCTGCCCGTCAGCACCGTTGGTAATCTGCTGGGGTGGATCGGACGTTCGGTGGGACCGCACATCTCTCTCAGCAACCGGATTCGCGAGAATGTGCGGCTGGTCTGGCCGGATACTCCGCCCGAAAAGATGGAAGAAATAGTCTGCGGCGTCTGGGACAATTTCACCCGCGTGATCTCGGACTACTGGAGTCTGGATCAGATACGGCGCGATCAGATCAACAGGCTGGAAATCATCGGCGCAGAGCACCTCGACGCCCTGAAGAACAGTGGAAAATCGGGAATTTTTCTCGCCGGTCACATCGGCAACTGGGAAATGGTCACCCTGGCCGCGCGGATGCACGATCTTCCGCTGACGGTGGTTTATCGACCGTTCAATAATCCGTTTATCGATTCCATGGTCCGAGACTGGCAACGCAGCAGCGGTGTGGAGGTGATTATGAAAGGCCGCGAGGGTGCACGGCGGCTAACCCAGGTTCTGAAAGGCGACGGCCATACGATCATGTTGGTGGATGTGCGCATGAACGAAGGCGTCAACATTCCCTTTCTGGGGGTCGACGCGATGACTCCGACCGCGCCCGCAGCGCTCGCGATGAAATACGATGCGCTTCTCGTGCCGGTGCGGGTGGAAAGAAAGGGCTCAGCCCGCTTCCGGTTGACCGTGGAGGAACCTCGCCCACCGGTGAACACAGGCGACAGAAATGCGGATATAGAAGCGACGATGACCTGGATAAACGATCGTTTTAGCGCCTGGATTACGGATCGCCCGGAACAGTGGATGTGGTTTCATCGCAGATGGGGGAAAAACCCAAAACGGCAGAGCTGAGAGATACCTACTCCAGACGTGCCGCCCATTCCCGCCAAAAAGCAAAAAAAGGCGTTTCCACTTCACGGCCGGGATTACTGTTGAGCGGTGTGACACTGAGTTCCTGAGCTGCATCGTCCGCGCCGTCGACCAGTGTCTTGTGCCCCAGCGCGAGATCGTTCCAGCCGTCTGCAAGCGCTTCCGATCCGGTCTGCGCTCCTTCCATGGCACGAACGTCGTCCGGCACGGCCAGGCTGGCGGGGAAGAAAAAATCTTCGTATTTTCGGATGCGGGCGCGGCGTGCGTCCGGCGTTTCGCCTTTCGGCGCAATGCACCAGGTTTCAATCTCCGTCAGGCCGACCGCAAGCGGCCGCCACACGCGAATGCAGGTCGACGCAACGTCGTTGAGTAATAAATTCGGAAAAACGGTAACTGTGCGGCCGCGTTCGAGCATCCATTTAACCTTGCCTTCGGGGTATCGATTCAGAAGCGCGTCCCGTTGCGGCCAGGAAGGGCCGGCTTCAGGATTGCCGCGATCGGCCCAATTGATCATGTGCCCGTTGCCGACGTCGTATCCCCCGGAACCAATCTTATCGAGGCTGAGAATTCGGCTGGCCTCCGTTTTCGCCATCCCGCCATCGCCTTCCGGCGCCAGCGTTTCGCGATACCCTACGGTCGTAGCGAAGTTCCGGTGAACGGTAGCGACGTGATACCCGTCGGTCGAATTCTCGGTTTGCAGCTTCCAGTTCGCCTCCATGACATAGCGGCTTTCGCCGCGCAGTACTTCCATCCCGTCCGGTGCCTGGTCCGTCATCAGGTCGATGAACGGCAACGCGCCACCTAAAAACTCTTGCAGCGGCGGCGCTTCCGCATCGAGGCATCCGAACATAAAACCCTTGTAATTTTCGAACTTCTCGATCTGCCTCAGGTCGGCGCCCAACCGGTCGAGATCTTCAGACCGATAGGCGTCGTCCCCTCCGCGGACAAGCGTGCAGGCGCCGTCTGAATTAAAGCACCAGCCGTGATACCGGCAGGTAATGGTTTTTGCATTGCCGGACGTCCGGCCCGTCAGTTTCGAACCACGGTGGCTGCACGCATCGTAAAAACACCGGAGTTCGCCATCGCTGCCGCGCATAGCGAAAACCGGATGCCTGCCAAGTCGCGTCGCAAGATAGTCACCATGGTTCGGGAGCTGGCTTTCATGGCCGATGTAAAGCCAGGTGCGATCGAAAATCTGCGCCATTTCTCGATCAAAAATCTCAGGGTCGGTAAAAGCGGCCCGGTGAACGCGAAACAGGTTTTCATCGGGTTTGTCGTCAATCATGTCGCGGGGCGACGGCATGGCATTCCTCATAACGGCTACTGCCGGCCATCGTTCGCCAATGACCGGCAGCGAGTCAAGCGATGTCGTATTGTGCCTACACCCAGCGCGGGACGGCCTGTTTGTAGGCAAGGTAGCGGTCGCCGAACTTACATTCCAGGTAGTCTTCCTCGCGCAGGACCACGCCGAAATGCAGAACGCCGAACAACACTGGCGCCAACGCAACGACAGTTGGAACATTGGCGATTACGCCGATGCCTACGTAAATCAGCAGCATCGATACATAGATCGGATTACGCGTGGAACCATAGGGTCCCGCGCCGACAACGGTCGTCGAAGGTCGCCAGGTTTCCACGGCGGTTCCCGCCGACCGGAAACTTCTCATCGCGGCGGCCATGAGAGCGATACCGCCAATCAAAAGTCCTGCACCGCCCAGATACTGAACTGGTTCGTACAATGCGGGTGTTTCAATGAATAACCCCAGCGCCAAGCCCACACCCAGAAATCCGAGTACGATCCGGGGCGGCCGGCCGACGACATTCGGATTGTCCTGCCAGACATCAATGTCTTCAAACGGGTCGGAAATCCTTTCCATCATTCCCTCCTTTCCAACGCCGCCCCACCGCGCAAAACGGCGGGGCGGCATTCCGTGTTAGTGATGACCGCGGCGCTGGATCAGCTTGTCGAGCGCAGCCTGCTGATCCCTGTCCAGCGTGGCGTAGAAGCCGTCAAAGGCGGGGCGCACCTTCTGAACGACTTCGAGGCCGGCAGTGAGCATTGTTTCGATCTGCGCCAGTTTCCCGGCAGCACTGGGTACCTCGCTCTTGTCCTTGATCGCGGCGCAATGTTTGCCGATCACGTCGCTCCCGTCCCGCAGGGCACCGGCGAGACCGTTCCAGGCCGTTTTCTGCTCGGCGTTGAAACTGAAGAACGCCTCGACGAATCCAAGCGCGTCATCCAGTTTTTCGGTCCGATGGTCGCTGCAGATCATTCTGGCTCCGTGCCCGCGATGACGTCCCCGGTGAAATCCGGCGCCAGAGGCCGCAGCTGCCGAGATAAGTTCCAGCTTGGCAGTATTCATCGATTGCGACCCGATGCCGCCAATCATCAGGGCACCGGCACCTATCCCGATCGCGGCCACAGTTCCGAGTAGAATTTTTTTCGTGCGTGTCATGGAAGTCTCCATCTGTTGAGGCGCATGCGTTGCGCCGACACCCCCAACATGGGGGCGTCCTGTAACCTCTCTATGTCGCGCCCCCCCGATTTTGTAACGTTCCGTTGCCGGACCGCGTCCTGTAACACTCTGTTACAATTATTCTCCCCGACATGGGAAAATCGGGATTTATATTGCCGTCATGAACGAAACAAGCGCACACATTCTGGTCGTAGACGACGATCGGGAGATTCGCGATCTGACATCCCGTTTCCTTCGGAAACACGGCTTTCGCGTGGATAACGCGGCAAACGGTCGCGAGATGGATTCCTGCCTGACGGCCGGTAACTTCGATCTGATTGTGCTGGATCTTATGATGCCCGGCGAAGACGGTCTGTCGATATGCCGCCGACTTCGGACCGAAAGTTCCGTTCCCATCATCATACTGACGGCGCTTGGCGAAGAAACGGACAGGATCGTGGGGCTGGAGGTCGGCGCGGACGATTATCTGCCCAAACCCTTCAACCCGCGCGAGCTACTTGCACGGATCAAAGCTGTCCTGCGTCGGGGAAGCAGTGGTCTCGATCGCGTCGATCATGGCGAGAGCCGGATTTCATTCAATGGCTGGACGATCGATGTCGGAAAACGCGACCTCAAGAATCCGGACGGTGTTCTGGTCGCGCTTACCGCCGGAGAATTCGATCTGCTCGTCGCTCTCGCCGAGCGGCCGCATCGGGTTCTGAGCCGCGACCAACTTCTGGATCTCACGCGCGGCCGGGAAGCGGGTCCTTTCGACCGGTCGGTAGATGTTCAGTTAAGCCGTTTGCGCCGAAAGGTGGAAAAGGATCCCAAAGACCCGGAACTTATAAAAACGGTTCGCGGCGGCGGGTACATGTTTACCGGAAATGTTGAAACGACTGACAAATGACAGACCGGTATTCGAGTAAACATCGACGTGCCGGTCGAAGGGTCGGTCCGTCCGGTATTGCCGGACGCGTGACGCTGGCGATCGTAGGCGTCGCTGTTGTCGCTATGTGGGTGAGTGCCGCCTTTTACGTCCGTGACCGGGCAAAAACGACAATCCATCTTTTTTCCGAATCCGTTGCGCACCGGATCGGCATCATCGTCCCGCTTGTGGAACAGACGCCGGACTCAGACAGGTCGAATTTACTTCAGGCACTCAACAGCCCGACACTGTGGATCAGCATGACGGAAAGCGATCGTCCTCGCATACCGGATGGATGGCGCGCGGATTCCGAATTCGAAACGGAAATAGCGCCTTTGCTGCCGCAGCTTTCCGACCGCAGAATCATCATTCGGAAATTCCATCGGTGGGGACCCAACCGACAGGCCGCACCTCCGATGCCGGGCAGATATCCGCCACCACCCGATCTGTTCAACAGCCGCGTAAAAGTCCTGGCAGCAGTCCAGATGAAAACCGGTGGCTGGATCTATTTCGTCGCATCGTCGGATACGACGTCGCTGCGGTGGGCCATGCGCATGGTTTTCTGGATGCTCGTCGCGACAATACTGATCCTCGTCACCTCGTTCTGGGCGGTTCACCGCATGACACGGCCTCTGCGCCAGTTTGCCGACGCGGCCAAAAGAATCGGACTGGATGTCCGCTCGCCTCCGCTGCCGGAAGAAGGATCAAGGGAACTGCGAAATGCGACGCGGGCCTTCAATCTGATGCAGGAACGTCTACGACGTTTCGTCGACGATCGCACGATGATGCTGGCCGCTATCAGTCACGACCTTCGCACCATGCTGACACGATTGAAGCTACGCGTGGAATTTATCCAGGACGAAGAGCAACAATACAAAGCCATCGCCGACCTGGACGAAATGCAGTCCATGCTCGATTCCACATTGGCCTTCGCAAGAGACGATGCCGCGGACGAGCCGAGAACGCTGACTGACCTCGCCGCTCTGGTCGGCAGCCTATGCGACGATATCGCCGATACCGGAGCCGATGTGTCCTGTACCGGCCCGGACAGGCTGCCCTACAACTG
>Ga0181585_10005262_pt1 | contig 11195 bp, 8 predicted proteins | sample 071ome_29_FD_132469 | JGI IMG/M metagenome (GOLD analysis project Ga0181585, IMG submission 132469) | Coastal salt marsh microbial communities from the Groves Creek Marsh, Skidaway Island, Georgia - 071407BT metaG (megahit assembly) | ecosystem: Environmental > Aquatic > Marine > Intertidal zone... | reverse complement strand
ATAAGATCTGTGATTTTTTTCACTATCTCATCCAATGGCAACTCAGTATTGTCAATTACCACTGCATGCTCTGGTACAACTAACGGTGAAAGCGCACGATTCTTATCGCTTTCATCTCTAGCGTTAATATTTGCCTCAATTTCAGCAACCGAAATACCAGCTTGATCATAATAATCTTGGTTCTGAGCATAGCGTCTCTCAGCTCTAACCTTACTGTTGGCATCCACATAGAATTTATAATCAGCCTGTGGCGCTATCACGCTTCCAGTATCTCTACCATCTAGCACGCAGCTTTGATTACTCTTTATGAAATCTTGTTGATAATCGAACAAAGCTTCTCTTACTTTTTGATCTGCAGCAATTTTTGAGGCAAACTTTGATACTTCTTCACTATATAAATCACCATCCTCAAATAGCTTCGCATTAAAACTTGCGACCATCTCTTCTAAATCAGCTTGGTAATTATCTTGTTTAGCATTTCGAATAACAACCAACGCCAAAGCTCTATATAATTTACCAGTATCTAAATGACTAATACCATAATACTCAGCCACTCTTTTGGCTAAAGTACCCTTACCAGAACCAGCTGTACCGTCAAAAGTTATAATTTTAGGATGCTTGTTCAAAATCAACCTCTAGATCTTTTAACTTATCGAAGAAATCAGGAAAGCTAGTAGCAATCATACTAATATCATCAACCTCGATACCATCTAATGAAACAAAACCTAAAATCAAAAAAGACATTGCTATACGGTGATCATGATAACTTTTTATGATTTCTGTCGCACGAATATTCTCACAATATTGCACCTCTAACCAATCTTCACCACATGTAGTATACACACCACATCTTTGTAAATTCTCATTGATAGCACTCAAACGATCGCTTTCTTTTACTCTCAACTCTTTTAAACCTAACATCTTAGTTTTACCTTTAGCCTGAGTAGCAAGCACTGCTAAAATAGGATATTCATCAATCATGCTCGGTGCATATTCAGCTGGCACTTCAATTCCAGATAGCTCCGAATACTTAACTTTTATATCTGCTACTTTTTCACCTGAATCATTACGAACATTCTGATATTCTATGTGAGCTCCCATTAACTTTAGAACTTCATAGAAACCAACTCTATATTTATTAATTAAAACATTTTCTATAACGATCTCTGAACCTGGCACCAATAAAGCCGCAGCAGCCATAAAAGCAGCCGATGATGGATCTCCAGCTACATTAATATCTTTGGCTGGTAAATCTTCATTACAACATACGGTAATTTCTTTTGCCCCATTAGTAATCTCACATTCAACATCAAAACCTAAATATTGCATCATAAGCTCGGTATGATCACGAGTAAGCTCCGTTTCAACAAATTTTGAACGCCCATGAGCATTTATTGCAGCCAACATAAGTGCGGTTTTAACTTGCGCTGATGCCACTTCAATTACATGGTTAACCGCTACTGCCTCAGTATTACCTGTAATTTGCACCGGCAAATAATTTTCATCTCTGGCATTATATTCGATATTAAATTTCTCTAAAGGCTTTAAAACTCGTGCCATCGGTCTTTTACTTAAGCTCTGGTCACCTGTAAAAATTGCCTTTACTGGCTGAGTTGATACCAGCCCCATTAGCAATCTTACACCTGTACCCGAATTTCCAAGATCTAAAACTCCCTCTGGTGAAACCAAACTAGCTAAACCCGAACCGTAAACGATATAATCTTCGCCTTCCTTTTCTATTTTAACACCCAAATCTATTAAAGCTTGTTTAGTTGCCATTACATCATCAGCTTCAAGCAGATTTGATATTTTTGTTCTACCCATCATTTGAGAAGCAAGTATTAATGCACGATGTGAACAAGATTTATCACTAGTAGAGCTAATAATACCAGTTATTGGTGTGTCTTTCTTAAAAACTTTCATATATTAAAATGTACTTAAAAATTATAATCTAAGTTATGATTATGAAAAAAAACAAAATATTAACAAATTTAGATATTTTAAAGTTTACTTTTCTAATTTATATAACTATAGAAGCAATAAAATAATAGCTGTGAATATAAGGGTTTTTTCTATAATTTCATTATGTTTTTTATGCTCCTGCCAAAACTGGAGCGTACCGAATGACCTATACTCATATCCGATACCTTCTTATAACAATTATTACACCCCTCCTCCGGTGCAATATTATCCGGCCAACCCTAACCAACCAAGAGGGGGAGCTATGCCATATTACGACAATGATAGCTCATACAGACCACCATATGGAGGATATCCGTCTCGTCCGGTAAGACCGCCGAGCTATCCACCACAAAATTATGGTCAGCCGCCAAGACCTAATTATCAAAACCCATATCAAAACTACCAAAATTATCCTAGTGACAATGACTCATTATATTACTATAATTACACACCAAAAAGTAATTCAGTAATTGATAACTACGATGTCAGCCGCTAAAAAACTAGCTTGGATCCTTGATGATAATCGCATTGGCAATCTTAACCAACTAAAAGCTATTTCCTATTACCTAAAAGACGAATTAGATTTCGTAGAGAAGAAAGTTAATTTTAGCTGCACGATCTTTCTACCTAACTTTATCCATATATTTTTAAATACCGGAACTTCGTTAGAGCATTTTGAAACAGATAAGCATCCAGACTTTATTTTTGCAGCAGGTAGAAGATCAGCCTTAGTAGCAGTTAGACTAAAGAAGCTCTTTCCTAAAGCACAGCTAGTGCAAATTATGCGCCCTAGTCTAAAACCCAATCACTTTTCTTTTATCACCACCCCTAAGCATGATAATTTTAAGGCAGCTGATTACGAGATGTTAATCGCACCAAATTTCATCAATGAAGCCACCCTTAAAGACACAGCAAAAAAATGGCCTAAACTTAAACAGACTAAAAAGAAAACCCTAACCGTTATTATCGGCGGGAGTACAGCACATAAAAAAGTAACGGCCAAAGCCGCCCTTAGATTATGTTATGCAATTACTGATCTGCAAAAAAAATACAATGCAGAAACTTTGGTTACTACCAGTAGAAGGACAGGAGCAAATTTCGAAAATATACTAAAAGCAAAATTAACAGATAATACCCAGATTTTCTGCTGGGATGATATCAAAGATAAAAACCCCTATCTTGCCATGCTCGCAAAAGCTGATTACCTACTTGTAACAGCCGACTCAGTATCAATGATAGGAGATTGCATAGCCACTGGAAAACCAACTCTTGTATATAGCGATGGCTTCGGAAATAAAAAGCACTTAAGCCTAACCTATAATCTAGCTGAAGCAGGCTTAATCAAAACCGAACTCTCAATCGCTGACAAAGACCTTTTCGATTACGAGTATGAACCGGTTTGCGAAGCGAAGAATATTGCGGACGCGGTTAGGTTAAAGCTGAAGCTTTAGCCAAGCTTGCGCTTGGTTATTTTGAATTTTGAATGTTGAATTTTGAATTAAGTGCATCAGGTCGCTTTGCTTCTGATGTATCAAATAATTTCGCTCAAATGCCACTTAGGCTTTACAATCATATAAAAAGCCTGCGTGGCATTTGAACGCTCTATTAAAAAACACACCACCGCGAAGCCAGTGGTGCCCACAATTCAAAATTCAACATTCAAAATTCAAAATAATCAGCTCAGCTAGCCTTAATCAGCATATGTTTCTTCTTCCCAAAGGAAACCTTAACATGCTCCTTTCCCGCAAGGTCTGCAACTGTGATTTTTAGGAAGGGGTCTTGGATTGATTCACCGTCTATTTTTCCGCCACCACCTTTGATGATTCTTTTAGCTTCGCCACCACTTTGTAATAAACCAACGGCAACAGCTGCGTTACTGACTGCGATCTCTTCACCATCTGCCAATTCATATACTGGTAAGTCTTCGCCTATTCCACCAGCTTCGAATACTTGAGAAGCGGTGTTTTTTGCATTTTCTGCGGCATCTTCACCATGACAGATCTTAGTTGCCTCAAAAGCGAGTATTTCTTTGGCGGCATTAATCTCCTGACCTTCTAATTTCTCTAACTTAGTAACTTCTGCTAGATCTAATTCAGTAAAAAATCTTAAAAATTCAGAAACCTTATCATCAGGGATATTTCTAAAAAATTGATAATAATCGTAAGCAGACAGCAAATCTTCATCAAGCCATACTGCGCCTGACTCAGTTTTACCCATTTTTTTGCCATTACTATCAACCAAAAGAGGAGTAGTCATACCATAAACCTCACCCACTCCTGGATTAATCTTACGATTCAACTCAACGCCATTAACAATATTACCCCATTGGTCAGAACCACCAATTTGTAGGTAACAATCATATTTCTTGCGCAATACGGCAAAATCATAAGCTTGAAGAATCATATAATTAAACTCTAAGAAACTTAGATTTTGTTCACGGTCTAAACGCTGCTTAACCGATTCATAGCGAAGCATTTGATTTACAGAAAACTGACTACCAACATCACGTAAAAATTCTAAGTAGCTATAATCATTTAACCAATCATCATTATCAACAATTTCACAACGATCTAAATTTAAGAATTTACTAAATACTTTTTTAATACCCTGCTTATTTTCTTCAATAAGCTCTGGTGTAAGCATTTTTCTTGTTTGATCTTTACCTGAAGGATCACCAATTTTGGTAGTTGCAGAGCCAAGTAAAATGATCGGCGTGTGACCATAGCTTTGCAAAATACGCATAACCATAATAGGCAACAAGCTACCTACATGTAATGAATTAGCAGTAAGATCAAAACCCGCATAGAAATCGATCTCTTTATTAGCTAATAAATTATCTAGATTTGCTTCGTCGGTATTTTGATAAATGTAACCACGATCTGACAAATATTGTAAGGCTTCTGATTTATATTTAGTCATCTGTGTTAATTCCTCTAATATTGATCACTCCTACTAGATACCAATTACTACGATATTGCTCATAAACAAAACGCAAAATTGCCCAATCTTTTTTCTCATTATAAGGGTTAGTATCATTTAAGTGATATTCAACCAAAATAGATTTAGGGTAAAATTGCCTAGTATTATCAATGATATTTTTATGCTTACGATTAGGGTTAAAAACTAACGCGTCATAATTAGCGAAATCTTCGCTATAAACATATTCTTCGTAATAATCTGAGAAGCTCATTTTTATAGGCTGCATGTCGTTATCAATACCCCAAACCAACTGCTCATCACTCTTAAACAACCTGATAAAATCGGTCTTCTCTATTAATACATCACGCGATAAAATATAAGGGTAAGGACTAAACCTAACTCCCTTTTTAGGGTGAATCATTTTCTTGAAAGTACGCAAATTTTGAAACTTCAAAGCTCTAATCGTAATTTCAGAGCGCTCTGCAATAATCTCTCTAGCTCGTTCAGAAGGAATAACTTCTAAAACATCATTTGATTGTGCAACAACATAAGAATTTTCAGTAAACAAATAATCCTTCACAAAAAACACAAACATCAATGCCATCAATATGACAAAGAAAATAAAATTATTACGAAATTCAATATCCTTAAATCTTCTCATTTACTCAATTTCTTAGATTTATCAATAATATCGGCATCATATCAAACCTCAACCCATATTTTGTATATATATTGAGCTCAGATAACTCGCAGAGTTATAATGTTGAATTTTGAATTAAGTGCATCAGGTCGCTTTGCTTCTGATGTACCAAACAACTTCGTTCATACGCCACTTAGGCTTTACAATCACATAAAAAGCCTGCGCGGTATTTGAACGCTCTATTAATAAATACACCACCGCGAAGCCAGTGGTGCCCACAATTCAAAATTCAACATTCAAAATTCAAAATAAAGCGCAGCGTCCGCGCTAGTTTTTGGTTTTTTCACCAAATAGCAGCAAATAATTTATTGAATCAGTTAGCGCTGTATAGGAAGCATCGATGATATCGGTTGCTACTCCTACTGAAGTCCAGCGGTTTCCGTTATGGTCTATGGTTTCGATTAATACACGAATTAGTGCATCAGTTGCTGCGTCTGAATTTAATATTCTCACCTTATAGTCAGATAATTTACTCTGATCTAAGATTGGGTAATATTGTGTAAGTAACTTTCTAAACGCCTGGTCTAATGCCGATACAGGACCATTACCTTCAGCAACATGAATAATATTTTTACCAAACACTTCCAGCTTCAAAATCGCATCAGAGCTAGTAACCCACTCACCTTTTGCATTCATGCGTTTTTCATTGATAACTTTATAGCTATCTAATTTAAAAAACTCTGGAACTTCAAAAAACAAATTATAAGCAAGAAGCGCAAAACTAGCATCGGCTAAATCATATGAGAAACCTAATGCCTCCTTAGCTTTTACTAATTTTATTAATTTATCAATTTTATCAGCAGGAGCTTCAATATTTAATTCATTTAAACGTGCCACAATTGAAGCACGACCAGATTGGTTAGATACTAAGATATTGCGAGAATTTCCAACTACATGTGGGTCGATATGCTCGTAGCTTTTAGCATTTTTAGAAACACCTGAAGCATGCAAACCACCTTTATGAGAAAATGCTGCCGAACCAACATATGGAGCATAAGGATCGTAAGGGTAATTTAATATATCACAAAGATAATTTGAGATACGTTTTAAGTTTTTTAATGCCTCATTAGATACACCTACTTCATAACCAAGCTTAAGCTTTAAGGTAGGAATCAAACTCGTAAAATTAGCATTTCCACAACGCTCTCCCAAACCATTTAGAGTACCTTGAATTTGTCTTGCGCCGGCTTCTACGGCAGCTAAAGAATTTGCTACAGCATTACCAGTATCATTATGACAGTGAATACCTAAATGATCACCAGGCACTACAGTTAAAACCTTATTACAGATCTCTTTAATCTCATGAGGTAAAGTTCCGCCATTAGTGTCACATAAAATTACCCAACTGGCACCTGCCTTAAAAGCAGTTTCGATAACTTTTAAACTATATTCTGGGTTTTCTTTATAGCCATCAAAGAAATGTTCAGCATCAAAAAACACCTCTTTCTTTTTTGCTTTTAATGCAGCTATACTTTCTGAAACCAAATCCAGATTCTTTTTAAGAGAAATCTTTAAAGCTTGCTCAACTTGAAAGTCCCAACTTTTTCCAACTATAGTGATAATCTTTGCTTTAGAATCCATGAGATTCTTAAAGCCTTGATCTTCTTCTGGTGACAAACTCGCCTTATAAGTCATACCAAAAGCTGTAATTTTTGAATTTTTTAATTTAGGTAATTTCTTAAAAAACCCTGTATCAATTGGGTTAGCCCCAGGCCAACCAGCTTCAATATAATCCACACCTAGATAATCAAGCTTCTCAGCAAGATCCAACTTATTTTTAAGAGTAAAATCTACAAAAGAAGTCTGACCTCCATCTCTTAAGGTAGTGTCATATAAATAAATTTTTCCTTTCTTAAGCTTAGCCATTATTTTTTCTTAACTTCAATTTCACCAGTTTTACTATAGCTGATCGCATAACCTGCCATAGTTATCTTATCTCGTAACAAATCAGCCTTATCGTACTCTTTAGATGCTCTAGCAGTTTGAATATCCTTAGCCATAGTTAATATCTCTATCGGCACTTCTTCTTTTTCACGATTATCTGCAAAACCTAAAAAGCTCATGATTTTTTTAAATTCCTTTAATTTCTCTTCACTCTTTTGGCTATTAATCTCCTTTGTTAAATCATGAAGATAAGCAAATGATTTAGAAATATTTAAATCATCTAATAAAGGTAAGAAGAATTCATCAGAAAGTTCAGTATCTGTCACATCTAAATCTTCAATTTCATCTAAAATAGCATCATATCTAGCGATCGTTTTGCGAGCATCTTCTAGAGCCTTAAAATTATAATCTAGAGGTTTACGATAGTGTGTTGAAAGCAATATAAACCTTAAACATCTACCCATCACTCCTTCTCTAAGCAACTCTCTCACTGTAATAAAATTACCAAGAGACTTACTCATTTTCTCACCATTAACGGTTAAGAAACCGTTATGAACCCAATATTTAGCATAATGTGAACCTGGATGCGCACATATGCTTTGTGCTATTTCATTTTCGTGATGTGGAAATTTTAAATCTGCACCACCGCCATGAATATCAAAATTCTCACCTAAATATTTAGTACTCATTACTGAACATTCGATATGCCAGCCAGGACGCCCTACACTCCATGGGCTTTCAAATTTAGAAGAAGTATCATCTGTATCTTTAGCCGGCTTCCATAAAACAAAATCTTCAGGATCCTTTTTCGCTTGCGCAACTTCTATGCGCACACCTTTTAGTAAATCTTCTAAATCACGACCGGATAATTTACCGTAATCTTTAAAAGATTTAACTGAAAAATAAACATGACCATCTGCTTCATAAGCGTGACCTTTTTCAATCAATCCCTCAATCATCTTAATGATATCTGCAATATTTTCTAGGGCATGAGGCTCAACATCTGGCTCAATATTACAAATTGCCGCCATATCAGAATGGAATTCTTCTAATACTTCTTTGGTTAATTCTTGAATTGAAATTTTACGCTCAATTGCCGCAGCGTTAATTTTATCATCAACATCTGTAACATTCCTTACATAGGTAACTTTTGGATATAGATCTTTAAGTACTCTATAAAGCAAATCATAAACTACTGTTGATCTAGCATTACCAAGATGTGGATTTGAATAAACAGTCGGACCACATACATACATTTTTACATGCTTAGCGTCTAGAGGTTCAAATTTCTCCTTTTTACCAGATAGACTATTATGTAACTGTAGATCTTTAACCATTTAACCTTTCTTTAACTTGTTCTACTCCTAGAAGAGGGACTATTTTACTTAGCTCTGGGCCAGATTCTTTTCCGGTCAAAGCAACTCTTAATGGATGATACAAATCTCTACCTTTTCTTCCAGTCTTATTTGTAATTTCTTTTATCCAATCTTTAAAATTATCATTAGAGATATCGTCAGGTAAAATTTCAGCAGCTTGCTTTAAGAAGTCTCGATCAGCAGCATCAATATCAGCATGAAACTCTTTATGAAAAATTTCATCCCAATCAGCTACATCAAGATAAGTATTAACATTCTCTCTTACCGATAACCAGAAACTCTCATCTATATTGATATTCAAAGCTTCCAAATGAGTTTTTGCTTCTGCAAAATCACGATGTGCGATAATTTTGCGATTTAAATTAAGCAAATCTTTTTCATCATAAATAATCGCTGAATGAGAAAATTTACTCATTGCAAATGCCTCGATTAATTCTTGATAACCAGTGTAAGCCTCTACATTGTCAGAAGTTCCAAGACGGGCAAGTAATGAAGTAATAGCCGCTGGGTCAATACCATTTCTACGTAAAGCACGTACATCAAAACCACCTTCACGTTTAGAGATTTCACCTTCTTTAGTTTTAAGTAATGATAAGTGATGAAAATTAGGTAATTTATCAGTTAAAGATCTAAAAATCTGAATTTGCACTGCAGTGTTAGATATATGATCTTCACCACGAATAATATCGGTAATTTCTAAATCGATATCATCTATCACAGAACAAAAAGTATAAGTTGGGCTACCATCAGCACGAAAAACTACCGGATCAGAAAAAGCACGCTTCTTGAAAGAAACATTGCCTCTAACCCCATCTTCCCAGGTAACCTCATCATCATCTAATTTAAAACGAAAATGAGGAACTATACCCGCATCTAATTTTGCTTGTTTTTCTTCTTCTGTTAAATTCAATGAAGTACGGTCATAAATTGGCGGCACTCCTCTTTGTAATTGAGTTTTTCTTTTAAGACCTAGCTCTTCTTCCGTTTCAAAACATGGATAAACATAACCATCTTTAACTAGTTTTTCTTTAACTTCGTTATAATAATCAAGCTTATCAGATTGCTTGTAAAACTCATCCCACTCAATACCTAACCACTTAATGTCATTTACAATCGCATCAGTATATTCCTGTTTAGAACGTTTAGGATCAGTGTCATCCATACGTAAAATCAATTTACCACCAATCTTTTGGGTAAAAAGATAATTAACTAACGCCGTCCTAATATTTCCAACATGAATATAACCAGTGGGACTAGGTGAAAATCGAGTAATTGCCATAGATATCCTTAAAAGGGAAGATTATAGAAGAAAATTTTAAATTTTAAATTCTAAATTTTAAATTACTTTCAAACAAGTTCAAACTCAGCTTTTCCCTGAGACTTTCCATTAATTAACAACTCTAGATAATGCTTACCTTGATAATGCTTTCTAGTTGAAAGATCCTGGTATTTATATTTTTTGGTGAATTGAAGTAGAGCGCCTGGTTTTAAAGATTTTGTAGTTAGTTTAAAAACTTTGGCTGTGTTTTTTCCATTTGCTTTCATGAAATGGATTGCGTAATCGATTACTAAATTTTGCTCCATCTCGGCTAGAGATTCGATTATGAAATCAAAACTTAATTCCTCACCCATTTTAAGCTTTGTTTTATTTAGTTTGATTACTGCCTTCACTTCAGGCTTACCACCAAAGCCTAGATATTTTAAACAGCCTTGATGACCTTGCTTTACCAAAGTTCTAGTTCCGTGCCCGATAATCCATTTGGTAATCTTGTTATTACTATCCCATTTTGAAATAACCCCTACTACAAAATCAGGGTGATCTTTTGAATAATCATTTAAGTGGTTTGCCACAGATTTTTGCACATATTTTTCTGGATCTGCTTTTAACTTCTCAAGAATTGGCAAAGTAAGCTTAGGGTTTTCTACAATGTCTTTCAGTTGAATACACCAAGGAAGCCTTGGTCTGGTTCCTTCACTTGCCAATCTTCTTACATGATAATTTTCATCTTCAGCGAAAGCCATTACATGCTCCATTGTTTTATCAAAATCTTTAAGCAAAAAATAACGTATCGCATCTTCTGAAGAAGAATATTTTGTAAATTCTTTTAAAGCCTGCATCGATAACTCAAAATCACCTAAGCCATAAGTGCTTACATATTGCGGCAAATGCAAATAATAGAAATTATTTTCACGCCCTTTAACATATTCAGTTAAAACCTCTAGTGCCTCTGGGTATTTTACTGGTAGATATTTAGAGAACAAATCCACGGTCCTGGTAATACGTTGTTTCAACTCGAGATCATCGAGGTTATTTAAAGCATCTTTAATAAAGTCTTCTTTAGAGAATTTTGGGT
>Ga0181585_10005253_pt1 | contig 11198 bp, 7 predicted proteins | sample 071ome_29_FD_132469 | JGI IMG/M metagenome (GOLD analysis project Ga0181585, IMG submission 132469) | Coastal salt marsh microbial communities from the Groves Creek Marsh, Skidaway Island, Georgia - 071407BT metaG (megahit assembly) | ecosystem: Environmental > Aquatic > Marine > Intertidal zone... | reverse complement strand
TTCCTATTTTAAAATCGCGATATGTTTTATAATAGGTAGGTATGCTGTCACTCCAATTTTCTTCTATGAGACTTGTTGGTATATTTTGTACTTTGCTTTTCATATGAATAAATGTGGGCATTTCATCCATATGATCCATGCAACACTGATCTTGGATACCTAATATATGTATTGCCAAACTGTATGCTACATCAGCACTTAACCAGTCTGGTTTTCCTTTAGGCATGTATTTAAAATAAAATCGTTCCCAATTTTCAAATATGATTTGAATCATTTTAAACAACTCGCTTGCCAACTCACATTTTTTAAAATAAAAAAATGCTGTGTATATGTTTGGCATTTTGTTTGCTTTGAGGTCTTTTCTATAATAATAATCTACAATTTTTTCGCCTCGATAAGTTTTTACATTCGTACAAGCCCATATGTCTTTTTGACTGAGTATGTCCCACCAGTGACTAACATCTGTTGGAAAAATCATATCAGTGTCCAGTATAACTGTTTCATCATAAGGTGTCATGTAATAATATTTCCACTTGTTGTTGATTTTCCATTCTGCTTGTTTGGCATTATCTTCCCATGGGATATCAACTATATGATCAAAAACTCGTTTATGTTTTGCTGTAATTTTCTTTTTGGTATTAGCGTCTACACACACTGTTAGATTGCACACAGTGCTCTGTGTTAACTTTAAATTGAGAGCAAGGGCATATGCTTGTTGTAAGTAATCAACAGTATCGTTGTTTTGTGCTATCACAATATAACCTCTTGTCACGGTTTGCCCCATGGTAATTTATCTTCAATAGCATTTTGGGCACACTGAATATATTCTCTATCTTCTTCTGATAATATGCTCCAAAATTTACTAATGGTCAATGTGTGTTCATAAACAACTTCAGGTCTTTTGAGATGATAGTCGGCTTCCATCCATTCCTGTAAAATATCCATTCTCTCAGTAATTTTAGATTGTAATGCCATTATAACTTCTCCATGTACAGTTGAGGGCTCACCAAAGAATATCTATACAATTTTGTTTCTAAGTACATACCATCAAAAAATACTATTTCGATTTCTTCCTTTTCAAAAAAAGATTTCAGTGTGCTAAGACTGGGCCATTTTCTTTTCAATAGTTGTTCTGATTCTGTGTTAGCCATTTCGTTTGTCTTGTTGCTGTTTTCTTTTTTCATCATTGTCTTCTTTAGGTTGTTGTGTTTGTTTCTGAGACATAAGTGATTAACTCCTCACTGATTCTATTTATAGCCCATTTGTTCATCACATGAATATCCATATCCCTCCACTTACTCAACATAAAGTCGCCTAAACTTTTTGGTTTTTCCAAATAAAAAATTATTTGATTCAATGCTGGTGATGAATATATATCATCAGTATCAAATGTTTTGTAAAGTGAAGGGATTGGAAGTTGGGGTATTCCTTTGTCAATGAATCCGCTCATCATGTGTGCGGCTACACTAAAACTGTAATCATTTCTATAAAGTGATCCGGGCCAGCCATATAATGTTTGATAGTAATCGTTGTTATCTCTAACATGCTTTACTGTGTTAAAAAATTGTTGTGAAAAATTGCATTTCTTAAAATACACCACAGTTGCCCAATACATTGTTATGCCGAATGCAGATAATCTTTTGAGTGTGGGATCTTCACGCTCTGTCATTATATCTTGGTAAGACCAATTCATCATTAATTCGTTGTCATGACCCCAACATTGATTAAGGCTATCACTGAGTATGAGATAATCTGCATCGATCAAAATAGTTTCATCATAAGGACTAAGATCGTATGCATCGCATCTATCTATGTTATAAAACGGTAATACTTTTTGAGAATGGCTAGTGTCTTTGTATAAACGTCTATTGATATTTTTAAATGTTTTGTTTTTTTCTAGTATAATAATATTGGATATGGCATCATGTACAAACTGTTTTCCTAAATTTTTTATGTTATAATCATAACTGTGTTGATTTGTGACCACAGTGATGTCATGGATATCTAGATTTTTTTTGATATACCAACTGTTAATAGTTGCTAATTTAAAGTAATCTATTTCTTCGTTGTTGTGAGCAAATATTAGTATGCCTTTACTGGTCTGTGTCATCAAGTTCTAAATCTATCAACTTGTGAACTTTTCGGCTTTTCTTTAATTTTGAATATTCAGCATAATATTCATTGGTGGCTTCAAAATAACGTGATAGAATTTCCTCTAAAAACTCGTCTAAGTTTACAATTTCTATTGGATTATTGTACACGTCTAGCAGTATTACAGATGACTCTTTTCTTTTGATCAGCATTTCAATAAAAGTTATTAATGCTGTGTCAATGTTAAAAGTGCCACCGTTTGTGCTGTATGTCAGCAACGACTGTGCTTTTGCTTTTAGGTTGTTGTGTTGTACATTTAAAGTTGTTCTATAATTTGAAAACTCTAATGCTTTTGTAAGTTTAGACGTCATATGCATATTTATCAGTCAAAAAAAAGCCAGTTACTGTGAACTGGCTTTAAAAATTATTATATTTTATAGACCATTGCTTGATGCATATGTTGGAGCACTTAATACAACACCATTATTTGCACGTTTTGTTTGAATTGTGCTAGTTGTTGTACCATCCACACTGTCAACATATCCTACTGTATCGTCTGCGTTGCCGTCAATACCGTCAGCACCAATACCATCACCTAGTGCGTGATCATCAGTGAATTGAACTGTGAATGTTAGCACTGTTGGGTTTGTTGTTGAATTTACCTTACCTAAAATTCTGTAGTAGTTACTTGCATAAGATCCTGAACCATACTTGATGTAAAGTTGTTGATCTGATGTAGTAAGTTCGTAGAAACCTAAACCAGCACTTGTACCTGTAGCACCTGAACTTGTTAAATTGTTCAAGTTGAATGTCAATGTACCCATTGCACTTAACAGTGCTGTCCAGTCTGCGTTCTGCGAACCAATTGTGCCTGCCGCTGAGCCTGTTGTACCACCACTTCTTGACGCAGTAAACAATACTTCACCGCCTGCATTGAAAAATGCTCTGGCATGTGCTTCACTGCTGAATGTTAGTGTAAAGATGTGATCAATGGTTGGAGTTGCTGAGCTACCCCATCCTGTTGTTCTTGAACTTGATCCTGCTGAATCTGTTGTTAAACTTCCTGCTGGCACACTGAGTCTTAAATCGAATAAATCTTTAACATCATCCATCAAGTTGTTCAAGTCACTGGCTGTAATAGTATTACCAGCCGCTTTATCAGATCCACTTGATGCGTTTAGCGAATGACCTAAAAATGTTGCTAACGCCTGAACCTCGTCCTGTAAATTTTTGAAACCGTTGTCTGTGCTACTTGCATTAATAGTTTCACCTGTTGCGGCATCTAAACTACCAATTGATTGTGAGTAGCCATAAGTGCTACTTGCTGTGTATGTACCTAATGTGATATCTGCCGCTGTACCTAATTGACGATAAACATTTTCTTTCATGTTATCATAGTCTGCTGGGCCAATAACGTCTCCAGCAACAACTTGAGTCATGTTAAAGCCACCTGTTACTGTTAATGTTGATCCGCTTGCCATATTAAATCTCCTACGTGTTATCTATATTTATCTATTTAACACCTATTACTGCTTCGATAGTTCCTATACCACCATCTTCTTTGTCTTGTAATGCTCTACCAATTATTGATCTAGCATCATATTTTTCTGAACCTAATGCCCATGCAACACCTGGTTCGTCACTGCTGACTAATCTTTCACCTTTTTTCACTTTGCCTATTACTTTGATCGGACAACGCCCAGTCATTGCTACTGGTAAACCTTCTGCTTCACTGTTCATCAAGTAAGCAGGGTTTGTGGAAATAACACCGAAAACATTTTCATCTGCGTGAGTTATTGTTTGAGTTATTTCAGCATCACCACCAATTTTAACCACTGTGCCTGGAGCATAGTCTGCATCTGCTTTGTAAATCTCTGCTAAGTCAGCGTATTGTGCTGAAGTTGCTGTACCATTAAAGTATGTGGCATTTACATTGCCACTGAACACACCACTTGTCAGTGAAATATTTGCATCTAAGTTAACTGTTAATGTATTTCCTGATCCAGCAGTATTGATATTAGTACCGCCTGCAATATCAAGTGTTTCACTGTCTAAGTCTATACTTAATGCGCCACCTGTATCGCCTTGAAAGTCTAAATCTTGTGCTGTAACTTGTGTGTCCACATATGCTTTCATATTGGTGTTAGCAGTGTCCACATATGCCTTAACACTTTGTTGTGTTGGAACAAGCGAAGCACTGTTACTTGACATGGTGTCTTCGTCAACAAAACCAGTGATTGCTATTGAACCATCACTTAATCCTGACGAGAATACAGCCTGTGAACTAAATGTTTTTGCACCACCAATTGTTTGGGTTCCTGTATTTCTTATAACAGTACTATCAACTGCCACTGTTGCAGTTGCCGATCCATCATAACTGAATGTTGTGATACCATCGCCTTGTGTCAATGCATTTGCTAGAGCAATATTTTGAAGAGTTCCTGTGCCAGCGTCAAATATCACTGTGCCGTTAGCATCCTTGATGTCTAATGCTCTAACACCATTTGTGTCAATTCTTTGACCACTTGCGTTGTCTATTATTAGGTTAGCAGTGAAAACATCTTCTATAGGATTGCTTGCACTACCAAAACTTTCTACACTCAAGCCTTCAACTGTTCCACCATTTGGTAAAACAATACTATCAACATACAGTGTTGTTACTGGTAATGCGTTTGAACCCAGTGTTAGGTGTGCGTTAGCATCAACTGGTAATACACTGTGTACAACATTTGCTGTTGATGTAGGATCACCAAAAACGATATCACTACCTAAATATAAGTTGTTAAATCTATTAGATGTATTACCTAAGTCTACATCATCTGTTGCATCTGGGATAAGATTATCACTGCCGCTGTAAAATACAGTACTTGCGGCAACGTTAGAACCACCGATTAAAAGTGAGTTTGCAGTATCTGCCCAATATGCTACGTTTGCTAATGGTACTGCTGTATCGGAATATGCCTGTCTTAAGTTAAGACCTTTTCTAATAGTTAAACCAATACCATCACTGTCATTAAATTCTGCAGTTAAATCTCTGGTGCTTACACCATCTATATCACTAGACTGCAAAGATGTATTACTTAAAGTGAATGCATAATCACTGAAGATGGCCATAATTGTTTCATTTTCTGTATAGCCAGTGTCAGTTCCGTCATTCACATACACGAATGCTAATACTGCACGTTTGACACCTGTGTTATCTTCTAGATAAATTGTTCTTGTTCTTGTACCATAAGTTGAACCGCCTTTTGATGCGGAATATTTGCTACTTACTGTACCTGGATATGATGTTTCTTTCCAATTAGAGCCATCAAAAATTCTCAGTTTATTATCGACAGTGTTGAAATATTGAGTACTTGCAGTTACGTCAGTTGAAGGTTGAGCAGAACTGATTAGAGGAGTCATTCTAGCCCAAACAAATGTGCCGCCATCGTTTTTGTAAACTCTCATGGTATTATCGCCTGTGCTATACCATAATTGTCCTTCTAGTGCAGTTTTACCGCTTGCGGTAGGTGATGTCGAACTTGCAAAGTTTTCCAACATCCATATTGAATTTTCTACAAAAAACTGACCGTATCCTGATACGTTTCTTCCTACTAGTGCAACACTATACTTTGTGTTAACTTCCCCGGTAGCAACTGTTATAGTTGTGTTTTGGTCAGTTGTTTTAACTGAATAAGTCATCTACATTTCCTCTAATTTAATTGTATTCTGACAGTATAAACAATTTCTATTTCTCTGTTCTTACTTTTTTGAACTGGGTGGAAGATTACATGCGTTAACATAACACTGTCATTTATGTCATCAGCATAGGATAATAATCCCAATTCGTCGAACACATACGAACCATCGTTTGTGGTACTTGTATCAAATGCATCTGCATCACTAGGTTCATTATATCCTAATGTACAGGTAATTTTTAAATCAGTATAACTAGCACCTGGAATAACTTCAATTTTATCAGTGCTGGTGCTATTGCTGATCACTTTTTGATATGTTCTACTATAAAGTGTACCACTGGATTCGTAACTTTCGCTAACTCTTGGCGATTTATAAATCACTTTACCTGCACTGTCAACACTGGTAGCACCGTTACCGAATGCCATAAAATGAATATAGTAATCACCTAACTTGTCTGTTAGTGCTTTTGCAATAAAGTTTGCCATATTTCCATAGTGTATAGCATTTCTTTTGTTTACTAACTCTTCGCCTGTGTTTTTATCTTTAATTAAGATATGTCCAGACATTTTAATTCCCATAGCATCATCTGCAGGTTTTTTATTGTCAATTTTGTTTTTATCTAAATCGCTCATGCTGTTATTTATCACTTTTAGTTAAAATTAGTTTTAATTATACGTCCTGTATAAATCCTATTATTGTGCTGGTATTTGGACCGTTTGTGGTGTCTGTTAAACTAACACCGTCTCTACCTAGCCAGTTTAATGTTGAAGGAGATCTGCCATCTTGATTTATATTGTTAGTCTCTTCGCCGTTAAATATTTCACTACCAGACACAATCACTGGGTCTGCTGTTGTACCTCTTGTACCTCTTATAATACCTAGTAACTTATTATTAGCAGTGTCAACGCCTGTATATTCAATACGTTCTGCACCAATCCAAATTACACCTTTGTTAGATTCTGTGCCATCTGGTAACACAGTTACATCTGCAACACTGATTGTGGTATCCCAAACATTTACGTTTGCAGTAACAGTGGTTAAACCTGTTAGTGTCTGTCTGTAGAAATCTGTTCTGCCAAACAAGTCCATAAACATTTTGTGTCTTACAGACTGAGAACTGGTCACAGCATCTATTGCAGTTTCGATATTTGCATTTGAAGTGTATACATCCATAACCAATGTTTCTAATGGTTGAATCACTGCCAACTCTTCTGGTCTGTCTGGTCCATATCTATGTTTTAAGAATGTTACAGCATCGAATCCATATACAGTCTCACTGTCTATTCTGTAGTTGACATTGCCTTGGGTCGCTTCATTGAATACACCCAAGAAATTATTTACTGTGACATCTTTATCCCAAACATCACTGTCCCAACTGTAGAAATCCCATCCTCTGGTATCTGTATAAAAATATGTTGGGTGTGTGCCAGGAACAATATCTGTGAACACACTTGCATCTAAATATTCGCCTTGGAAATTTGCACCCACTTTGGATTTTACTAACGCCAATGTGTTATTTAGATTTCCGCTGTCTATTAAACTGGTAATCACACTCACATTTTGTACAATAGCAGTATTTGATATAGACCCTTCACCGTAAATATTTTCTACATCGTGTGTGAAACTTTGAATAATATCTGGATCAAATTTAAATAGTCTGTCGCTGGCTGTCCAACTTAATTGTGTATTGCTGATATTGGCATTGCTGTTTGCTGTGATGTTCACAATATTTTTAGCAATACTTACGTTTATAGTTTCTCTAGTAGGATCAAAACCGTTTGTGCAACTTATTTCAATGACATCACCAACACTCACTAGACCTAACTCTGGGTTTTCGCTGGTGGTCTTATTGAATTCGATAATGTTGTTTGCTTGATCGAATGTGTAGTTGGTTACAGTAGTATTACCAGTATTTAAATTTGTAGAACTAGCAGGCACTATGATATCATTGCGTTTAATCACAATTCTACTTGCATCACTAGGCACAAATGTCAATGACACAGTGTCAAGATCGCCTGAAGCAACCACAGTTTGAGTTTGTATACCTGCGGAGTTTTCAAATAGATCTGCTTTAACTCTGTCGAACACAATTTTTGTGTTATAATTTCTTATCTGTGCATTACTGCTTATGTATCCTGCGTATTGACTATCACTGTTCAATATATTGCTGTCGTTGCTGTTATCAGAATCCAATATTCTCACAGTGTTTGTTGTAGGGTCAAAATATGGAGGTCTATCAAAATCACTGCTTGAACCTCCCAATATTTCCACAGGTGTTTTCTTGATATCACTATAGTTTCTAATTTTACTGCTGTATGGTTTTACTTCATTAAAATAATCAACTGCTTTGTCAAAGTTATCTACTTTAAAGCCTTTTAGAGGTATAAGATCTGTTTCTTCTTTGACCACTTTGAGATATGTTGTTTTGAACGCCCAGTTTAATTCCGGTTGTTCAGATATTGCATATTTTAACATATCAAAGAAGAATTTGTTCCAATGTATGCTGAAAGATCCTACAAATACGTTTTGATACAATGCTAACAACACACTTCTTATTTCAGTATTCATAGCACTGTTTTCATCTTTGAGATATAAATCTGTGCTCCATTCTACCGTTTCATTTTCCATAGCAATCAATTTAAAACTGTCTGCTTTTTTGGAATATTCATACAACTTATAAGAATCAGTTTTATCTTTTTGTACCTGTACAATACTGTTATCTAAAATATCTCTCAATAGGTCCAACTGTTTTTCTGTTTGAACTTTTCTCAAAGGCTTGTAATCTTCGTTATAATATATTTTAGAATTATTTGTTTTATCAACTCTTAGTATTTCATACCAATTCACGGTATTAAGATAATTCAATGTGGAAGGAAGATATTGTCTCCAGCCATTAAGTTCTGTGTCCATTTTAATTTCTTTGAAAATGTTATTCAAAGAAACAACCATTTGTTTTCTAGCATCTTTGATATTTTTGAACAATGTTTGTCTAGGTCTAAAACCGCTACCGTATTTTTCTGCTTCGCTGAGACCAGGCATAGGCACTATCTCCCCAACAGCATTCACAGTTGCTAAACTGTCTATCATTTTGATGCTGAGTTCGTTTGGAATTGTAGAGTTCTTATCACCTTCGCCTGCCAACGCCCAACTGGTGTGTTTTTGACTTAATCTATTTTCTCGTCTGTTGAAGTTGATGCTCAAAATACTTTCTTCAGTTTTAATTAAGTCGCCAAGCATATTAGATGTCATGCCTTCAGGAGAAGTTAATCCAAAGTATGGAACTCTGTTGCCTTCCGGATTTTCTAGTAAATCTTCTAATTCAACTATACTTCTGTCTCTGCCATAATTTGCTTTTGCAAAATCATTTATTTCAGTTATACCTCTAACCCAGAAATAGTAAAATGTAACTTCTTTTGTGCCTTTGGCATTTAGTTTGATTTCTGTGATAAAATCTGTGGTATTTTTTGGAGTTCCGGCGCCTGTGTATTCTTCAGGAGATTGTAAACTTTCGATCCATTCGTAAATGTGAATCTCACTACCTGGGAATTTCTCACCCCAATTTCTTGTTCTTTCGGTGTTATTATACCCATATAAATCATATGTGCCTTTGCCTTGTTCGTACCAAGTGTATCTTACTTGGCTAGTATCCCACCATGTAGCACCAATTTGATTAGAACCAAATTTTGTAAAGTATTCATCATATACAACAGGATCAGATTGAGTTGTGTATGTGATATTTTTTTCTATAAATCCTGGGATGATACCTTTGAAAGGATCATACAAGTTTATATCAAATTCTTTTTCTGCTGTGGTTTCATCATATGTGAACACATCATTTACAAATTTAATATCAGTTAATTGTTCTTGCTGTCTGATCACAGTATTACTTTCTAAATATGCCCAACCTGTGCTGTTGTAGTTGTCGATCCAAGCATTAGATATGTTTGCTAGATCCAAGTTTGCTTCGGTATCGAATCTCATGCTTTGTAACACTAAAGGTGTAACATTTTGTCTTGTGAGATTATCGTTTGAGAATGTTATGGGTGATTCTCCATCGATTTGTCTTAATTCATATTGGAACATATTTTCCACAGCAAGAATATTTCCTAAATTCATGCCTAATCCAAACTCATTGTTCCAAGGTGTTAATCCTTGACCTCTACCTGTTGCACCACTGAGTGGACCAAATGCTGAATCTGGTTTAAATGACAATGAAGGTGTTGTACCAGTTGGATCTGTGTTTTCCACTATTGGTGGTACAACACAGGTGTAATCACCAGGTATAATTCCTAATTCTGTTAGTAAGCCTGGGTTGAGTTCATCGCCTAATCTCAATCCGTCTATGTTTGGACCACCAATTAAAATTTCTCCTAATCCTCCAGCACCCACAGTATCTAATCCTGTGCCATCGCCGTCTGAATCTGGGCCAGTTAATTGTGCAGTAAAATATGGATTGCCATCAGGATCATATGTTGAGTATATTCCGATATCATCCACAAATTGTTGTGCAGGTGATGTTGGTTGTACTATGCCTTCTGGCAATCCTAAATCTGTTAGTGCTGTGCCTTTTTCTCTACAATCAGGAACATCTCTAGCAGTTAAGAAAACTCTAGCACCATGTCCCGCACCTTTTGTTACATTAGGATCTCCCAATGTTTCTTCGCTGGTTGTGCCTGCTTGTGGTCTTTCAAAATCATATTCTAATGGCACACCGCTATCTAAATCACTGGGGAATATTTTATAAAGACCTCTATCTATGACTTGAATTTCCTTAATAGCACCATCATTGTCTACTTCTGTTACAATAAATTTAGCAGGTCTTTCTACTGCTGGCTTAGAAGTCAATCTAGCACTAAGTTGTGCCTCAATACCAATTCCTCTAACGGTAATTGTTGGAGGATTGTCTATGCTGTAGCCGGAGCCTTCTGCTAATAATGGAACACTGTTTATTCCACCGTTGGCATCGAATTCTATATTTGCATAATCTATAACAGCACCACTGCCTGGTTCGCCTCTTTGACCTATTGTGATAGTAAAGTTCATTGCTGTACCAGTGCCTGGCAATGTGTAGCCACTTCCAGGATTATTAACTTGAATTTTTGTGATGCCACTTGTGCCAATACTCACAACTGGAGTACCGCCCATCACTCTCAGTTTGTCGCCTACATTATAATCTTTGCCTTTGTTTAGACATATACTAGATTTGATGTTATTTGCTAAATTGCTTTCTGGTAAAATTGTGTTAGTTGTAAATGTTGTACTACTACTGGTAACAACATTACCTGCAACTGTGTTAGTTGTTGCACTGCTCACTGTGGGCATATCTTTATTAAAGCATACCTGTGCATCTCTTTGAAGAGTATAATCTAATACTTCTTTGTAAACACCACCTGCACAACCATTTCTGATCACCATTGGGTCCGATA
>Ga0181585_10005246_pt1 | contig 11205 bp, 16 predicted proteins | sample 071ome_29_FD_132469 | JGI IMG/M metagenome (GOLD analysis project Ga0181585, IMG submission 132469) | Coastal salt marsh microbial communities from the Groves Creek Marsh, Skidaway Island, Georgia - 071407BT metaG (megahit assembly) | ecosystem: Environmental > Aquatic > Marine > Intertidal... | reverse complement strand
CAAATGTTTCACCTTTATCAACACCACCACCGGGTAATGCCCAGTGGCAAGGTTTCCAAGGATCAGTAGTCGATCTTTTTAAAAGCAATACCTTATCGCCATCCAAAATAACAGCAACCGAATATTTTTGATACTTGCCTTGAAAAGCCCTAAGACCTCCAATACCAGCAACAAATAAAGGTACATATCTAAACAAATTAAACTTCATCACTCCGTTCCTCATTGCTTCACTGCGTTCCGCACCAATTTCGTCATTACATTCCTCATTGATTTTTCTTCGTTCTTTAAAACTCATTGGATAAATAAAGTAGGGTTAAAGCTATCTTCAGTGTTTGGGATAAAGAAAGAATCCTGCAACCCCATTTCTCTTATTGTCTTTGATCTTGACCAATCAATAATATATTTAGATGGATCCCATATTTCAACTTCTTGTTCTGTAACATGTAAAGTCATTACACTTGAAGGATCGATTATTAAATTTGGAATCCAGTTTATTTTAATATGATTAATTACATCGTCTTATCGTCTTTTGGTTTCCTCTGGAAATCTTCTTGTCCACCAGTATTCTGGGTCCCAAGCATAAGCTGGAGGTACATTGTCTTCTTCGTAATCAAATCGAATTTCATACATTTCACTTAACTTATGCTTTATGTTTCCACCGAAACCATCAAGCACTTCTTGTAAAAACCATCTATTTTCAGGCAAGTCTGGAATTAAATTCCAAGACTTTGCATCCCAACCCCTCATTGAAAGTCTATCTATCTCAGAACCGCCAACAAGAACACCGATCTCATCTTCTGAAATTCCTTTATACAAATCCCATGTAGCACCAGAAAAGAAAGGGTCGTATGCACCATCAAAACTTCTAAGGAAAACCTTATAGACTTCTAATCCTTGATCAAAATTAAACTCTTCTTTTGAATAGTTTCTTTTTCTTAAGTGTTCATATTCAGCCAATTGACCTTCGTATGTTGATTTCAACAATCTGTCTTCTCTCATCACATTACTGTAAAAGAAAGGATCGAAAGTTTTTAAATACTCGTAAAACTCAAGATATTGTATTTCGCCTTGGGCCAGTTTTCTGAGCACATTTACACCTACTGCAATTGCAACGGCTCTGTCTTTTTCTATTGTTGTGGATACGAAGCCTCTCTCTGTTCCACCAGCTCCGGCTATATTATCCTGCCCTTGAATCATTAACTGCCTGCGGAGTTTTAATCTTCCAAAGTTTTCCACTTTATTAAATCCAACCGTTGCATGATACAAATCTATATTTGGATACCAACGAAAACCCAAAGGGTTCCAATCTCGCACTACTGATCTACTTCCAAACTTTTTTGCAGCAGATAAACCTCCTATCAGTAAAAATGGCCATAATCTTGAACCCATAACTTATCCTTGCAGTCTAGGGTTCTTAATTACTTGTTGCAATACAACTTCTGCTTGTCTTAAAATTTTTGCATGAGGATTTCTTTCCTGCTTTTGACCATGAAAACCTTCAGAATTGTGATGGTTTGTGAATTTCGCATTTGCCCAATTATCTCCTTGATAATGCGTGTGATACATCACATGAAGACCACTATCAGTCTGGGCAAGAACACCAAAATGTCTTTGTGAACCGTTTCTTATGTTTTCCATATAAGACATACCTTGTCTTCCAACACAAAGCCCTCCTGCAGTGTTTTTGGTTATCTCTTTTAAGGTGTCTGGATTTCTGTACTCAACAAGCAACACCCTTTTTACATCAACATCTGAGTCCTCTAAATTATCAAAATACGAAGTATTAAGTTGAGAAATTACACGATCTGAGGGCGACAAGGATATTGTTTTATCATCTGAAAATCCAATAGGTACATCACCTTCCAAAAGTTCATCCAATTCGGATCTATATCCATTTTCCTGCTCGTTTAAGTATCTTTCAATTGCATCATCAAGACTTGTGTAATCCACCTCAGAATAATAATTATTAAACTCAGATAATACATCAATAAAACTATCAATATTTGAAATTGTAAAAACATACATATCATCGCTTTCATTAATCATATTATTTAAAGTGTAAACTCTTGAATCATAAGAATGAAAGAAAGAATCATGAGGGTAAAAATCCAAAGAATTACCATGCTCTTCTTGCCACCAATCCAAAGTGCTTGAAAGATTATGATAAGTTTCCGGAGAACCTGTCAACTCTACTTTTTCTCCCATCATAATCGTCATCATAGATTCAGCCAAATATTGGGTTAAATGCATGATAATGTTTTCACCACTTTCATTCTGATCGTAGAACACTTTCATAAAAGAAGTGACATTATCAGGCAAACTTAAGCGACTTGAATCTTGGCCAACAGAATAAGAAAACAATTCTCTAATTTGCTTGTATTCCATACCTGTAAGTTTGTTTTTAATTCTGGCTAACATTTCAGAAAAATACTTTGAGATTTCAAGCATACTTAGGCTTCGTAATGCTGGAACAGGTTCTTGGCTTCTTCTTCTCGCTGAATCTCCAGATGCAAAAGAGAATAAGGTGAAACCTCCTCCCCAAATATCTTCAAAACCATCCCAAGCCTTAAAAGCGTATCTGTATTTTCCAAAGCGCCCATTCTTTATTTGCTGCAAAAAAGCTGCTTTCGTTATTTCAGCCAAGTTTTTATCCGTTGAAACAGATAATTGAAAGCGAATATATTGTATTACACAATATCCATATAAACCTTTAGACAATACTGATCTTTTGAGAGAATAATTATAACCCCCTACAATTATATCTTTGAAAAAAGTTTTCATTTTCAAAAGTATGTTTTCAGATGTAGATGGCTCATTAATTCCGGATAACTCTTTCATTTTTTGAATCTGCGCCAAACTCACTCCAAAGAATTCCTTAAAGTAATTCAGCCCATCATATCTTTCTCCTTTTTCAACATTACGATTTAGAGAAGATGAAACCCAAAAAGGACTACCTGAATCATCTTTAAAGTGCTTTAAATCTCTAGCAGACTTATCCAAGACCAATGCCATATACAAAGAAGAATAAAACCAAGCATCTGGGCATCGAACACAATTTAAAATGTCTTGCCTCTCAACAAGAAGCCTGTTCTGTTCTTCACCAGTTATAGAATAACGCTCCAAATCTTCTTTTATCTGAGAATCTTTTTGCAGGGATTCCAGCAATGTCAGTTCTTTAACAGTATCATCATCCCAATCAGCACCAAGCAAGTCTTCCGATTTAAATTCCTCTGTAAACTTCATTCTATTCAAGTTTAACCAAGCATCAAACTTTTCAAGAGGCTTGTTTTTCTTTAAGCCAAAAGATCCAATGCCTTTCGTATTCTTTGATGCTGCAAGCGCTGCAGCTGCCAATATTGCAAATAAGCCTTTATTCATGAATACACCTTAACTTAAAACTTCTTTCTCGATCTTTTCTATGCTTAAACCGCCTATTTCATTAGGGACAGTTATGTCTTCACCGGTATATATAAAAGATCTCATCATTTCTTCATTTCCAGCAACTATATCAAACAATCTCTCGGCTTCTTCATTGCCTAAATCTGCAGCGTGTGCAATTCTTGATAAGAAATCAACCCCCCACACATTTTTTTTGCCTCTTTTGTATGCCTCGTGAGAGTTTTCTCCTAGTTGCATTTGTCTCGATGTTTTTATCTGTATTTCCCACCTGAAACTTAAACTGTTCCTATCTTTAGGATTTCCATATTGAATGATAAAATGAAAAGCACGATAACCTTTCATTGGCCTTGAATAATAATCATTAAAGAAAATAACTTTTCCTAGTGCTTCATTAGAAACTTCATTTTTAACTCTTTCAACTTCTTCAAATGTTTCTGCAACAACAGTAAGTCCTACTAAATCCTGAAGCTTATGTAATTGTGTTCTTCTCAGCTTGTTTATAATTGAATAAGGGGTTTTTGTTCTTCCGTAAACATAATTTTTATCGTCAGATTCTTGGCTTAACAATCCTTTTGCGACTTCTTCAAGGTTCTTTCTAACTGCTTCCATACTGTTTCTATATTCAATAATGTTTGCAAGTTGTTCTGATAGCCTGACTTCTTCGATTGTAGTTCCATCTCCGCTCCACTCAAAAGGATCTGGATCATCAACATTATTAATTCCATCACCATCTGAATCTAGATAGAAAGAGGGGTAATATGTTGCTGTTGCGTTCAGATTTTTGGTCCAAGGTGTAATCTTGACATTCTTGGCCTTTGATCCTGATGATGCCTTTTTAATAACACCTAAAAGCGCTGCACCTACAATTAATCCAATTCCGCTACGATTCATATTTTCCTCACAAATTTTACATCAAAGATATAATAGCACACCAAAACTTTTGGTAATAATCAAACAGAGAACATTTTATTTTGTTCAGAACTCTAAAATGTAGTATTATACAAAAGATAATAACTTTTGGAGAAAATGATGAGTAATAAATACATCAATACTATTATGCAAGGCGGAAGCGCAAACATCGAAATAGAAGAAATGGATATCATGTCTGGTTCCATGAATACTCAAAATCCTTGGATTCCTTTTGGTACAGTTGATCAAAAAGTAATTGACGCTCTTCCTCCAGAAGAAAAGAAGTCTTTTGCTTGGAAACAAGCTCTGTCAAGCGGCCTTGCTTTGGGAGCCATTGTAACCGGTGGATTTGCTTATCTTAAAAGAGAAAAAGAGGCTATGCACACTCTAAGTGATGGAATGCGAATGAGCGATGCAGACTTTATCGGATATGAAGAAGAATCTTTTGAGCCTGTGTATATTGTTTCTACAGATAAGCCTTCTTTTATGGAAGTTGCTGACGAAAACAAACTGGAAATGGCAGGAATTTTTGCTGCAACAACCGGTGCTTTGGGTTGGTACATTAACAACAAACTTATGAAAGGGTAACATTATGAAATATAAACTTTCAGCAAAAGAAACAGCTGGTGTCGTTGCAGTTGGTCTTGCTACTGGCGAGATTGCAAGAAGAGTTGCGAATTCCATGAAGACAGATAAGTCTCACCAAATTGCTATGCTTGTTGGTGGTGCTACACTATATTATGCAGGTGTTGTCATTGGATCAAACAGACCTGAAACTGGTTTTCTTGGGTCAAGTAATGTTTGTTGTGGAAATTGTGGTTCTACAAATGTTCACAATGGTTCTTGCAATGGATGTGGTTCTAAAAAACTAATCGAGCAAAAATGTACAGATTGCGGATGCACCGAAATTATTGACAATGTCTGTATGGATTGTGGTTGCTATAATTAATTTTTACAACTTTTAAGGTTGCGAAAGTTTGTTAACCTATGTTAAGTGTAATCTTGTTTATTCAGATTATACTTGGAGGTTTATATGAGCAAAAATAAAAAACAAAAGTTTGATGATATTTTTGGTGGAGATTTAGATCAAGAAAATACAGAGTTTGACACCTCTGGGTTTGGCGATTTTAACTTTGACACAAGTGACGAAGTTTTTGAATTCCAAGAAAATACAGAAGATACTTCTGCAGAAAACTTACAAGAATTCGAAGACGAAGAATACGAACAAGGTGAATATTTACCTGTGGCATCTGAAGAATCTGGATCTACAAACATTTTGCATAAAGCTGTTAATCTCGCCCAAGAAAACAAGGTAGCTACGGCTGGTGTCGGTATTGCAGCTGCTTTTGGTTTATGGAAACTTTTTGGATCAAAAAAACAAGAGCCACAAGAAAGTGTGCAACAAGGCTCTCCAAATACTTATGAGGATGAATTGCTCGGTCTTGATGATGAAGAAGATTCTATTGACGCTTTCTTAGACGAGCAAACACAAATCAATCCAATGTTCACACCGTTGCGATTCAAATAGTGTGCTATTATAAACCTGTAGTTAAATATGGGTTTATTATGAATAAGTATATTAAAGTTATTATGGAAATTCCATCTGGGTCCAAGGCAAGAAACTTTGGATACCCAAATACCTACGATGGGATTATGGTAAAAACACGCTTAGAAACCATAAAGAGAATGGCAGAGATTCTAAACAAAAGAATTGAGCGAGACGATACTTTACCCAGATGGTGTACAGATTTAATTGCAACCTCTGAAGACAGACTTGTTATGGTTACGGATTACCTTATCTCTACAATGGATATGAGGAATTCCAAATGAGCAAATCTAGACTCGAAAAAATCTTCAAAAAAACTTTGATCTCTGAGGGAGAAAAGGCTCGAAGAAAAAGAGAAGCAGAAGCAGCCACAAAAAGAGAAAAGGCTCTAGCAAAAGGGATACAAACAACAGCCGGACTAAGCGTTTCAATTGCCTCTGGTGTAGCGGCTGTTTCAGCTGCCGGAGCTTCTGCATCTGCAGGTACTTTTCTGACAGCAGCCGCTGTTGCAGCCCCTCCGTTCTCTACTATCGCTGCAGGGATCGCAGGTGCTGGACTTGCAGTAGGCATTGCTATTAAAGGTGCTGGAGACAAAAGAAAGCAATACTTGTCAAAAGATTCAAAGTTGCTTTCAAAACTTATATCTGACTATAAGAAAAAAGGAACTTCTTGGAGAAAGAAAGAGATAACAAAACTTTTGAAAAAGTATGACAAACATCTGGATAAAGGAAACAAGAAAACTTTATCTTTACTTGATGGAAACAAAAGAAACAAGGAAGAATTGGGTTGGAGAGCAAAAAAAGCAGAGTATGAAATGAAACTTAGAGCTTTATATGCCTCCCAATATGCTGACTCTTACAATAAGCACTTGAAAGGAACGGCAAAGAAGCCAAAAATAACAAAAAAGCAAGCAGAAGCCGAACGAAGAGTTATCAAAAGAATTAAAACGAAACAAAGGAATTCCATCGACCCCAGAACCTCGATGATAAAACTTTGGAAACCGGGCCAGATTGTAGCAACACCCAAAATGCTTGCTGCAGACGCTCTCCAAATGAGAAAGCCGGACACATCAATCATAAAACTTGCAAAAATGGCTGAAACCAATCCGCTAGTTTATCAGGTAGCACCCAAACTAAACCAGCAAATACAGCAAACAAATAAGCAGGCAATCGCTTTTATGGCAACACCAACAAAAGATATGCCAAAGCCCATTCAGAAAGCAATACGAAAAGAAGAAGACAGAATTGCAGGCACAAAAAAACCGATCCTTATTGGATCGGCCATTGGTGCTTCCGCTTTGATTTTATGGACTTCTTTTTTACTTGGATCTAAGAAGAACGATAACGGTTAATTCGCTCCAGAAGCGTCCCTAAATCTGTTTCTGTCCAGCTCTCTGTTTCCGATATACAAACAGACCAAAGAATGCCGTTAAAAGCCCTCATAGGTATAATTGTGAAATTGCCGTATTCAATAGGCAATAATGGAATGTGTCTATCAGTCATTTTGCACCCACCGATCCTGTCCAACTTTCTGATGTTGATGTTCCATCACTCATTGTTTTGGAAAAACAAGCCCAAGGACCAATGTTGTCAATCCGGATAGTCAATTTGCTTCCGTTATCGAAGACATAGTCTTTATCTTTATTGTGCAAAAGAACCTTTTTGTTCAGTATATCATCATACATTATTTCGCTATTGCTCGTAGTGTTCAAACTTTCAATTTTCAAAGAGCCAGCCTCTATTAATTCGTTGATAATCCGTTCACAAATCTCTTCTGAAAAGTTTAACTGAAGCTCTGCTTCTATTTTATGTAAATCATTCACTGTTTTCTCCAATGTATGCTTCTAAAGTTTGATCGCTATCGCAATATGAGCAACCTTTCCAGTCATTCATATTGTCTGGACCAAGAACGATAGATACTGGATTCTTTATCTTGTTTGCGTATCTACATTCTAAATGATGAACAATGTTTTTCTTTTCAGAATGAACCAGTATAATTCCAGTGTCGGAATTGGCGGTATCACACTCTGTATCCAAATCATCGTCGGTGTCTGATTCGTCTATATCCGGTTCAGCCCCAGAGTTTTTTACCAAGTTAAATGCAGCAACACCGCCACCAACAATTGTAGCAACAGCTCCTGCAAATATACCAATAATGTCAAACATCGTTTTTCTCCTGTTTATTTAAATTGAGCGAAAACATCAGCAAACATTGAACCCAATGTTGTTTTGTCTTCAGCATTATCTTCAGACTTTGTATGTTCTTTTTGTAATTGAAGCTCGAAATACTTACCTATAATAGCCCATTCTAAAGTGTCTTTTTCTAAAACTCTCCAATTGCTATCTACAGAATCTTTTACCCACCAACGGCAACCCACCTGCGTTTCTTTTATCGAATGGTATGATAGCACCTCTCCTCGATGTTCTAACTGCAACGGAAAATGCTCTTTCATTAAAGATTCAGTGTTCTGATTTCTGGAAGAATTAAAGTTATTCCATACATTACCAATCCAGTCTTGAAATCTGTAGTCTTCCATTAAAGACTGCTCATACTGGTGAATGCCATATTCCTCTCCAGAAAGGTATTCATTCAACTTTTGTACAAGCAAATCGGCTTCCGGACTAGGAACAAGACTGAGATCAACAGATTTCCAATACTCACGAATCTTGCCATACACAATCTCTGTGGAATAATGGGTTTCATATCTGTTACCACCGTCATTACTTTCATACTGAGAAAAATGAGTTTCTGTCTTTGCCCAACTGGTCCAACATTGAGGATAAGAAGACCAAGAAGCAAAATCTGTCATATCTAAGCCTTGTTCTATAGCAAGCCGTTGCTCTCTATCGAGAATCGCTTTCAAGGCTTCTTTTCTGGCCTTATAGATACTGTTTTCGATTTCGCTTATTTTGCCCAAAACAATAGCTTCTAATGGTTTAATTTTCACAGTTTCCTCCAATCTTTCCGTTTTATGCTGCTGCCAATTGTACTGCGTATGAATCTGATATAATTTTACCTTGAATAACAAAAGGTATTTCAAAGCCACAAGAAGCTCCGCAAGTCCATTCATTCATTGTCTTATATACGGAATCCTGACCGCATTTCGGACAGACCTCTCCCTGCAATGTCTTTCTTTTGAACACCTGCTTATAGGCCATTTCAGGCTCTTTGAAAGCCACAAGACCATTTACGCCCCAACGATGATTGTATCCCACTGTACTCATTTTGGAATACAGCACCTCTTTGCCGTTGCCGTAACTCTTTGTTTCTTCTGGGGTTACAATTACCCCCCCATTATTATCCGAAAAGAAATGTATATCTATGAGCTTTGTTACCTCTGAAATCAAATCTCTGTGGAGAGGATATAACCTTTCATAACATTCCCAGTGTATAATTCTCTCTTCCAAATCAATCCAGAGATCACCGTCTGCTTGGTGAAACCCAAAGCCTTTTGTTCCACACCATTCTAAATGCTTCATATTTACCTTTCTGCAATCAATTAAACGGTGCATAGGTTTGTGTATCCCAGAAGAACCAGAATGCTGTTTATCCCATAAATTAACGCACCCAAGAGCATAAGGCACTTTCATCAAAGCTCGAATCAGTGAGGGGTTATCTCTTGTCATACCGACTTTGGCCTCAACCTTTCTCAGAAAGTCTTCTTTCAAAACCTTTCCACCTTGTTCTCGGTCCAGTACAATTGCTTCTATAGGTATGTGTTTGTAGTAATTTTCTGCCATTCTAACAATTAGATCGGTTAGAGCATAATCTCGGTGTGAATAATCGAGTATTCTATCAACCAAGACGCTCCAACCCCAATTGCCAAAATGGACGCTCCCACGATAGGGAGCTAAGTCCAAATTGAGCTGCATATATTCTCCTAAAAATCCGTTGAATCTGGTTCTTCTTCTGAGCCTCTTTCCGGTCCAGTGATCTTCCAATCTGGCATTTCCCAAGTGTTCATAGGTGACGGATCGCCAAACACATCCATTTCCATAGTAATGCCTTTGCTTGACAAATAATCTTCATTAAAAGCAACTGTATGATCATCAATTCTCTGAAGCAAATCTTTATCACAAATCAAACTCAAAACCTGCTCATCAACCTCATCATAGTCTTCTGGGTCGGCAACAATTAATCTTGCCGGAATTGAGATTCTTGTCACAATCTCCCACTTTACCTCAATTTCGTAAGTTTCTTCACTCATTGTTCTTCTCCTGTGGTTAGCAAACAATCTTCTTCTAGGTGATAATCAATAGATTCCCAAGTAATACCAATACTGGAATCGTGGCGATCTATCATTGTATAGAGAGCTTCTGAAAACTTTGAGCGATCAAAAATCTGCTCTTTTCCTCTCGCTTCTTCAATTTCTAAAGCTCTTGTTTCAAAATCTTCTACAGACCAAGTAATCTGTTCGCATTCAGGATCAAGAGCATTTTGTATATCTCTTCTGCGTTCGTGAAGCATAATAAAATCTGCAACGCCCTGTGAGCCTTTTTCTTTGAATGAATTAATGATACCTGCTGCAAAAGCATACATATTCTTATTAGACTCATATCTAAGGTACTCAGGAATACTCTCATAATCTGCACCAGAAGCAAATGTATCCCATTCATATTCTGTGGTATTTTCTGCTTCTCTGCGTTCCGCACCAATTTCGTCACGATGTTCCTTATTGGTATTTTCTGCTATTTTCTCTGTGTTCGCTGCAATTCTGCTTAAACAACGCAACATTCTTTCTTCAAATCTAGTCATAATTATCTCCTTATCCCCAGCCAATGGGTTCTCCGTCTTCGTTTGTTATCACTTGTGGTCTGTAATTCATACTTTCCATATCTTCATAAGGACAACCGTATATTCTTCGGTCTTCTTCGTCTTGGATTCTCCCCTGCTCGATTTCTTCTCGAACCTGTTCATCGTGATCGTCTGCATCTACAACCGATCTTTTGCAACAAGGACATTCGGCATCTACAGAAGAATCCATTCTCAATTCCGTAACCGGACAATCCGAATTAAAACAATAGTATCTAATTTTCATTTCATACCCCCTGTGTATGTTTTGGTTTTATGTCTTTTCCTGAAACCTCTTGAACAAAATCGTAATAAACATCGCTTGCCAATTTATGTGCTTCTTCTACGGATTTCGATGAAGAACAAATACGCATTTCATCAATTCTCTTTGAACAGCTGACAGAGTAAGCACCTGTGGGATAGACAACACAATCAATAGACAAATAATAATGAGCGGACTTGCGAATAAAATACCACCAGAAGCCATAATCAGGACCGATTGTATAAACTCGTTCGCTGCCTTTCCAAGACTGAATTGCGGTTGAATCATTGAGCAACAT
>Ga0181585_10005244_pt1 | contig 11206 bp, 11 predicted proteins | sample 071ome_29_FD_132469 | JGI IMG/M metagenome (GOLD analysis project Ga0181585, IMG submission 132469) | Coastal salt marsh microbial communities from the Groves Creek Marsh, Skidaway Island, Georgia - 071407BT metaG (megahit assembly) | ecosystem: Environmental > Aquatic > Marine > Intertidal... | reverse complement strand
GTGGATGTAATTTATAATATAGATAAAAATTTAATTAAAGAAGTAAAGATTTTTGATGTTTATCAAGGTCAAAATATACCCGAAGATAAAAGATCTATAGCTATTAATGTTACAATTCAATCAAATGAAAAGACGCTTAAAGAGCAAGATTTGGATTTATTAAATAATTCTATAATTGAATTAGTAGAAAAAAAAACTGGCGCTAAAATTAGATCATAGAAACAATGGACACTATTGATCATATTAGAAATTTTGCAATTATTGCTCATATTGATCATGGAAAATCAACTATCGCCGATAGAATAATTCATAAGTGTGGTGGTTTAACCGAAAGGGAGATGAAGAATCAAGTTTTAGACTCTATGGATATTGAGCGTGAACGAGGCATCACAATTAAAGCCCAAACTGTAAAGTTAAATTACAAATCTAGAGATGGTAAAAATTATATATTAAATATTATTGATACCCCTGGACATGTTGATTTTAGCTATGAGGTTTCTCGATCTCTATATGCATGTGAAGGATCCATTTTGATTGTAGACAGCACTCAGGGAGTTGAAGCTCAAACCTTAGCTAATGTTTATCAAGCTTTAGATATAAATCATGAAATAATTCCAGTTTTAAATAAAATTGATTTGCCAGCTTCTGACATTGAACGAACAAAAAAACAAATCGAAGAAGTTATAGGTATTGAAACAGAAAATGCAGTGCCTTGTTCAGGAAAAACAGGTGAAGGAATTGAGGATATTTTAGAGAAAATTATAACTTTATTACCAGCTCCAAAAGGTAAGCCTTCAGAAGATTTGAAATGTTTGTTGGTTGATAGTTGGTACGATACTTATCTTGGCGTTGTAATTTTAGTAAGAGTTATAAACGGTAAATTAACTAAAAATATGAAAATTAAAATGCTTTCAACAAATCAAGATTATATAGTTGAAAAAGTAGGAGTTTTTACACCTAAAGCTAAAGATATGAATGAATTAAATTCAGGTGAAATTGGTTTTATTACAACTGGTATTAAAACTTTATCTGAAACTAAAGTTGGTGATACAATTTGTGATGCTACCAAACCCAAAGTAGAAGCTTTGCCAGGATTTAAACCAAGCAAGCCAGTTGTATTTTGTGGTTTATTTCCAGTTGACAGTTCTGAGTATCAAAAATTAAAAGATGGCTTAGCTAAATTGCAATTAAATGACGCAAGTTTTTCTTATGAAGCAGAGTCTTCTTCGGCACTGGGACTAGGTTTTAGATGTGGTTTTTTAGGATTACTGCATCTTGAAATTATTACTGAAAGATTAGAAAGAGAGTTTGATGTCAATCTATTAACTACAACACCAGGAGTTGTGTATAAGATTAATTTAAATAATGGAGAAACATTAGACCTACAAAACCCTTCAAGCTTACCAGATCCAACTTTAATTAAAACGATTGAAGAGCCATGGATTAAAGCAACCGTTATTACTCCAGATCAATATCTAGGATCAATAATTAAACTTTGCCAGGATAAAAGAGGTATACAAACTAATTTAACTTATTCAGGTAATAGAGCTGTATTAAGCTATGAGCTGCCATTAAATGAAGTTGTATTTGATTTTAATGATAAGATTAAATCTATGACTAGTGGATATGCAAGTTTTGACTATGAAATTGCTGAATACAGGGAAGGTGACTTAGTTAAACTGGGTATTTTGGTTAACGGCGAACCAGTTGATGCTTTGGCAATGATGATCCATAAAGATTTTGCTCAAAGGACAGGCAGGGAAGTCTGTGAAAAGTTAAAAGATTTAATTCCAAGACATAATTTTATGATACCTGTTCAAGCAGCTATTGGCGGCAAGATCATTGCAAGAGAAACAATTAAAGGCTTTAAAAAAGATGTATTAACTAAAATACATGGAGGTGGTGCAACTGATCGTAAAAGAAAACTATTAGAAAAACAAAAAAAAGGTAAAGCAAGGTCCAAACAATTTGGAAGAGTAGAGATACCACAAGAGGCATTTATTGGCGTACTAAAGATTAACAAAGAAAAATAATTATTTAATTATATTTAAAATTTTTAAAATTATTACTTTGTAATTAATTACATCTGAATTAAAAAATTTAACTTTTTTATTAATTGTTAAACTAGATTTATTAGTGTGTTTTGGGTAATAAATACTTAGGACTTTTTTATTTAAAGCAGCACCTATGCATATTGGCCCAGACTCATTTCCAATTATATAATCAGAATTATTGATTATATTAATTAATTTTGAAAAATCTAAAGAATATGTAAAAAAAATTTTTTTTATATTTTTAAACTTGTTTTTTATTTTTTTAAAATTATCGATTTTATTAGGAGCAAAATTAATAAAAATTTTGTTTGTTAATTGTCTTTTTAAAATTTTTTGAATCAACTCAATATAGTATTCTTGTTTCCAATTATTAGAGTCATGATGGGAATCTATACTTATAAAAATATTTTTTTTTGACAATCTTTTATTTGAATAATTCAATTTATAATCTTTTATAAAATTAATATCACTCAACTCAGTTCTTGACTTTTTAAGAACATATTTTGATAAATCTTTTTCTAAATCTTTTTTAAAAAAAATTTTACTTTTAGAGCCTGATAACAGTAACGGAATTTGAAGTCTCTTTGAGTGAGCAGTAAGAATAGAAATGTCTGGATTATAAAAGTTTATTCTTTTAAGTAATTTAAATGAGTTTATTATCAAGCTCTCTCTTTGAAAATTAATATATTCTATTTTTTTAATATATTCTTCATTTTTTAATATATTTTTAGCTTTATTTGTTTTGTTAGTTAATATTATTAATTTATTTTGATATTTTTTATAAACACCTTTCAATAAAGGGATATGAAATAAAAGATCTCCTATTCCTCTATAAGGTATAATGACTAAAATAGTTTTTATCATTGTATAGTGATTAGTATTTATAATTTACTTTTAACACAAAAATTTTTTATTAGGAGACGTGGCTTACCGTTAATAGCTCATTTTAGTAAAGTTTATATACAACTAATCCTATCATTGATTCGAACCTCATTTTTGCGCTAAACAGTTCATAAAATTAGACAATTAATTTCCGTATTACTTTTATTTAAATTATTTAATTTATTTTTTAATATCTTTATATCATTAAATTTAGAGCTAATATTTTCCAAATAAAAAAAAGATGAATAATTGTCCTCAAGTAAATTGATAATTTTTTGAAAATATTTACTTCTTTTAAAACTGGAATTAAATTCAATTATAAGAGGTACTTTTTTTTTAATAAACTTTTGTGAGCCAATTAAAACACGATCTTCAAATCCTTGGACGTCAATTTTAATAATTAGTTTTTTTGTATCAAAATAATTTATAAAAGTATCTAATTTTCTTGAGTTAAATATTTTTTGTTTTTTCTGCGTAATTTGAAATCTATTATCACCATAATTAAATTTGTTTTCTATCAGATTTAATTTTTGTTTACTTTTGTCGCTAATAACATAGTCAAATACTTTAATCTTATTTTCAAGATCATTTAAAGAGATGTTTATCTTTAAAATTTTATTAATTCTGTTTACGGGCTCTATAGCAATACATTCTTTTATTTTATTATTTAGTACACCTGGTATACAAAAAGTTCCAATATTTGCACCCACATCTATCAAGTAATGAATTTGTTTTTTTGTTAAATTAATAGAACTATCCAAAAAATAACTATCATGAGGGCCATTAACAAATGTGTTTCTTGAAACAAATTTATCTTTACCAAATAGTATAAAAAAATAATTTTTATTATATAATCTGTATTTTTTTGAAAAATAATCAAATTCTACTTTTCTAAATCTCCGAATCTTAAGTAATTTTTTGTAAAAAGAAATTAGTTTTAAAAAAATATAATTAAATATTTTATGCAACATTAAGATAAACAGTATATTTAGATTTAATATTTGTATACATTAAGAATAAAATTAATTAATTTAAAGCTGAATTTTTTTAGATTAAAGTTTCAAAGTTGTTAAAATTATAAAAAAAACTTGTTGCTAATCTCTTACCCAAAAAACCAGTAGTTTTTGTAAAGTTAATTTAAATAATAGAGAAATATTAGATCTTTAAAATTAATAGTTACAAAATATCTATTAACTAAAATACATGAATATGCTGCAACCGACTGTAAAAAACTATTAGAAAAAAAATTATTTTTTTTTTAATTTTTGCATTACTTTTAAAATATTTTCAGTATTTTTTAAATTATTTCTAAAACTAGAGTCATTTGCACCTAATATTTTTTCAAAGAATAAATTAATTTGATTTGCTTTCTTGATTTTCAAAATTTCTTTTTTATTTGCAATAATCTCAATTTCACCATCTTGGTTTATTTGCTTTGAAAAAATAAATTTTGCTTTAATTGTCCCTTTTTCACCAATTATTGAAATAAAGTTTTCATAATTGCTTTTAAATCCCCATGACAAATCAAATTTTATATTGTTTTCATTTTTGGAAATTAAATTCCCTTTAAAATCAATTCTGTTTTTTTTTAAAATATTTGACTTAAGAATTTTAATTTTTTTAGAGTCAAATAAATTGTACATAATTGAAATTGGATAGTAACCTATATCATTTATAGCACCCCCACCTAATTTTTTTTGAAAGCGAAAGTTATCTTTGTCAAATAGAGGAATTTTAAAAGCACTTTTAACACTAACGATATCTCCAATTTTTTTTTTTTTAATTATTTTTTTTAATGTAATGAACAAAGGATGATAGATATATTGATTTACCTCAAAAAATTTTCTTTTATTCAATTTCGAAATTTGAATTAATTTTTTTAGTTGAATTACAGTTAAACATATTGGTTTCTCACAAATTACATTAACTTTATTATTTAAAGCTGTTTTACAATTTTCATAATGGTTTGAATTCACCGAAGAAATATACACATATTGAAAATTTGAATTTTTGAAAAATTTTTTTTCATCATCAATCCAATTTTTTTTTAATAACTTAAATGATTTATCAAATTTTTGTTTTGTTAAAATTGAAACTATTTTAATTTTTTTATTATTTCTGATGCTTAAAAAAACTTTGTTTTGAAAATGTTTACTTAACGACCATATCCCAAGCTTATACATTAAATAAATGATACTAACGTTCTTAAATGAGGATTAATCATAGCATTTTGTAAAATAAGCTCTTTAATTTGTCTCAATGTCACCCATTTGTAATCTGAACTAAATTTAATCTTAGTATTTCCATAATATTCAGCAAGAATTCCTAAATTTCTTTTATTTTTTAATCTACCACCCTCTTCTGATACCCATTGTTTAAAAATAATTTTACAATTATTTTTTTTTGATTTTGTAAAATATTCTAAAAACTTCACACTTTTACCACCATGTGATCTTTTAATATTGCTGAAAGTAGCTTGTACGGTGGGGCTTAATTGAATAAATCTATAATTCCCTGGTTCAAATTTAGCATTAATTAAATAATGTGGTGATTTATTAATATTAGTTTTTAAAAGCCCTAATAAGCCACCATCATATCCAGGCTCAGTAAACATTGGCTGATCCCAGCCAAAAGTAATTTCTCTTCTAAAGCCTTTGATTATTCTTACTCCCTCTACTTTATAAAAAGAACCAGAATTATGTGCCATTTGACCTTTATTATTAAAACTCCAATTTTTACATTCAACTAGTGGTATAGTTTTAATTTTTATTTTTGATTTTTTAATTAAATCTTTGTACCAATTAATAATTTCACTTGTTGTATTTAAAGGTTTGAATTCCTCATTAATCTCACTTCTTAATTTAGCTAATTCGCTTCTTTTTATTTTCATATAATTTTTGGAAATGGAACATGAGTGATAAATTTTCCACCTCTTTTGATAAATTTTTTTTCTTTTTTGAAAATTTCATCTTTAAAGTTCCACGCACCCAAAAAAGCATAATCTACATCATCAGCTATACCTTTATATTCCTTGATTGGTATATGTGAACCAGGTGTAAATTTTCCTGTCTTAGTAGGTGTAGTATCAACAAAATAGTTAATATAATTTTTGCTAATTTTACAAAAATTTAGAACCGTACTAGATTTGTATGTAGCCCCATATCCAATTATTTTCTTTTTTTTCTTTTTTATAGATTGAAAAATTTTAATTAGAGACTCTTTTGATTTATTAACTTTTTTCGCAAAAATTTGATAGGTTTTAAATTTGTGAATGCCATATTTTTTTTCAGTTAATAGATGTCTTTTAACATTATTTGAAATTTTAAATTTTTTATTTATAATTTTTTTGAAATAAACTCTATTAGAACCACCATGAGTATTAAGTGCTTCAATATTGAAAATTTCTAATCCAGATTTTTTTGTTATATTTTTTAAAGCTGTGATTGAAAATACATATGCATGTTCATCATAAAATTGATCATAAGATAACTTTTGTAATGATTTTAATAATGATGGATCCTCTAAAATAAAAACACCTTCCACATTCAGTGAATTTTCTATGGCTTTAAATGTTTCATTTAATTTATGAATGTGACTAATTGTGTTTGCAGAATATATTACATCAAATTTACCATGTTTTTTATTTATTTTCTTAGATAGCTGAAATGTCCAGAACTTATCGTATGTCTTAATTTTCATTTTTGTTGTTAAATCTGCTAAATTTTTGCAAGGTTCAACTCCTATATTTTGTACATCGGAAAAATGTTTTATAAATACACCATCGTTACTTCCAATTTCCAAGATTGATCTTGGATTAAATTTTTTTTTTATTTTTTTTGCCAAATCAGCATATGCTTGACGCATTGTCATAGAAGCAGATGCCCTATGTGCATATCTATTGTTAAACATTTTTTTAGGTGGAACAAAATTATTGAGTGAAATTAGTTTGGTTTCAGTATGATACGAAAGTTTTAAATTATAAAAAAATTCATTCTTAGGCTTTGCATTTGGTAAAAAATTATTTGTAATAGGGTGTTTTCCTAAGTTTAAAAAATTTATCTTTTTCATAATTTTATTAACCTTTTTAGCTTATTTGTATTCATACTAGTATTTGTTCCAATTAATTGTTTAATTTGACTATTAATTTTTGCTTTTTTTACTTTAGGATTTAATTTTTTTGCAAAATTATACGCAGTTTGTATTTTTCCACCAAGATTTATGATGCCTTTTTTATTCAAGAGTTTTAAAGTTATCCTTGCAGCATCAGATTTTCTTAAAAAACATGAATAATAGTTAGAGAATGCATAAGTATGAGGAAAACTATCATCATTCATACAAACTCTTAAAATTAGTGAGTTTTTATAAAGCTGAACAGCACATTCACCACCAAGTTTTGACCAACCATATTCATTAACAGGTAATAACCTATCTTTTTCAAAATAATTACCTTTAGTACCCTGGTACACAAAATTAGTAGAAATATATATAAGTTTTATTTTTTTTTTTAGACATGCCAAAACAACATTAGAAGTTCCAATGATATTTGTTGATACACTTTTCTCAATCTTTTTTTTATGGTCAGCCATTGGAGTTGAAAATGCTGCAGAATGAATGAAATAGCCTATTTTTTTTTTGTTTATATAAGAATTAATTGATCTCAAGCTTCTTATATCCATTTCATCTTTTCCTGGCGCAAGTATTCTGTATTTATTATTAACACTCCTCAATGCCTTTGCAAATTTGCCCTGTCCACCTGAAATTAAAATAGTTTTCACTTTACTATGTATTCTTTGAAGTTTTTATCTCTATTTGATAATATTGGATTTTTAATTTTCCATTTTATTTTAAAATTTTTATCATTCCAAATAAAACCATGATTATTTTTAGCTGAATATTTTTGTGTTAGAAGATAAAGAACCGTATTTGATTTTCCAAGACATTTGTAACCATGTGCAAAACCTTTAGGTAAATAAAGAATATCGTTTTTTTTTAACTTTGTATAATTTATTTTACCAAAATTTTTTCCTTTATTTAAATTAACGGTTACATCTAAAACTTCACCATCAAGAACATAAACTAATTTTTCTTCTTCTTTTTTTTTATTGTAATGCATACCTCTAATCACATTTTTTTTTGAATTAGTTAAGATGCTATATATAAATTTTCTGTTGATCTCCTTTGGAGTAATTTCTGCTAAATAACCTCTGTTATCTTTAAATAGTAATGCTTTAAATTTTTTTAGTATCATTTACTTGTTATCAAATTTTTTAAATAGTTTGAATAAAGGTTTATTTTATTTTGTTTTAGTCTATTTTTTAAATTTTCATTTTTAATCCATTTATTATTAAACGCAATTTCTTCTAGGCAACCTATTTTGTAATTTTGTCTACTCTCAATATTTTGAATAAAATTATTTGCACTATGAAGGTCATTAAAATTACCAACATCCATCCAAGCTGAACCTCGACCAAGTTTAACAATATTTAACTTATTTAAATTTTTATAAATATTAATTAAATCTACCATTTCTATTTCACCTCTTTTAGATGGTTTGAGTTTTTTTGCATATTTTGATACTTCTTTATCAAAAACATAAAGACCCGTGATTACGAGATTCGAGTTAGTTTTTTTTGGTTTCTCTACAATTCTTTTTATTTTATTTTTAGAATTAAATTCAACTACACCATACGAAGAAGTATTATTGCTTGGATACAAATAAATATTACAACCTTTATGATTTTTTAATGAATTTTTTATAATCGGTGACAACATACTTCCATAAAAAAAATTATCACCTAATACCATTGCGACCGACTCATTCTTTATAAATGTTTCTGCAATAATGAATGCATCAGGCAAACCTCTGGGTTTCGATTGTATTACGAACTCTACTTTTATACCCAGATCATCAATATCACCTAATGCACTTAAAAAGTTTTCTTTTTGACCTTTATTGATAATAAAAATAAATTCTTTAATTCCCGATAGCATTAATAAAGATAAAGGATAATAAAACATTGGTTTATCAAACACAGGAAGAAGTTGTTTATTCACCGCTTTTGTAACTGGGAACATTCTTGACCCAGTACCACCACATAAAATAATTGCTTTTTTAATCAACTAAACCCAATCTTTTATATTTGTAAGTTTTATTTATCGTTTTTAGCCAGTTTTTATTATTTATATACCAATTTACTGTTTCCTCTAATCCAGTCATTAAATTTTTTTGGATTTTGTACTTAATATTTTTTTTAAAAAAATCTGTATTTAGAGCGTATCTATCATCATGACCTGGTCTATCTTTGACAAATTTTATATAATTTTTTTTATTAAGATTAGTAAGATTTTTTTTTTTCATAATCTTAAATATAGCTTCAACAATTTCAAGATTTGTGTTTCTTTTATTAGATCCTATATTTATTTTATCAAATTTCTTATTTGACATAATTGTTTTATAAATAGCCTTACAGCTATCATCAACATGTATCCACTCTCTTATATTTTTACCTTTACCATAAATTGGAGCAGGCTTATCTTTTAAAAAATAAAAAATTAATGTAGGAATAAACTTCTCAGGATATTGATATGGTCCATAATTATTAGATAAATTGATCACTTTGATTTGTGTATCATAAGTTTTATTAAAAGATGTAGCTACCAAATCCACACATCCTTTTGAGGCAGAATATGGAGAAGAAGGCTCATATCGATCAGTTTCTTTGGACAATCCTTTGGAAACTGACCCATAGACTTCATCAGTTGAAATTTGAAAAAATTTGGTTTTATTGAGTTTCTGATATTTGACATAGGCCAAAAAGAGATTAACTGACAGATCAATATTGTTTTTAATAAAGTATAAAGGATTGCTTATTGATCTATCTACATGACTTTCAGCTGCAAAATTGACAATAAAGTCAGGTTTTTCTTTTTTTAATATATTAAAAATTTTTTTAGAATTTCTTAAATCATATTTGATAAAAGAATAATTTTTTTTATTAAAAATTTTTTTGAATTTTTCATGTGTAGAAACACTAGAAATTTTGTCAATATTAACAATTTTTATCTTTGATTTACTTAAATAATTTATAAAGTTTGTTCCTATAAATCCAGAACCCCCTGTAATTAAAATCTTTTTCATGCTAGTTTATACTAGGTCTATACCAGGATTTTTTCAATAAGAAGGAGTTAAACAAACCACTAGCTCTTGCAAAATATATTTTTTTCTTTTCATTATTTTTATAATGGATCATAACTTTGATGATTGATCTAATGAAGTAAGGAAGAGTTTTTAAGAAAGAATAAATGTATCCATTATGTTTTTTTTCAAAATAAAATTTTGACCACATGTAATGCCAATTTCTATTAACTTCTACTGGAAAATTGAATTCTTTATCATGAGAACCAGCATAATTACTATAATAAACAGGAATTTTATAAGCAATATATTTTTTTTTTAAAAATCTTTTTAAAAAATCTATATCTTCATAGTATAAAAAAAAATTTTCATCAAAACCAGATAAATTAAGAAAAGCTTCCTTTTTGATCAAGAAGCACGATATTCCTTCAGCATTTTTTATTTTTTTATTTTCTGAAATCAAATTTTCTTTATTAGATAAAATTAACATATCAAAATTATCATTTAATTTTTTTTTTGAGCGACTAAGTTTTTCAAAAAAATTGTTTTCTATAAAATTATCAGGACTACAAAAAAAAATATATTTTGTATTAATTAAATTTGCACCCAAGTTGGCAGCATGACCGAAGCCATTATTATGATTTAAAATAACTTTTATATTTTTATTTTTAGTTTCAACTTTATTTTTCATTTTGGAATTCATTGAATTATCTATAATAATAATATCTATATCAGAAGGATAGTTTGTTAAATTTTTATAAATTAAGTGTTCACTTTTATAAGCGACCATAACAACTGTGATATTCATATTAGTAATTATTTCAGATTATATATAAAAATAAAAAAAATTAGATATATAATATTTAATTATTTGGAGAGGTGGCCGAGAGGTTGAAGGCGCACGCTTGGAAAGCGTGTAAAGGATTAGTCCTTTCATGGGTTCGAATCCCATTCTCTCCGCCATTAAATAAGACTTTACTTTTGTAATAAACGAAGATTTTCATTATTAATAGTTAAATATAAATCAGCATTTTTTTTAAAAAATGATATAATTTTCTTTTTCCAAATATTAAAAATGACAAATAAAAACTCATATCAAGCAGACTCAATAAAAGTACTTAAAGGTCTAGAAGCT
>Ga0181585_10005219_pt1 | contig 11237 bp, 11 predicted proteins | sample 071ome_29_FD_132469 | JGI IMG/M metagenome (GOLD analysis project Ga0181585, IMG submission 132469) | Coastal salt marsh microbial communities from the Groves Creek Marsh, Skidaway Island, Georgia - 071407BT metaG (megahit assembly) | ecosystem: Environmental > Aquatic > Marine > Intertidal... | reverse complement strand
GGATATCACTCCACACCAGGTACTGACCCACGCCATTCCAGGCCGGGCCTTCCGCCCACAGGGTGCCGGTATAAAGTCTCTGAATGGGGGCATTGAACAGTATGTATGGCCTGAACCGATCATCCAGGGTAATGATGTCCGGGTCGGGATAGCGCAAGGGATTATTACCACTCCAGTCGCGATCGCCGGACATTGGAAGCATCGATTCGATTTCCGTGCCCTGCGCCTGCAACAGGCCAGGAACCAGCGGCAGCATTGCTATTCCCATGCCATTCAATATCTGACGACGGCTATATGGCTTCATGACCTCTCCCGGGATTACCTGCCACTGATAGGGCTTATGTACAGTGGTCACACTTGTATTATGTTGCGATTGCAACCAATATTAACCGGGTTAAAAACGCTTTTACAGAGAACAATAAATTTCACCATACTCAAAAAGCGCGGCGTTATTAATTTATAGCAAATATCTTTCGCGCCTGTAGCCGCGAATACACCAAAAAAGATAAAGCAACAAGGACAATCATCAGGAGGGGACATGCACTCACCAATTTTACGCTCATCATTCAGGCTACTGACCCTGCTACTTTCCATTATGGCCTTGCCAACAGTGCAAGCCGCTGAAGGTAAAATTTTCAATACCGTGAAACAGAAACTCGCTGCCGGTCAGCAGGTCATCGGTGGCACCGTCACCTCATCGGATATCGAAATCTACTGTGCCATGGCCAACTCCGGCTTTGACTTCCTGTGGATCGAGATGCAGCACAGCCCCCTGACCTATTCCGAAGTGGCCGCCATGATTCGCGCCTGTCCTGGACCCGCCATCCCCTTTATTCGTGTACCAAGTGACAGTGAAGGCGACATACAGAAAGCCACAGACATTGGCGCGCTGGGTATCATCGTCCCACTGGTAGATACCGTGGAGAAAATCGAGAACGCCATTACCTTTGCCAAGTATCCGCCCATGGGAAAACGCAGCCAGGGTGGCGGACAGTACGGCGCCCTGTGGGGACCAGAATACCGGGAACTGGCCAATGACAACATCATGATTGTCGCCATGATCGAGAACCCGGCCGGTGCCGACATCGCCGCCCAGATTGCCGGTGTTGAAGGCGTGGACATCGTGTTTGCGGCCAGCTCTGATATCGGCAGCTTCTCCGGCTACCGCCAGGGTGACCCCCAGTACGAAGCCATCATCACCAAGATCAAGGATGCCACTCTCGGTGCAGGCAAATACCTGGCCGGTCCTGACGCCTGGAAAGGCGTGCGTGATGGTTACACCTTTTTCCAGGCCACTTCTGATGCCAGGCTGATCCGCCTCGGGGCACAACAGGTGTTGGGTGGCAATGCCGAACCCAATATGCCTCGTGGCATAGCACCGATCGAAGGCCAGGAAGACTAACGGCGGAGAATCACCATGAATTATCTGAAACTTTTTCTGCCTCTGGTCAGTCTGTTGTGGCTGCCAACGGTCCAGGCCCAGCAGCATGCCGGGCAATACGATATCGCCGACATCGCCTATGGTGCCCAACTGTTTGCCGAACGCTGCGTAGTCTGCCATGGCCCCAATGGTGATCTACTGCCCCAGGCCAACTTCAGAACAGGCACGTTTCGTAATGCCTCCTCCGATCGCGACCTGCAGCGTGTGATTCGTGATGGCGTTCAGGGTACCGCCATGGCAGCTACCGGTTACGCCGATGCGGAACTCACGGCACTGGTGGCCTTCCTGCGCAATATCACCAGTTATGACGGCAGCGGCCTGACCATTGGTGATGCTGACGCCGGCAAGGCCATCTTTGAAGGCAAGGGCGACTGCTTGTCCTGCCACCGGGTAGGCACCAGCGGCCCGAGCTATGCCCCGCCCCTGACCAGCATCGGCATGAGTCGCACAGCGGCTGCCCTGCGCCGTGTACTGATTGATCCGGTCGACGGCATGATGCCGATTAACCGCCCTGTGCATGCCGTACTGGCCAATGGTCGGGTGGTCGAAGGCCGCCGCCTGAATGAAGACACTTTCTCGGTACAGCTCATTACCAAAGAGGAAAGGCTTGTGTCCCTGGACAAGAGGAGCCTGCGTGAATATGAGATCGGCACCGAGTCTGCCATGCCGGCCTACGGTGAAATTTACAGTGACCAGGAAATTGCCGACCTGCTCGCCTATCTGTTGTCACTGAAAGGATTCCAGCCATGAAAAAATCATTACCCCTTTTACTAGCCCTGCTGGCTGCCCCACTGGTTACCAGCGCACAGGTTACTCCCGAGCGCCTGGAAAATGCGGCCAGCGAGCCACAGAACTGGCTCACCTATTCCGGCACCTACATGAGCCAGCGTTACTCCGAACTGGACGAGATCACCCCCCGCAACGTGGATCGGCTGGAACTCAAGTGGGTATTTCAAGCCCAGTCCCTGGAAGCCTTTGAAGCCAGTCCGCTGGTGGTGGACGGCATCATGTATCTCACCGAGGCACCGAATACCGTTTACGCCCTGGATCCTGCCACCGGCCGGACCTTCTGGCGCTACCAGCACGATCCCCATACCGATGCCCGCCCCTGCTGCGGTCGGGTCAATCGCGGTGTAGCCATCTCCGGCAATACCCTGTTCATGGCCACCATCGATGCCAAGCTGGTGGCCCTGGATGCCACCACCGGCGGCGTGCTGTGGCAGAACGATGTGGCTGATCCGGCCCTGGGTTATGCCATGACCCTGGCACCACTGGCCATAAAGGACAAGGTGATTGTTGGTGTGGCAGGTGGTGAATACGGCATCCGCGGCTTCATAGCGGCCTATGATGTGGCCACCGGTGATGAAGCCTGGCGCTTCTATACTATCCCTGGCCCAGGCGAACCCGGTCATGAAACCTGGCAGGGTGGCGGCGATGCCTGGATGCACGGTGGCGCCTCCATCTGGCTGACCGGCTCCTACGATCCCGAACTCAATCTGACTTACTGGGGTGTGGGTAATCCCGGCCCGGACTGGAACCCGGATCAGCGTCCCGGCGACAACCTCTATTCCGACAGTGTCGTGGCCCTGAACGCCGACACCGGCGAGCTGGTGTGGCACTTCCAGTTCACGCCCAACGATGACTACGACTATGACTCCATTCAGATCCCCGTCCTGGTCGACATGGAAATGGGCAACCTGTCCAGCGGCAAACTCATGCTGTGGGCCAACCGCAACGGTTTCTATTACGTGCTGGACCGCACCAACGGCAAGTTTCTGAACGGCACGCCTTTCGTACATGTGAACTGGGCCAGCGGCCTGGATCCGGAAACCGGCCGTCCGATAGAAACCCCACAAGGCCCTGAAGCTGTCACCTACCCAGGTGTACAGGGTGGTACCAACTGGTACTCTCCATCCTTCAGCCCGAAAACCGAAATGTTCTATCTCACTGCCTGGGAAAACTACGGCTCCATCTTCATGCCCCAGGATATTGAATATGTCCCCGGCCGTATTTTCGGCGGTGGTGCTCTGGGCGGCCCGATTCCGGGCGCCGCCAACCTGCCCGGGTTCGGCAACCAGCCAGTGAATACCTGGACCGGGGACGTAGGCAAGGGAGCCATCCTCGGCCTGAATGCCCGCACAGGTGAACAGGCCTGGCGCTTCGACATGAACGATATCGGTCACAGCGGCATTCTTACCACGTCATCTAACCTGCTCTTTTCCGGCAACCGCGAAGGCCTGTTCTTCGCGCTGGATGCCAGGAACGGCAAACTGTTGTGGCAGCAGCGCCTCGGCGGCCAGGGCAACAATGGCCCGATTACCTTTGAAACTAATGGTGAGCAGTTTGTCGCGGCAGCCATGGGGAACGGTCTGTACGTGTTCGGCCTGCGCGACTAATAACAATGATGTGATAAACAACTATAAAAAGAACAAAGGAAAATCATCATGAAAAAGAAATTGCTCATGCTTTCACTGTGCGCCCCGCTGGCATTGCAGGCACAGACCCGCGAGTCCGGTCCCTTCTGGCCCTCCGAGTGGGGGCCGGACGACCAGGCTGGCGCCTCCAACCGCATCACGGCAGACAAGATCCTGTCAGCTTTTTCCCAGGTAGAGAGCGGCGAGTTGCACGAACTGGGCCATACCTACTCCATCAACATGCCCCTGCTCGGCACCCGCTCCTACTCCCTGAAGCTGCTGTCTGAAGGCAAGTCTTCCGGCAGCAATGGCAACGTGGGTAATGACGAGTTCATCACCGGAGAATTGGGGCAGATCGGCACCCAGTTTGATGGCCTGGGCCATATCGGCCACGAAATGACCATGGCGGATGGCACTGTTGAACGGGTGTTCTACAACGGCCATACCGGCCGCGAAATCTTCAACAACAATGGCCTGCTGCAACTGGGCATCGAACACATCAAGCCCATCCTGACCCATGGCGTGCTGCTGGATATCGCTGCCTATAAAGGTGTAGAGCGTCTGGCGCCCAATTACGAAATCACGGTAGCCGATGCCCGCGGCGCGCTGGCCCGCCAGGGAATGAGTGAATCCGCCATCACCGAAGGCGACGCCGTGCTGTTCCGCACCGGTTACGGCCCGCTGTGGTACACCGATGAAGCTACCTATAACGGCCCGGCTCCCGGCATCGGCCTGGAAGTGGCCCACTGGCTGGTGGACAAAAAAATCACGGTGGTGGGCGGTGACACCTATGCCACCGAGATATCCGCCAACCCGGACCCTGAACTTTTCGGCCCCGTGCACCAGGAACTGATGACCCACAATGGTGTGTTCAACATCGAAAACATGATTTTCGAGGAACTGGTGAACGAAGGGGTTTATGAATTCCTGTTCATCGTCACACCGATTAGATTTGAAGGCGCCACGGGATCGCCGCTAAGACCACTGGCCATACACTGACAAAAAATCCCGCAATAAGCGGGATTTTTTTTGTATGTCTATTATTACAGCTTCGTACTGATAACCGGCCCTATCCCCTTTATCTCGACAATCACTTCCCCATCCATTGGGCCGACTTGATGTATTTTGCCAGCCGGGTGTAGCATGAAGCTCCCGGTAGGCAGCGGAACCGTATTGTCTTTGTCGAAATCGGGGCCGGTACCGGTGTACCAGGTCCCCTTGATCACGGTGACATGTCGATCGGTTGAATGATAATGGGGCGTTGAAAAAGTACCCGGAGAAAATCGAATCCTGAGCAGGTAAAACCCTTCCTGCTCCGGGTGCCCGGTGATGTAGGAAATCACCATACCCTCACGATAATCCTGAAAGGCCACTTCATCGGGCTTGATTCTCACAAAGCCGTCTTCATCAACGGCGGCCTGTGAGACTGGCAGATACAACAACGATGACAAAAGCAGGCTTGCGTATTTCATGTTGATCTCCTGTTTAACAGTTGGTTATTTCTTGCCGGTTTTATCCTTGAGACTGTTCTCATAGGCTGTATACGCCTGATCACGCTCGATCCAATCCTCGAAGATAAAGGGATGAAAAATATGGCCCATGTTGTAGAACTCATCATTTTCAGAATACACGGTATTCCGGTTCTCGAAGTTGGTTTTCAGGTATTCCATCATGCCCTTGGTAGCGCCTTTCATGGCAGCATGGTTTGAAACCAGGTGAAAACCCCACTCCTGCAGGGTTTCCAGAGAAACATCGGGCTTGCCATCCGTAGCATGCAGGTCAGGATAGAAACGGTATCCCGGCACCTCTTCAACGATGCGCAGGCATTCCGGTTCGCAGTCTGCATGGCAGATATTCTGAATCATGGTGATTTCGGCTCCGGCCTCCACACCCATCTTTGCACGGCGGATAGCCTCGTCCAGCCCCAGGGTAAATTCATTGCCGGAAATGGCTCCCACCTGTGAGGCACCACCACCCTTGATGTCAGTACGGGCAATGATCATGCAATCAGTCCCGGCCACGGCATCAACAGCTGCCTTCACATGGGTAGCCCACTGTTCGGCTTCCATGTAGCCCCGGTGATGACCGTAGTGAAAACCGGCAAACATTGTACCTTCCCGGGTATCCTCGATGGAGATGGCCATGACGCCGGCTTCGGCCAGGCGCTTGCAGTTGCGGTAAACCTGCAATGGAGAAACACCGCCATTTTCACCATCTACGATCAATGGCAGGCTGGAGGAATTGGCAATACGCGATGCCACCCAGATGTACTCTTCCCAGTTATAGGCACCGGAAGGGATACCCAGATGGGCATATTCAAGTTCGACACTTGATAGCAGGATAGAATTGTATCCACACAATTCAACAACCCGCGCTGAAACACAGTCGTAAACACAGGGAGACCAGACCATTTCGCCCTGTTCGAGTAATTGCCTTATTGTTGTTTTTGCGGGCATTTTGAACTCCTTGGTTTTTCCATTGGCTGCCATTGTATCTTTTACATGGCCAACGGGAAAAACTCTTTATGTCTGGTGCAGGATGCAGCATGATGATGTGGCAAAAATTTCTGATACACCGTCAGAAAAACCACAAGAAAAACAAAGGAAGGGAGAAATGACCGAATACGAAATTCATCAACTCGTCATCGAAACGCGCTGGGAATTTGGCATACCCACACTGGCGATCATTTTTGTCTCGATGGCCTTCATGGCCGTGGGTATCTGGCGACCTGCCAGTCTCGACAAGCTTAGTGTGAGGTTACTGCAGGTCAGCTACGTGGCCCTGGTCATACTTCTCACCATTCGCGGTTATGCCGCTGTGGTCAGGGCGATGAAACTCACTGCCGTTCTTCTGGAGTCCATACCCGAGGTGCAATTCAACTATATGTACCCGGCCATTCAGCAACCCACCGTGGTAATTCGTTTTGCCACGCTTTTCATCCTGCTGGGCGTAACGCTCTACCTGCTTAATCGTGCGATAAGGCCTGACAGCGAAAGTCATTGAAGAAAAGTCGGAAAGCAAGACAGGTATTTATTGGAGCGGGTGAAGGGAATCGAACCCTCGTCGTAAGCTTGGGAAGCTTCTGCTCTACCATTGAGCTACACCCGCCCGGGAAAAGCTGAGAGGGGCTGCGCCCACTCATGGGAGCGCACAATACGCGGTCCCCATCGTAAATGCTAGCGGATATTTATCCTTTGTCTGGCTACCAGGCACGCATCACCTCCCATGGCAAAATCACGGCATGACTTCGGCCGGTCATCGTAGCAGCGGCATAGAAAAGGATCATCTATATCCCCTGTTCCTGACAACGCTATACAGCGGCCTTCCGGCCTTGGTACAACCTGCCGTCCATCGTCCCGAACCTCAAGCAGCTCTGGATGGTTTTGTTTAAAGCGTTCACGAGGCCCCACTTCCACGACATCAAAGCCCTCACGACAGCAGGCGCCACACCGCAAACATTCATCATCAGCAAAGGCAGTCTCAAAATATTCACAGGCAGTTTGCCCTGACATCAAGCGAGCCTTTTTGATGTTTATGGACTCCGGTGACAGACCGTAGCTGGCAGGACGACAACCAGGGCGCGTCATCCGGCAGTCGACATTACCGTCCTTGCGGCTGATTCCCCAGGCACAATCACGGCAGAGCCGGCTTTCATCCGCATACTGATGGAAACCCGTTGGATGAGCACCTAGAGCTGATTTCCATAACGAGTCTGGCGGCAATACAGGTTTGAGTGTCTGGGCCAGCGCTGCTGTTGCCGACAGTGCCGCATCCAGCACCTCCCGGTAGGGTGCCTGCTGTGCCAGCTTGAACCCCTGCCTTGCCAGTTCCACCGCCGGATCCGCCTCCAGGGGATTAAGCGGGTCGCGAGGCAAACCATCATAGTAGGATCGCCACATTGTGGTCACGGCCATGAACTGCCTCAGTCCATAGGCGCCCGACATACCCGCCTGCAGGCGGTTGGTGGCGTATTCATACACAAGATCTTTGGGTGAGGTGTTGTCCAGACCCCAGTCCGGTTTATTCCTGGAGGCTTCCCCGGAAATCAGCAGGTGGCAGATCTCATGAAAAATTATCTGCGCGAGGCAATCATCGGGGTCCAGGTAGTCATCGCTGGCCAGGGTCAGCGTGCCCTCTCCATCCCAGGCGGCATAGGCGTCAGCGGAACGCACTACGCGTATATCAAGCTGGTCAGCGGCATGCAGCCAGATGAGATCGGCCGGGTCCTGGTATTTGACATGAATTTGTCGGGACATTGTGAACAGTTATCTGCAGGATCAAAGCTCAGCCAGTACCCGCTGCACGGCCGGGATCTCCTGCATCCGTTTGAAATGATCCGCCACGCGCGGGAATTCATTGATATCCACCTCGTCACCGGGCAGCCAGCGGCAGATGGTGAACAGGTACATGTCGCACACGGAGTAATTGTCACCCAGCACCCAGGGGCCGCGCAGGAATTCGTTTTCAATCAGGCCAAAACAATCGCGCATGTTCTGCGGCACCTTTGCCGCCATTGTTGCAATAGCGGCTTCATCGTCTGACCAGCGGTAGCCACGGTAGCGATGGGCATGCGCCACGTGCACGGTAGACGCCATGTAACTGTTGAACGACTGCATCTGGGCAAAGGCAAACGGGTCATCCAGCGGAGCCAATTTGGCTTCCGGCACCAGTTGAGCTATGTAGACCAGCAGCGCCGGATTTTCCGTCAGGATGCCCTGATCCGTCACAAGTGCCGGTACCCGCCCCTTGGGGTTGATCTTGAGGAATTCCGGGGAACGTTGTTCCTGATTCTTGAAATCCACTTTCACCGCCTTGTAAGGCAGGCCGGAATGTTCCAGGGCCAGGTGCGTGGCCGTTGCGCAAGAGCCGGGGGCGTAAAAGAAGGTCAGCATGGGGTATCCTCAAAAACGTTGCCTGAAGGTGCCTAAAATAACAGGAAGCTTGCGCTTCAGGGTAGTCAGACCGTTAAAATATCTTACACGCCTTGATACCCACTACACTGGAACACCCATGCTTGCACCCTATACCGATGATGCCCCCGAACGGGAAACACTGGAGGCCATCCCGGGCCCGGTAATTCTGGAATTTGGCAGCAACACCTGCGGGATCTGTCAGGCTGCAGCACCAGTCATTGCCGATGCGCTCAACAGCAGCCCCGTCCCCCATATCCGGGTACAGGATGGCAAGGGCAGAAGACTGGGACGACAGTTCGGCGTAAAGTTATGGCCAACCCTGATTATGTTGAAAGATGGCCAGGAAGTGGCCAGAGTGGTGCGCCCGGTCAACGCGGAAGCAATTCAGGCAGCACATGCATTGATACAGGACTGATCGATTCATACCCTGACATTAGCTATTTTTTCAGGCAATAAAAAAGCCGGCCAGATGGCCGGCTTTTTTGATGACAAAGCAGACCTTACTTGTTGGCTGCTTCACGCACGAATTGTGCTTTCTGCTTCGCACTGATCAAGCCCTGCTGCCAGGCATCATTCGTGGCATGAGCCACACAACTCACATACTGGCCATGCTGAATGTAGTTATCAGCATCACATTGCTGAGCGATGTACTGCGCACCTGTACAACCTTCAGTATTGACAGGCTGACCAGCTGGGGATGCCGGGCAAGCGTCAAACCCGTTGGCAATACCATCACTGTCGGCGTCTCCATCACACAGATCGCCTTCACCATCACCATCGAAATCATCCTGGCCGGGATTGTAATCCACTGGGCAGTTATCATACTCATCGAGCACCAGATCATTATCATCATCGGCGTCGCAGGCATCGCCTTCACTGTCCCCATCGCTGTTGGCCTGACCGGTATTGGCGATCAACGGGCAGTTGTCTTCCATATCCGGCACCGCATCACCGTCAATATCTGAATCACAGGCATCGCCCAGGCCATCGCCATCCATGTCGAACTGATCACTGTTGGCAATATCCGGACAGTTGTCGAAGAGGTTATCGAAACCATCACCATCAAGATCTGTGTCACAGGCATCACCGATCCCGTCGATATCCAAATCAAGTTGATCCGTGTTGGCGATATATGGGCAATTGTCAGTGGTGTCCGGAACACCGTCATCATCAAAATCCGGTACACCGCAATTGAGCGAAAACACTGTCCCGTTAACATCAAGACTGTTAGGCAACACGGCACAAGGTTCTGAAACCGAAAAGTCTGCTGAACCAGTCCCGTTAACCAGTTTATAGCTGACTCCTGGTACGAGATTCAGTGTGGTGAGACCGGCAACAACGCCTGGTGTGACACGGTTTATGTAATACAACGTGCCAGTGTCAGGATCCACATTGACAGTGACCGTGTTCAAACCCAGGTAGTTTTCAGCCCCGATGGCAGAAATGCCATTCTGGGCACTGACCACACCGTTTGCATCGATATCGAAAGAAAACTGTCCATAACCACCCGGATGCATCGTATAGGTCACGCCGGGAACCGCTCTCAAATCCAGAGGCGTGGAAAAATAGTCAGTCACCCGTGAGAGGTAGGTTTGCCCATCAAAATCTACCGGATCGATGGTAAGAGGAACGGTATTAAACACCAGCGTGTTCTGGCCGCCGACTGCCGCCTCGGTATTGTATGAAGTGACCTGCCCCAGGCCATCCACAAAGAAGTCAAACCGCCCGCTGCCTGCCGGGTGTACAGCGTATTTATTCCCCGGCACAAACACCAGGCTGTAAGGGCCGCTGACATAATTGCTGGTGATACGGCTGACAATATAGGTGCCGGAAAAATCCGACGGATCGACATCCACGACTACGGTCTTGAATGTCACCTGGTTTTGACCGCCGACAGCTGAAACGCCATTCGGGACACTGACCATGCCGCTGGCATCAATAATGACATCAAATTCGCTAATACCACCAACATTGAGTTTGTAGCTGCCCTGTGGGACATCAAGAGTCTGGCTACCGCTCAGGTAGCCTGTGACATTTTTCAGCAACCAGTGTCCGGTGTAGTTACCGGTATCAACAACAAGCGGTGTCGCCGAAACGGCTTCCACCCCGGCCAGTGCAAGCACTATTAGAAAAGTTCTTATTATTGTTTGCGCCTTCATAATCCGGTCTCCAGAAATAATGGAATGTGTGCATAAATAAACATGGTGCTTATCTACTGCCACTAACCCTGCATTCCTGACACCCGACCCGTAGCCATTTATTCGGGCAGCATTTCCCGGGCTTTCTCTCCGGGTTCCCTGAACCCAGAAACTCTCTGGTATCCCTCTTGAAAATCAAGACAGCGACATCTGCAGCCCCTGTTGTGTTACAGGGGGGCTAAAAATATTGGAGAAAGTACCGCCTGGGGTTAAAAAAGCAGGCGGCAGGGGAAATGAAAAGGTAAGCGCTTATTCTTCCACGTTATGGTAG
>Ga0181585_10005218_pt1 | contig 11241 bp, 13 predicted proteins | sample 071ome_29_FD_132469 | JGI IMG/M metagenome (GOLD analysis project Ga0181585, IMG submission 132469) | Coastal salt marsh microbial communities from the Groves Creek Marsh, Skidaway Island, Georgia - 071407BT metaG (megahit assembly) | ecosystem: Environmental > Aquatic > Marine > Intertidal... | reverse complement strand
TTTTGAATTTTATTGAGTAGCGTGTCGCGCACCTGGCGATACGCTTCCAATATCGAGTCTCGGCTACCGTGAATGATTGATGGATCAAACGTATTCCAAAAAAATACTTCGCACGACATAAACCGTGTTAACTCGACTGCACTATGCTGAGCCTCCGGTGATAAAGATATGACACAATCAAATGATGTATCTTCGAGATCTCCAAAAGTTTTCGACTTATGCCCTCCAATGTCGATACCAATCTCCTCCATTACCGCAACAGCGAACCCATTAACCTCACTTTTGCGGACTCCGACTGAATCAACATAGATTCTATGGCCTTGATAATACTTAAGAATTCCCTCTGCCATGGGTGAGCGAATTGAATTTTCCGTGCAGGCAAAAAGGACGGCTGATGGCAATATTTTCATGATCAGCCCCGAATATGAAGAACACAAAGAAGCGTAAACAATCGGCGCGCGGTTCGATCATTGATGACAACTTTTTCCCGCAATCGCTTTTTTAATAAGGCAGCGCCTTCATTATGCAACGAGCGGCGGCCAACATCGATCGCTTCGATTTGTGACGGGCTGGAAGACTTGATCGCATCATAATAACTTTCACATACCATAAAATATTCGCGGATCAGGGAACGAAACGCATTCAATGACAAAGAAAAGGTTGTTAATGATTCGTCCCGCTCACTGAGAACATTAAAAACAAGCCTATTTTCCTCAATCTTCAAAATAAGATTGAATGGCCCTTTTAATTTTTGAATAGGTGAGAATTCGTTGTCTTCTATAAGGTCATAGATGGCAGCTTTTTGTTCATGCTCAACCTGAGGGCTTCGGCGAACAACGCTGTGTTCATCGAGTGAAATTCCCGAGATGCGCTGGTCTGTGTTCGCCATAAAATCACACAAACGTCGACTGCGTTTAACTCTTAGGCTTCATACGTATGCCGACTGAGCGTGCATGAGCATCAAGCCCTTCTGCATTGGCTAACGTAATAATATCTGAGCCGATGTCATTTAGGCTGTTTTCATCGCAGCTCACGATTGAACTGCGCTTCATAAAATCTAATACACCGAGGCCAGAAGAAAACCGCGCGCTCCGCGCCGTTGGTAATACATGGTTTGGCCCAGCTAAGTAATCACCCACGGCTTCAGGAGTAAATCGACCGACAAAAATTGCACCGGCATTATTAATCTTACCAGCAAACTCGTCTGCCTCTTCAACAGCAAGCTCTAAATGTTCCGGTGCAAGCCGGTCAATTAACGGCACGGCATCGTCAAAATTATCAACAATAATGATCGTTCCATGTGTACTCCAACTTGCTTCGGCCGTTTCTTTTCGCGGCAGTTCGAATAATTGCTGCAATAATGCGGCTTCAACTGAATCTGCAAAAGCAGATGAATTCGTTATGAGGATTGATTGTGCCGAAGCATCATGTTCTGCTTGAGATAACAAATCTGCGGCAATCCAATTCGGATCATTTTTATCATCGGCAACGACCAAAATCTCAGACGGCCCAGCGATCATATCAATCCCGACGACACCAAATACTTGCTGCTTGGCCGTCGCGACATAAATATTCCCGGGACCGACAATTTTATCAACAGCCTTAATTGATTCTGTGCCAAATGCTAATGCGGCAACCGCTTGCGCACCGCCAATCCGGTATATTTCCTGAACCCCGGAAATTTTAGCTGCTGCTAAAACATACGGATTGATAACCCCTTCCGTGGCCGGCACAACCATCACAACACGCTTAACGCCGGCGACCATTGCCGGTATGGCATTCATCAAAACGGATGATGGGTATGCTGCCGTACCGCCAGGCACATACAATCCCGCAGCGCCAAGCGGGGTCCAACGATACCCCAGACGAATACCCTTCGAATCAACATAGTCGAGATTATCCGGCAGTTGGCGGCTGTGAAAATCCCGAATTCTTTCCGCAGCATGTTTCAAAGCCCGAACAGTTTCAGAATCACAAGATTCTTCAGCCTTTTCAATGTCATTAATAGACACACGCAAGTTATTGCCTGATATTTCAAAACGATCAAACTGGCGTGTATATTGAATAACGGCTTCGTCACCGCGCTCCTTCACATCCGATATAATTTGTTTAACGGAATCACTGACATCCGAGTCCGCCTCACGCTTTGCCGAAACGAGATCATCAAATTGTGAAGTAAAATTGGAATCAGTCGTTTTAAGACGTTTTGACATGGAGGGCTTCTCGAAAACGTTGAATCCAAGAATTGATTTCCTTGGGACGTGTTTTCCATGCCGCACGGTTAACTGCCAGGCGCGACGTAATCGACATGATTTCTTCAACCTCAACGAGCCCGTTGGCTCTTAATGTATCCCCTGATGAAACGAGGTCGACAATCCTTCTGCAGACATTCAGCCCTGGCGCCAACTCTATGGCTCCTGACAATTTTATACATTCGGCCTGAACACCTCGTTCAGCAAAATACCGTTGCGTAATTCCAGGGTATTTTGTCGCAACACGAACGTGGCTCCACCCAGAAGGGTCATCAACGCCGACCATTTCTTTGGGTTCCGCAACAACCATACGGCACGCACCTAAGTCCAAATCTAGAGGTGCATAAATTTCAGAGTAATTAAATTCAGATAGAACATCGGCTCCGGCAATACCAAAATGAGCCGCACCAAAAGCGATGAAGGTTGCGACATCAAAGCTTCGAACACGAATAATATCGAGTTCAGGCCTATTTGTGACAAACCTTAATTGCCGGACAGACTTGTCAAAAAACGCGGGTTCCGGCTCAATACCCGCACGCTGAACAATCGGCATGACATCGCGAAGGATGCGCCCTTTCGGCAAAGCTAAAATGATTTTATCGCTTTCCGGCATTATTTTTATTCACCAGCAATCTCAATCTGTTAAGGGCCGGATGTATAGTGGGTTTTAGACGGCGACTCCAGGAAAACCGGGATAATTTTTTGATCAAGCGCCGGCAATAATACCTAACCCAATGAAATTTCGTGGTTTTTGAACATTTCTCAAATCTATATTTTTATGAAATCTGTGATCCAAATAATTATACATCATTCATATTAAGTCATATTCAACGATCAAATATGCGCTCAATATCGTTTGGATTGCCGATAGCGTTCATAGACTTTCATCGATCTGTCAAACTCCTTATTGGCGTTGAAATATCGATATACTTGACGAGTTTTTTCATTAAACCGGCCATAATATAAGCTTTGAATATATGAAATCGCATTGGCAAGCAGAACAACAACAGCACCGCTTAAGAAGGTAACCATTAAGAAGACAACAAAACCAATTAACGAACCAAAAAAGACGCCGTAAACAAATGAATCTGTTTTTACAAACATCCCCCACAATGACCCAACACCCAACACAACGCCTAGGATAAAACCGATGCGGAGTTGCAATGATCTCGTCAAATTTTGATTCAATAATTTTGGAGCGGAACGAAGATCCTGTTCCGTCAGACCAAATTCGGAAAGTTTAGGGGGCACTGGCTTTTCCATGGTGCTGGAATCCATGGAGTTATATCCGAAAAATTAATGCGACAAATATTATTTTATTTATGTCTAAAAATAATACGCCCTTTAGTTAAATCATAAGGCGTCATTTCAACATCAACTTTATCGCCCGGTAAAACCCGGATGCGAAATTTTCTCATTTTGCCGGCAATCCGCGCGATGATTTCGTGGTCATTCTCAAGTTTGACACGAAACATGGCGTTTGGCAGTTTTTCAACCACCGTTCCGGAAAATTCTAATAACTCTTCTTTTGCCATAAAACCGTCATAAGTTATTTCAACGAACGCTTAGTGCCCTGCTCACCCAAAAAGGTCAAGGGGGCATTCCTAAAAGACAGAAATTCTATATCTCATTCAATTCGAATAGCTTTATTTATTGCTTTAAAATTCAAACGGTTAGCCTCGAATTCGTGAAATATCCGCGCCACAAGCCGCTAATTTTTCTTCAAGATTTTCATACCCACGATCTAAGTGATAGACGCGATTAATAATGGTTTCGCCTTGGGCGGCGAGGCCGGCTAATACCAACGATACAGATGCTCGTAAATCCGTTGCCATGACCTGAGCGCCCGATATTTTATCCACGCCCCGAACGATAGCGGAGGCGCCATGGACATTGATATCTGCACCCATGCGGCACAACTCAGGGACGTGCATAAACCTGTTTTCAAAAATAGACTCGGTAATCATCGATGCACCCTCAGCAATTGTCATCAATGCCATGAGTTGGGCCTGCATATCTGTTGGAAACCCTGGAAAAGGCTCCGTCATAACGTCTACGCCCTGAATTGAGTCATTTTCCCTCTTAATGCGCAATCCAGAATCAATTTTGGAAATTTCAACACCAGCACGCATTAAAATATCGCTGACCGATTCGATTAAATCAAATTGCGCGCCGATCAGATCAACAGTTCCGCCGGTAATAGCCGTAGCAACAGCATAGGTTGCTGATTCGATGCGGTCAGATAAAACCGCATGCTCAGCACCATGTAAACGATCGACACCTTCAACTGTCAGCGTATCCGAACCGACACCGTCAATCCTTGCGCCCATAGCAATTAAACAATGAGCAAGATCAGAAACCTCAGGCTCACGGGCTGCATTACCGATGACCGTTTTTCCTTTAGCGAGGGTCGCAGCCATTAAAATATTTTCTGTACCGCCGACCGTAACTGTCGGGAAAATGACATGAGCGCCACTGAGGCCCTTTGGTGCTTCGGCTTCGATGTAGCCTTCACTCAGTTCGATCTCAGCACCCAACTGCTCTAGAGCTCTGAGATGCAAATCGACGGGGCGCGTCCCAATCGCACAACCGCCCGGCAACGAAACGCGCGCCTTACCGCAACGCGCTAATAACGGGCCAAGAACAAGTATGGAGGCTCGCATCTTTCGCACCAGATCATATTGTGCCGTCGTATTAAGGATATCTTTTGCTTTTAAATTAAATGTCCGGCCCGAATGACCACCGGATACATTGCCGTCCATTGCGATATCGACACCGATATCTGAAAGCAAATGCGACATTGTCGAAATATCAGCAAGATGTGGAAGGTTCGATAATGTTATCTCTTCATCCGTTAAGAGACTGACCGTCATCAATGGCAAGGCCGCGTTCTTCGCACCGGCAATGTTTATAGATCCCTTAAGAGGGTTCCCGCCTCTAATTCGTATTTGATCCATCAAGACCCGCTTTAATATGCATCATGAAGTTTTTTTTATTTATAGTATTAATCATTTTTGGAACGTTGCGAATTTCGTAATTTTGATTGTTGTTTTCGCTTTGAAAGATTTTTACGAAGCGATTGAGCTAATTTAGCTTTTTTCGAAGCCAGCTTATTTGCCTTGCTCTCGGTCTCTTGAGATATGGATTTTTCGTCTTTCATATTAAATCTTGACCAATAATGTGGCCTTTTAAAGGCATAATTTGAACCCTTAAACCTGTGGAGAGGAAAGCTTGCCTCCTTGAAAGGCCTATGGCATGTTTTCGCCGCTCAATGCACATTACTTATATCGTGTGAATTATTTCACGACTAGGGTAATGGTTACCCTATGCCGCCGTAGCTCAGGGGTAGAGCACACCCTTGGTAAGGGTGGGGTCGGGCGTTCGATTCGCCCCGGCGGCACCATTTTTCTCTCAAATTCAGTATTTTGACAATTGGCAGTTATTCTGGCTGTTTCCATCAATTAAAACATGTGTTTTTATATTTGACGGCAACTCCTCAAATTCAAGGATACAGCAATGCATACGCTCGAAGTTTTTGACCCTAGTGGGGCAACCGAAGTTCTCCGTTTACATGCCTCCCGTCTCGATTCATTAAATGGAAAAAAAATTGGCTTCGTTTCGAATGATGAATGGCAAGCGCACCGTATGCTGCCGTTGGTCGCCGATTATTTCAGTGAAAAATTCGATGATGTAGAAATCGTGCCGTATTCTGAATTCCCAATCGGGAATATGAAAATCGGGAATGATGAAACGGTACAACGCATTAAAGAATCAGGAGTGGATGCTGTCGTCATTGGCAATGCTTCTTGAGGCGCTTGCGCCACCGCTTGCGGCCGTGCTGCTGCAAAAATTGAAGCCGAGGGAATTCCAACTGTCACGCTCACCCGCGAAGACTTTATAGGTGTCGTTCGTAATGCTGTGTCTGGATTGGGTTTCGACCAAGATGCATCCATGGTCACGTTTCCAGTCGATCTTTTTCTTGTTGAAAGTGATTTAACGCTGCTTGAAAACCGCGTTGATGAATTTTCTGAAGGATTGACGGCTTGGCAACCGGCAGCCAAGGAAACAGGGTTGCGTAACGCACCAATGCTTTCGATTTCGGGCGAAAATTATGAAGATGCCCAACGCCAAACAAACAACCTTTTTCTAACCAATCTATGGGGCGATGGTTTGCCGGTCGTTCCGCCGGATACATCGCGTGTTGATTGGATACTCGAAGGAACAGACCTGCCCCGTCATGAAAAATTAGGAAAACTGCTTCCGCGCGGGGGTATCGTCACGGTCGAAACAGTCGCCGTGTCTCTCGCCATGGCCGGTGGCCGGCCAGAATATTTACCGGTTTTGCTATCCGTTATCGATGCTGTAATGGAACCGGAATTTATTCATTCCTCTTGGCAGGCAACGTCCGGCAGCACTTTTCCGGTCGTGGTCCTGAACGGGCCGATCGCAAACGAAATTAGATTGAATTCCGGTTTTGGATTGTTAGGCCCCGATCCACAACGTCCGGCCGGAGCCAGTATTGGCCGCGCATTAAGACTGTTATTGCAAAATGTCGGCGGCGCCCTCCCCGGCGTCGGCACCATGGCAATTTTTGGACCCATGCGTTACACGAACGCCGTATTTGCTGAAGATGAAGAAGGATTACCGGAAGGCTGGCCGGCGTTTGCGACGGAACGCCATGGCTTCGAGCCTGGTACAAACGCCGTATCCGTATTTATTGCGACGGGCGCGGCAAACATTATGCGGCGAGGCACGGGAAAAGAAACGTTGGAACAAGAAGCGAATGAAGGGTTAGAGAAACTCGTCGATTATTTGCAAGTTCCACATATTCACTATTTGAGGGGATATGAAGAAGGGACACCCGGCGCCATCATGATGTCGCGCATTGTAGCGAAACAGCTGGCCGGGCTGGGATGGACAAAGGAAAAAATCAGAAATCACCTTTGGAAAAATTCGGCAATCTCCAAAGAAAGCGTCGAGCGAACGGGCCTCAAACAATGGATTGAAGCGGATACAAACCCCGATACGCGGGACTCAGTTAAGCTTGACCCATGGCCGGTAACGCGCAAGCCGGAAAATCTGATATTGCTGGTCGCGGGCGGGCAACACCCGACCCATAATTTCTGGTTTCAAGGAAATTCCCGGCGCGTCGTCGGACGAAAAATTGAAACACCGACAGCGTGGAGTGAACTCCTTCAACAAGCCGACAGAGATTTGGGCTGCGCCAGCGATGTCTGCTTAATATAAAAGTGGGATTGTTAAAAAGGCGGGAGGCAAATATTCGGACCTTGCCGGATATACCCAATTTTTGATTAGTTTCTGGGGGAATATTTAGGGGTATTCATCATAATGCTGGCACCGCGCGAACATTGGGGCAGCCGGGTGGGTTTTATTCTTGCCGCCGCGGGATCGGCCGTCGGCCTCGGCAATATTTGGAAGTTTCCCTATCTCGCCGGACAACACGGTGGCGCGGCATTTTTAATTACCTATCTCGCCTTGGCGTTCACGATCGGCATCAGTGTCATGCTGTGTGAATTCATTATCGGCCGAGCGGCGAGAAAGGATCCCATCGGGGCCTTTGCAAAATTAAAGGGTGGCCTTTGGCCCATCGTCGGGTTTATGGGTATCGCCGCCGCATTCGTTATTCTTTCATTTTACAGCGTCGTCGGCGGCTGGACGTTGGCGTATATCCTGAAAATGATGACGGGCGTGCTTGTTAACGGCACATCTCAGGAACTCGGCAAGGTTTTCTCGAATTTCATCGAGAACCCGGTTCGTCCGATTATTTTTCATGCCGCCTTCATGACGCTGACCATCGCCGTCGTGATCGGCGGCATCGGTCGTGGCATCGAACGGTGGTGTAAAATCTTATTACCCGCATTGTTTGTCATCATTCTCATCTTGCTTGGCCGGTCGTTAACCCTACCCGGCGCCATGAAAGGCATCGAATATTTCCTCCAGCCGGATTTTTCTAAGATGAATGCCGCCGCATTTAACGCGGCCCTGTCGCAGGCCTTCTTCTCGCTCTCGATCGGTATGGGCGCCATGATCACCTATGGCTCTTACCTCGATCGAACAATGAACTTGCCGACTTCAACCATTTGGACGACATCACTGGATACCTCGATTGCATTTTTAGCAGGCCTAGTCATTTTACCAGCCGTCTTCGCTTTCGGCTTCGATCCTAACGCCGGGCCGGGTCTCACATTCATTACCCTGCCCGCCGTCTTCGCCAACATGCCGGGCGGAGTCGTTTTCGCGCCGTTGTTTTTCGTACTGCTGGCCATCGCCGCGCTGACGTCCGCTGTTTCACTGTTGGAAGTCGTGGTGACCTACTTGGTCGATGAAAAAGGAGTTTCGCGGAGAACGGCCGCCTGGGGATCGGGTGCTGTTATGTTTTTGATCGGCATTCCCGCCTCTCTATCCCTCGGTGTTTGGAAAGATTACACAATCTTCGGTAAAGGCATCTTTGATTTTCTTGATTACTTGAGCTCGAATTTACTGCTGCCCTTAGGCGGCATCTTTATCGCTTTGTTCGTCGGCTGGTTTTTCTCAGAAAAAGCACTGGAAGAAGCCACAGCCGGCGGAAAACACAGATTCCCCGTCGCCCGAATTTGGATGTTCATCTGCAAATTCATTGCCCCGCTCGCTATTGCCTGGATACTCATCAGCGGCCTTTAACACTTCTGACCACATCGCTAACTCCTTTCGTAAGCCGTTTTCGGTTGAAATTCGAGATGAAGATGATCGGCTTCGAGCACCACATCAAAATCACCGCCGAGACGTTCGGCGATTTCATCCCGCACGGCTTCGGCACGCCCTTGCGGCAGATTGCGAATGCGTAAATCGACAGCCGAACCTGTGTAATGCAATGAGCCACTGGAATGCATGCCATCGATAATGGATGTAACGACCAGGTCCGTACCAACCTCGTTGTAAACGTCTTCGCAAACAATTAGGGCCAAAACAAGTTCCGACCTGATCCCATATATCCGCACACCTTCTTTTAGTTTCATCGCATCAAACCAAGGTCTATTGAGAAATACCGCTGCCAAACCGTTGATGGCTTTCGTGGTGCTGATTGACCCGATCGGCGAGCCGGTTCAACGAGTCTCGCTGCGCTTGAAACAACGCATCCAATTTCAAATCGACGGCATGCTGCACCGAGACAATAGCCGTGATTTCTTCAATGCTGCTGCGGTTCGCCAGCGACCGGCCATCGACGGACTCAAGGGTGCCGAACGCCTTCACGAATAGAACCGTAAATGCGACGACCTGCGTGATTGATATGATCCACCAGCGAAATGGAATTCCCCCCTCCTCCAGTAACTTCACTAGGGGGTTATTAAAACGTTTATTTTCAGTCATTTATGAACACCGTCCAATTTCAGCAAGGAACAGGCACAAAAAAAACGGCCGTAAAGGCCGCTTTGATTGAATGGTTATAAATAAATATAAAAATCAATTCCGAAGAATGAAAACCCACTCTTCTGGCTTCGGTAGATTTCTTTTTTCGTAATAATCTTGCCACCCGGCCGGATCGATAAGAATTTTACCGTCGCTCACTGAGATGCATTGACCTGGGGCCCCAAACACATCGACGATATGCCAGTCTTCCAGCATCATCGGTAAGCGTATGGGTCCATAAATCCGGTTAGCATTCCACCCGACCACGTCACGTGTATTTGTTGGCAGACTAAGATACATTAGACCATCCTTACGAACGATGGCCTTCATCTTCTGCATTGCTTTGAGATCGCCGTTCGGGTCGATCGGATCGCCATAACGACCTAATCCGTCGTGTTCAAAACTTGATAGCGATAAAGCGCAATCCGTGATCATGCCCGTTCGTTCGAATTGAGCCGGCGTGTAAAAATCTACACGTGAGTCATCGGAAAATCGCGCCTGATACTCGATCGTTATAGGATCGGCGCCGTACTCGAGACAAACAGCGTTATCCCATGGTAACGCTGCCCCCATAATGGCGATGGTTTTTCCTTTTATAGGATACTTATTTAACGCCTCATAAAGCTAAGTGTCTGTCTCTGAACGAAATAACGAGTCTTTGTTTCGCACCATTTCCTGATAATGATCGATATCGCTCTTAAGAAAGATGATCCTGGGGTCGCTTTTCTCAAGCGAAATCTCGCCATTGTCATCTTTAATCCGATACGGCTTATCGTTGAGATAATGGTACGCAATCGGTATTTGACCGCCCATGGTAAATTCATCAAGTAATTCTGGCGGCACCTCTTTCGGAGGCGGTGTGAGCTCCCCCAGTTCTTGCAAAAAAATACTGAGTGCTTCTACGGCCCGACGATATTTGTCTTCATATAATGCCATGAAATCCTACTAGGATAAATTGATACTATCAGATGCTATTATCTCACTAGATATTCATCAACCGTTGTAGAAATTTCCATTAATTTAACTCAATTCAGGCCAAGTTTTTCGCTCTTTGTTATCGGCATTTGGCCGAGCAGGCCAATCAAGGCCCACTCATCCCGATCTTCACGGGAAATATATACGGCGTTTTGATCCCACGCCGGATTGAGTTTGCGCCGTTTCATCAGTGTTTTTTTGGCATCACGCGGAACAGTAATGCCATTCGGGATATTGTCTTCAGCATAACTGTGGATGGCCTCTCCCGGCTTTATACCGTCGTCCTGTTCCGGTACTGTCTCACGCCATTCATAAACAAAATAATCTTCCATAATGTAAGCACCATAATCGTCCGTAAGATATTTTTTCGCCCACATATTCCAGGCCGAGTTACCACGTACGAGAGGCCCACGCCCGGACATCGCCTTGGGACGCACGACACCGATGATGTCTTTCGGATGATCAAATGGTGTCGAATAACGGACCCTGTTCCCTTCCAAGACAACCGTTCTGCCGATATCGAGTCTAGAGCCGTCCGCGCTCTCAAAGTATTCCGCATAGTCGGCACCGCAACCGGACCAGGAACCATCGGCGAAAGCGTTGCCAT